>FZPS01000042.1_pt448 | contig 10946 bp, 8 predicted proteins | sample 1817821 | NCBI WGS metagenome assembly FZPS01 (sample SAMEA104158645, study PRJEB21678) | metagenome | place: Germany | collected 2015-04-21 | reverse complement strand
GTGTAAAAGTAACTTTAACTATGCTTCTTTTATTGTATAAAAAGCAAAAAGGGAATCAATTTATTTATCTGCTTATCCACTGTACGGGATTAAGCGGCGTTCGTTCTCTGCGTATTTCGAAATGCAACTCCGATTTGCTATCGTTAGGCTCGGCTTTCATGGTTCCGATAACTTGTTTTGTGTTGACATTATCGCCTGCTTTAACATAAACAGTGCCTAAATTACTGTAAACCGTCAAATAAGTTCCATGACTAATAATCACAACGTTAGCACCATCCATAGCCGTTACAGTCGATACTTTACCTTTGAAAACCGCACGTACTTGTGAAGTTTTATCCGTTAAAATATTAATGCCATTATTGGTGATTTTCACAGAGGATACCTCCGGATGAGAATAAGTTCCAAAACCCGTAATAATCGTTCCGTTATCTACGGGCCAAGGAAGTTTTCCTTGATTGTTCGCAAAATCGTTGGCTAATGTTACATTAGCTTCCGCTATCTTGGGCGAGGCTTTTGTCGTAGCTTTGGCTTTGGCTAATTCCGCCTCAACAATTTTAGCTATTTGTGCATCTATTGCTTTCTGTCTTTTTACTTTAGCTGCTATTTCTTTATTTATCTGACTCTCTTTCTTTCTTAGGTCTACTACAAGTTTATCTTTCTGTTGTTGTTGTTGTTGTAAATTGGTTTTCTCTTTACTCTTATTATCCAACAAACATATTTTATCTTGTTTGATACTTATCAAGCTTTCTTCTTTGCTTTTCTTTGCCTTTTGCGTCTCTTTGATAAGTTTCATGTGACGATTTAAAGCATTGGAATACTCTTGCAAATAACGCATACGTTTAACAGCTTGATGTATATTTTCAGCCGAAATAATAAAAGTTGTTTTAAGAAGTACGTCTCTGTGCTTATAGGCTATGTAAATCGCTTTTTCGTATTCTTTAATCAGTTCATCCAATTTGACTTGAAGCTGTGCTATTTCCTCGGTTACCGTCTCTATTTCTACGTCTAAGCACGAAAGTTCCGATGTGATTGTTTGAATAAGTTTTTCTTGTTTTTTAATTTGATTGGTTAAAAGCTGTATTTCTCGTAAAGATGCTTTTCTGTTTCTCGTCGTTTCGTCTAATAATTTCTTCTGCTGTGCCAATTCTTTTTCCAACTGCTTTCTTTCATTCGTCAAACTGACTTTAGTAACTTGCGAATACACACCACTCTGATTTGCAGTTAAAAAGAAAAACAACACTAAAGGAAAAATATATTTTTTACAATAACTAAACATACAATATCTATAATGTTGCAAAATTAAATACTCTTAGCATATAGTAAAAAACTTTTTATAAAAGTATTTCACAACAATATGTTAATAAAAATAATAGCTTATTTTAATAAAATATCATTGAATAATACAGTCCGTTTTATACTTCTAACACTTTTTCCATTATTCAAATACTATAAAATTGTTTTCATTGTCAATTGAAATCTTGCCGAATTTTTCTAATGCACTTTGTCCAAGCAACAAAGGTGCTTCATTATTATCAATTACCGTCGCTTCTATGTTTTGCAAAACTCTATTACCAATTTTTACTGTTCTCAGATTTATCCTTGTACCTGCTGAGACTCTACCTGTAGCATCCTGAAAATATTGAACATCTAAAATATCTTCTTTTTGCAATGTTCCTTGTCTATACAATACTGTAGCCTCAGCGGATGAAATACAAATGCTACTAGCTCCTGTATCAAAAATAAATTTCAATTTCAAACCGTTAATTTCAATCCAGACATATTTCACACCGCAATTATCTTCCATCTCAAGAATGGTTTTCCCTTTATATTCATCTGTATTATCAACGGCTTGTGTAATATTATGGTGTCTCTTAATATTATGTTTGTCTTTACGACCTGATTTGTGCCCACAACCAAAAAACAGGAAGAAAACCATAATCAACAATGCCGTGTATATACTTCTCTTACAACACATTTTAATTTGATTTGTTCTTTTCAATAATACCTGGTTTTGGAATAATATGAATCAAAAATCGTTGATTTAAAGACTCTTTACTGTCTCTCATTGAACCACTAGTTCCACTACCAGAAATTAATACTTCACAATTACTACCAAAATAAATACTATCGGCATTCCAAAGTTTCCACAAAGCTAAAGCTCTTTCATAACTTAGTTCATAGTTTTGGGTATAATTATCTTTTGATGCTTGACCTTCAATAATTAACAAATATTGAATTTCAGGATACTCAAAGTTAATTTTTTTAAGAGTGCTTTGAATTGAACGCCCTGCATTAATAAGTTCTTTTCGTGTATCATCATTTAATGTATTGATATTGGATTGGGCGAGAGGAAAGTTAACTTTGATTTTTAATATATGCTTCTTGTACACTTTGTTGTAATCAAAATATGTTGAATCAATTTTATTTACAGCTTCCTCAATCTCCTTAATTTTATCTATTTGTGCTTGCGTTGCTTTTCTCTCTTTTTCAATATCTACCATTTTTCTATGCAAAAGCGCTATTGTTAAAATGAAAAGCACGAGCATTACAAAAAACATACTTGTCATCAAGTCTGAAAAACTTGTCCAGAAATAGGACTCTTTTCTTTGTTTCGTCATTAAAATAACTAGTTTATTACTTAATAATCCATTCCCAAATTATTGGCAAAATGTAAAGTAAACCAGAAAATAACATTATACTAATACCCACGATTGCTAATATTTTTATTGAACGAGGTATGTGTTGAACAACTTTCACTTCACCGCTCAAAGTTTTTTCCTTAACAAACTCTTTAATATAATTTGCAAGTTCACTTATTTTTTCGTTTTGTTCGCTTGTTACACGTCCAAATTTTGCTATACTGTCTTTTATAGCAGTAAGGTTTTGAAGTTCTGTGACAATATTGTCAACTTCTTTCGATTTTTCAGCAAGTTTTTCATGTTGAGATTGAATTATCTCTCCAAAATTTTTAATTTGAGTTTCCATTGACTCCTGAATCTTCAACAATGAATTAGACGCTGTGTTGTTATATTTTTCTATAGCATCTTTCATAGCTCTATTAGCCTCCTCAATATTTTCTGTCAACCAATTTTCGTGCTTTGCATAAAATTTACTTGCATTTTCTATAAATTGCGTACGATTTTCATATTCATCCAATTTTGTATTCAGATCTCGAACATTTTCTAAATAAGAATTTACATTTTGCAAATAAGTACCCAAAGTCCCTATTTGATCTGAACACTCAATGAACCTATTTAAAAGCTTAAGATTTGCTGTTGCCAGTCTCCCCTCATTTATTTGGTTAACTTCACTTATAAGTTCTTTTTGAAGTTTATATGATTCATTTACTTTGGAAAGAGCACTCCCCAAATTAGTAGTATTTGACTTAAATGTACTATTAAAATTAACTAAATTTTGTGACATTTTCTCTAATGTTTGAGCAACATCATTGGATAAACTTGGCAATAATTTTTCTTGTATCCAGCTTAAAAAAAGGTGTTTATTCTTTTCAAATTCAAATTTAACATTTTTTACTCTTAATGAGCCAATTGTAGTTAATAAAATCCCCAAAATACTTGAAATCATTGCCAAAGCAACTCCTCCAAGTAACGCTTCAACCCCTTCAGCTCCACTGGCTCCATTGCCTGCATTGAGTAAATCGTTCAAACCTCCACTTAACCATAAATAACCTATGCCAACCAAAATACCAGCCATAGTACCAACCAAACCCAAATAAAGTGGTATAGGTATCTGTGTTTGAATTTCTTCATCAACGGCATCACAATTTCGATCCACAATATCCTTCATTAGATGAAAATCGCTTACACCTTTGTCGTTTTTTAACAAATAATTATTTATTGACTTTTGAATTCTCAAATAAATTGGATTTTTATTTTCACAACTGATACCTGTTAAAGAATTATATCTTATTTTTAATTTTTCTTTTGCAGTATATTTATCGAAAAACACTCTTTCTTCAGAATTTTCGTCAACCTCAGTATAATAGCATTCGCTATAATTTTCACCAACATTTATGAGCATTTTTTTAAGAGAAGTAATATCTACCTCCTCGAGTTCTTTAAGTTTCCTATCTTTCAAGAGTTCATAATCTTCAGCATTTTTTGAAAAAATAGAATCATAATCTTTTAATTTACTAATAGTAGAAGTAAAAATCTTTACTTGATAAAAAACGATAACTATAATGATTATGATAATTATTACGTAATGCATAGCTCTTAAATAAATTTAATGATTGCGGGTTCATCAACAACCCAATTATTATTATTATCTTTTTTCACAATACCATGTTTAACAGTATTTATTCTTGTTTTTTCTGGAATATTTGCCGGATTATTTTCAAAGATACAAACACCGTCAAAATAGTCAGGATTTACCAAACCACCACAATATTCAAAATCAGCTTCATTATTTCTAATGTTGAAAACCCTAAAAGAAGCATCTGTTGAATTATTTAACTCCTCATTTAGTATATTCCCATTTTTGGTTCTAAAAAATCTATTGTTACTATTCGAGGAATTTTCAATTTCAGAAGATTCTTTACTTATGACATTTAGCAAACTTGTAATAGGATAAAAGAAAAATGTTTCCTCTATTTTTATGTTACTAACATTGCCTATTGAATCGATTTTATTTTTTATGCCATTACGTGTAAAATTGACTAAGTCATCTTCCCTTTTTAGAATATCCTTAGCTATTTTCAAAGCTTGCTGATTTATATTCAACACTTTAGCAAAAGTTTCGAGAACAACATCTTCAGTGTATTTCTCATACACTAATTCATTAACGACATATTCAGTAAATTCTTTTACTTTTTTACTAGTTTCTGTTACGCTATATTTAATATCTACAGATGAATATGTATCGTTATCTGTTATGAATGTATCATTATCAATCCCCCATAAAACTAAAGGTTCAAAATGTCCTTGGTCATAATTTTTGTCAGCCGCTTTGATACCACCTTTGCAGGTTAATTCTTTAGGGTTTTTGGTGTTTTGAATAATATCTAAACCACTATTACCGTATTTTTTTTCATAAACTTTTTCAAAAATACATTTTGAAAGTTCAGCTAAAACTTTTTTGTCTCCAATAATATTAATAATGCGTGAACCATTGCCACTAAATGCGATATGCCGAGGTAATTCCATCTTTTTTGCTTTCATTATTTGTGCCGTGTGATAAATAATAGCAGAATAAAACAGTACAAATATTAACTTTTGGTCGCTATCTCGTGTGAGCATAGCATTAAAATCAATTCTATCATTTTCAATATTTTGCAATCTTTCGTGATTTTTAAGTGCAAAAAAGAATGAAGCAATATCCCCTTTTTCTGTATCTCCAATAATACCCCTATAAATATTATCAAACAAATAATTATACTTAGCACCCCCAGATCTATTTTCATCAAGAATAATATTTTCAATATCAGATTGATATTTGCTAACAACCGAAGTAATCTGTTCTCCTAAACCAAACACAGAATTGGCTGCAAAGCGGAATGAAGTTACATATTTGGTGTTTCCATCTTCAACAAAAACTATATCGGTAGTACCTCCACCAATATCAATAGAAACAAGATTATTTATTACATCTTTATAGCTTCTATCATATTTATAATAAAGGAATGGCGCTATTGACTCTGGTAGCTCAATGAGATTTCTTTCTAAAATCTCATTTTGATTTATTTCCAAATCATGTATACTTGTAGCTGAAATTCCAAGGAAATATTTTAAATATGCTAGTTTCCACTTATTGCGAATTACAGTAGAACGACTACCTGCCATACTAAGTGGATAAAACCAAACAATTTTAGTTTCAGATAAATTACCATCATTTAAAACAACCTTATTTCGCAACATAAAACATAAAGAATCAATATAATAACCCATTTCATCTTCTGTAGAATCCCATTTTAGTTGTGTAAAAACTTCATTGTATTTAGGAACTACTCTTTTTTCATAAGGTATAATCATATTAGATTGAACAAATGGCAATATTGTTTGACTCCGCTCTCGGTTTCTTGACAATGATAAAGCCGTACGAACTGGAAATTTAAATCCTTTATCTTGTCCAATGGTTTTAGGAATAAAATCAATATCAGAAACTAAAATATTTTCATCTATCTTTCCATGCAAAAACTGTATTTGTTTTTCATTTTCTTTAATATCAAAAGGTCTAATTGTATTATCTATATTAGTTTTATATTCAATATGAGTATTTGTAGTTCCAAAATCAACAGCAAAAGTAAAAACAACATTTGGTTGTTTTTCAGGTAATGTTGGTATTAAAACTCCAGTTGCATCACCAATCTTAACCCTCATTCGATCAAAAGTTCTTTGATTTAAAGAATAGATTTTACAAATTACATTTTCAGAATCGTTTATATTACGAATAATTGAATCAACTTCACCCAAAATAATTTTATTCGTTCCTTGATAAAAATCTATGTTACTTTCGATTTCTTTTGCACTATATGGTAGGTATAATCCAACTCGATAAAACGCATTTTTCTCTTCCTGGAATTTCACATTGGGAAATATAGAACAATCATAATCGGATAGTTCAACCAATGTCATTTCGCTTCTTTTATATACTTTTTCAAACTTCTTAAGGGACCCATTATTAGACAACTCCAATATTACATTTACAGTACTTTCCCCCCCCTCAATTCTAATTTGTTTTTTTAAATCTCTCGATTCAGGTAATTCAAAGAATTTTTCTTTCAAGGGTAATAAATAACATTTGCCATTTATTAGATTACCGTCAAAAAAACTTGCGCTATCAATAGCGTATGGCAAACTGATTATTTTATCTTCCATTAAATCACTCACGGTCAAACTCTCAACATTAATAAATCCCCTTAATTTATGAAGTCTATTTCCACATACTTCAACCGGTGTTTCTGCCGGAAATATGTCATAATCTTCAAAATTATCAATTAAATTATCTATTTCTTCTATTCTTCCACTTAATTCCTTTTCTGAATTTAAATATTTCACAAATTCGTTATAGATGGAAACTGGAGTATTTCCATTATCCCAATTTTTATTCTTGGCTTTAATCCAAGTATAGAGATATTTTTGAAAATCCCAACTGCGTTTATGTAGCGGATAAATTTCGGCAAAGGCTCTATGATTATTACTTAATTCAATTGTTCCGAATGTTTTTTTATCTTTTCCTGTACCAATAAAAAAATCTCCATTTTCATCAACTAATTTATTGGCTGTACTGAAGAACAATGTACAAGGTGAGGTTGCGCCTATCATTTCTCCTGTTGCCTTGAATTTAAGGATATAAAGACACTTCATTTCGTCAAAATTGTAAGATTCTGCGTCATTTTTCAAAAATACAGTAAGAGTCTTATGAAAGTGCTTATGTTCGGATAGTTGTTTTAAATCCTCAACCTTATCCCATTTTATTATCTCAATCTTATCTTTCCATTTATCAAATGTAAAAAATATTTCCGCAACATCAAGTGTGTCAGAAACAATTTTTTGGTAAGCTCTCAATGCTCCATCACCATATGCTACAACTTCAGCAAAAGCAGTTTTAACTAATGCAATACGAGCAAACGGCGATGGAATGGATGTTGGTTGATTTTCAGATTCTTTATTAGAACTTTTAATAGCATTTCTTTGTTTTTCTCCATAGATATCTGATACGTCCCAGTGTTCAATCGTATTAAGCAATCCAAAGTCCCCCTCGTTTTGCAAACGAAAAATATATTTATCACCTTCACTCCCCTTATTTGTAGAAGTTTGATTAATTAATTCCTCAGTCGCACGATAAAATAATTCAATGAACTTTTTCTCATTTTCAAGCGATTTATCTATTTTTGTTATCTGTCTATTAAGTTCATTATCAACTTTTGCCCAATTTTTATACGTAGCATGCTTTTTTATGAACAAACTGACGTTCCCCTTGACAAAATTAAAGACATCGTCTGTTTTAAGATTAAAAGGAGAAAATTTACGACTTTGTTGAGTCATTTCTTGTAACCACTCTACAAATTGCCGTTGTATATATTCGAGATTTGTTATTTTATTTCTAAAATCTCCGTCGAACCGACCACGTGCAAATGGCTGGTATTTTTTTTGTTGATCAAATATATCGTATCTTGAAACTCTTTCAGCAATAAATTTATCTTTTCCATCTTCACTCTTTTTAACTATTGTGTAGCCCATATATTTTGAGAAAAGCATAAAACAAGAAAGCGGATTTACAATTAGTTTTTGAGTTTCTGTTGCCAAATTATCGAAACTGATTTCATTAACATCAGAGTTGATTCCAAACTCTTTGTAAATAGTTCTTCTATTTTTATTGCCATCCTTTTGAAAATTTACAAATTTTTTATCTATGTTTACAAAGTCAAGTATTGACATCGCTGCTGCAAGTTCAACAAAATGAGCATCATTTTCTTGTTCTTTTCCCCCTTCCGCATATTTATATGCTTTACGGTTTGTGTCGGCAATATAATAGAGTGTATCAAGTTTTCCATTTTCAGTCTCATAATATGATAATGCTGCACGTGTTTTATCATTAAAAGTATCTGAGTCAATATTATCTTTTTTGTCAACACTAAAATAGGGTAACACTGAAATTGCACCTATTGGTGCCTCGTTTATCAAGCCCCAATTTGGTAATTCTGCACCTTTTTCGTCTTTAAGGTTTGGCGTTTGTAGCATTTTACGCAATAGAGGGAATCCACTTGCTCCTGTTCCTCCGAAAATAGATGATATTATAAAAATTTTATCTCCTTCTTGAAAATCTGAAGCAAATGTTTTAAAAATATTTTTATCGTCAAATTGATTTAGTACAACACTACCAATATTAGGATTCCCCTTAAATCCATACTCAGTGTCCATTTCTAAAGTATCTTTAGAAAACAGCATTTTTGACAACGCCTTATTTGCATCTGTTTGAGTAGAAAGTCCAATAAAATCTTCAAATTTCTTCGTTTCATCATCCAACTTCAATAATATCTCATTACCAAGTAGCTTAATGTTGGTATTGAAAAAACGATTTTTTATTTTATTTTCCGGGTCATTTTTAGGTGCAATGTTTTTATTAACAGAAATATAATTTTTTATTAAATTTTCCGTACGCGAATAGTCTCCATTTCCTTTATCTCTATCTATAATAATTGGAACTATCGTATCTACTCCACACTTTACACCTGATGCTAAAAGCATAGTAAGTGATCTTAGCACTCTTGAACCCGTGCCACCTATTCCGAAAACATATAATTTACTCATATTTTTTTTAATTAAAAGTTAATGACTTATATTATAATAATGGGGAATGTTTGCAATTTCGACTCCACCACTTAAACACAAAAGACCAAGCAATGAAAAAAATCACAGATACAATAAAATTAGTGATACCAAAAAGCCAACAATCTTTTTTAAAAATCAATTGTGAAATAATGTTACCGTTAGCATCTCTTGCGTACATTAGGCAATCTCCAATATTTCCATTCAAAAAATCATTTAGCGTCCAAGCATATCCAATAAATAGATTTATAATACCAGTTATTAGAAGAATTATTAGCCAATTCCACCATTTATTCGTACGGGGATGATTAAATCCCAAAAGTGGTAAATAGTAATATGCTAACACCAATACAAGTGATATTACAATGGCAATTAATCCTATCGAATTAAAAATATTTTGACCGCTATAGTCTTGTGTTTCACAATTGTACCCCCAAAGGTATTCACCGAAGTTTTGTCCGAATATAGATTCGAACCAACAATAGATTTTTCCTAAAATTTCGTCCATAATTAATTAATTTTTATTTTTATTTCAGTGTAATAATTATTTGTAATTGTAAATGCTTCGTAAATACCATGTATTTGGTATTTAATACCATAAGTTTTACCTTTTACATGAGTAGAACCATCCTCATCATTAATATCCTCAACCCATGATGGAATTTGAGTTTTAAGTTTAACAGAAATTAAACCTTTATGTACACTTTTTGATTCAAAATTCAGTTGATGTGTGTATCCAAAATTATTGGGAATCGCTTTACTTATTGTCAATAAATAATCACTATTATTCTCATAATTTGATACATTACTTATGTAATCATCGGATAGTAAAAAACCAGAAAGATTAGTATTTACCGAAAATTTTACCGTTTTTTGTTTGCCTTTGGTTTCTTTTTTTAGGTTTTTAATGGTAGTCTTTGGCTCTTTTTTATCTAAATCAAAATTTCCTGAACCCATCTTTATGGCATAATCAACTAATTTAGGTTCTCCAATGATTGAAAAAACATTTTGTACACCACCACCTTTAAACATACTTCCGGGTACCTTTTGTACTAAATCATTTAAAAACTTTTTGTCTCCTATGACCCAAACGTAGTAAGGACGTTCCTCGTTTATTTTTATTCCAACATCTTCACGATTATAGTATAACCCATCAAATTGTGATGAGAGTTGATAAATTATAATGGCAGTATTTGGGTATTTCTGTAGATATTGAGCCATATTTGATTTTATCCCTATCTGCTGATTAACAAGATATTGTTCTGCATCCTTACCTTTTCCCGGCGAAAAAATACCGTCCGTTACGAGTATGGCTATTTCGTTAGATTTAGTTTCATTTAAAACAGATTTTAGTAAATTCGAGATATCTGTTGTTCCTTTGTTTCCTCCTCTTTTTCTAAAAGTTGTTGGTTCAAGTTTTTTAATAAAATCACTTATATCTGATCCTTGAGGAATAATGTCACTATTGATATAAAACAAATTTAAACTGTCTGAAAATTGAGAAATTTTTATATCTGTTAAGTAGTTATAAACAGCTTGTTCAAATTCTGTAACGCCTTTGACATAACCATCCATACTGCCAGAGTTTTCAATATAAACATTGACAGCTTGAGGTTTTATTACTTCATTATCAACAGGTTTAATGGGGGGGGGGGG
>FZPS01000018.1_pt249 | contig 10946 bp, 8 predicted proteins | sample 1817821 | NCBI WGS metagenome assembly FZPS01 (sample SAMEA104158645, study PRJEB21678) | metagenome | place: Germany | collected 2015-04-21 | reverse complement strand
ATCCAATGCGCCTTTGAATGCATGGACACTGTAAGGTATGCCGTTTCTGTCGCAATCAATGCCGATATACATGGGGAAATCGGTTTCTACAAAATCCTGGCCGGGAACCGCCGCTGTATGCACCAGTTCTCCATCCACATAGAACTTAACTGTTTCACCCTGACGAGTTACGGAAATATGATTCCATTCACCGGGTACAACCACAGTCGATTTAAAAACTTCTTTAAACGTGGAATTGGAACTTCCCACTGCCAGTCCATGATAAACCTGAGAACCTTTTACTTTAAACCCAAAAGTATTTTCCTTTACCGTGCTATTGCCTCGATTGACTATTGCCTGCCAGTCCGGAGGATTAGGAGCCTGTTTCACCCAGGCCATCATGGTATAAGCATTTTTTGGCTGGAACGCAGTGCCAATGTTTATATAGTTGTCAACTCCATTAAAGGCCAATGCCTTTTCACCCTGAGGTCCGTCTGTCAAGGCCGCATCACCATTGACATCATAGCCGGTTCCACTTATTACCTCAATCACCTTGCCGTCCTGCAGCGTCTCCATATCAAAACGCATCACCGGCTCTGTCAAAGTCTGAGCGGTAATTTGGGCTGCTTCATCGTCTGTTAAAGATACAGAAGTTGCAGCAAATGTAAAATTTACGCTCATTTGCAGCACCAATAACAGGCTGCAGAGACAAGCTGCAAATTTCTTAAGCCCGGAGAAAGCCTTTTTCATATGAGTTAACCCCCTTCTGAATTATCCGATGTGTTCGGCAGCATAATGCCGATAAAGGTCCTGATAATTATCATGCTGAATTCCAATACTGCAGTGATAAAAATGATAAAAAAAACTACTGTTCCCAGTAGTTCTCATTATAAAGAATCAATAAGAATATTACATGGATAAGTTTAGCTTCTGATGTGCATTATTTTTACTTATGTCAATATCAGCTTATCTCAGTTGACCTTGAATTCACTGGGGCTAATACCGGTAACCGCCTTGAACATTCGGCTGAAATAATGCTGATCTGTATACCCCACCTTGCTGCCGACCAGTTTTATGCTGATTCCGGGATAATCCGACATTATCTGCTTTGCTGCTTCAATTCGCTTGAGCGTTATATACTTCGTAAATGTAGTTCCGGTTAATTCTTTAAACATTCTGGACAGATAAGTATAATTGTAGTTAAAAACGCTTGCTACTTCCTTCATGCTGTTGATAGAATTATAATTTTCGTCAACATAATGAAGCAATAGTTTCTTAAACTCTAAATCAGTAATATCTTCATAAGTTTGCATCAACCAGGCGCTCATTATTTCCCTGAACGAGTCAATTATTTCTTCAGCACTTTGCGAGATACTCAGTATTCTGAAGAATTCCCCTTCCAGTTCATTGAGTTCTTCTATGTCGAGCCCGTTTTGATTTTCAACAGAGTATTCCAGGAACTTAATAATATGGGATGCAATCTTAGTCACCTGTCTCTGCGGAGCATCCCTTGCAATCATAAAAGAAAAAATCTCATTCAGTTTGGCCTCCAGCTCCTTATACCTGAACCTGCCTGCCAGGGGCTTCGCAACTTCCTTTATCTGCAGGCTTGCTATATCGCATAAGGTATCGTCAGCCGCATTTTCATCCTTTTCCAGCTGGTAGATTCCCGGTTTTGCAGGAATTACGGAATTCTCCAGCACATTTCTTAAACGTTTGGAATAATTCCAGATATCCTCACGTCTTATTTTTCCATTATGATAACAGATGTTTATGGGAATGCCCTTATAATATATTTTAAACCTGTTCATGATTGAGGCTGCAATATTTTCTGCATACCGGCAGGATCCATCGGTCAGGGAGATAATAATTATCTTTCTGTTTACCGCAAAGTCGTCTATGACAAACCAATTACATTCATCAAATTCATTCAGTATCAGGCTCCAGTCCACAGGCTCCAAGAACCTGGAATACTCTGAGTTCAGGGCATTATCTTTGACATCATAGCACAGATTGAAGAAGTTAACGGCAAAAACATAATAACACTTTTTGTCCGGAAGCCGGCCAAGGTCACTGGTGTTGGACTGTATTACCCTTGATATCCAAATAGTGTTGTTTATTCTGCTGTCAACCTTCCTGAGCCTGGTCCTTATTTCCTCCAGGGTTTCAATCAGTCTGTCTCCGGACACCGGCTTCAATAAATACTTGGAAACCCCGAATTTGATGGCCTGCTGGGCAAATTGGAAGTCAGAGTATCCGCTTAAGATTACCACAAAAATATCAGGGTATTTTTCCCTTACTATCTCTGATAATTTCAGCCCGTCCATCACCGGCATCTTAATATCAGTAATAACAACATTGGGACGATGCTTATCAATCAGCTGCAAGGCTTCCCTGCCATGGGCCGCTGTTGCAACAACTTCGCAGCCGGCATCATAACTGTTAATCTTTCTGACAATGCTGTTTAAGATCCTATATTCATCCTCAACAACTATAATACGGAGTTTATATAACATAGGGCTCCTCCTCACCCTTCCCTGATCAATCTCCTTCTGACTTCATCCCTTGAAATCAAACCGCCAATTTCAACAGTGCTTCCCTCCCCGGAGTTATTATAAATCCTGAAAATCATATTTTCACCGTAATATATCTTCAGCCTGGAATAGATGTTGGCAAGCCCCATTCCCTCGATTTCAAGGCTGTGTAAACGGTAATTCCTGAGAGAGTCTGCACACTTGGCCATAATTTCATTAATTTTGTCCTCTGAGAAACCTATTCCGTTATCGGAAACGGCTATCCGCCACTTTTGGCCCTCTATGCAGCCTGAAATATTTATCTTGCAGTTCAGCCTGTCACAGTACTTAAAACTGTTCTCCACCAGGGGCTGTATTACAAGCTTTGGTATAACAAGATCAAGAAGCTCTATCGGAATATTATATTCTACTTCTGTCTGGGGAAACCTTTCTTTCATTATGCAAACATAATCCCTTATGTGGGATATCTCCTCTGCCATAAGGACACCGGCTGCAGTGCTTGAAGATATATAGCGAAGCATGTTTGTAATATGCCCGCATATCGCCGGGATTCTGTCATTGCTTCCTTCCTCAGCCATGGATGCTATGGTCATCAGGGTATTGTAAAGAAAATGGGGTTTCATCTGGGCCTGCAGGGACAGCAGCTGGGATTGTATTTCATAGGATCTCAGACTGATTATTTCTTCCATGGAGTCCCTTATCTTCTCCTGCATTTTAACAATTGTATCAGACAATACATTCAGTTCATCGATATCCGTTTGAAAAAATCTAAGTGCATCAATTTCATTTTCATCTGAATTAAAGCTGAACTTTTCAATTCTCCTGCTTAAGGCCTTGATAGGTTCAGTAACCTTGGCAGATATTTTATATGTGACTAACAAAAGAAGGATATTCAGCAGAACAAAAATTACAGCGGCAAAAGCAATATAAACAGCCATGCTTTTTGATAACCGGTTGGACGGAATGCTTGATACCATGTATAAATTTGAATAAAGCAAGGGAGTAACTTTTATTAGGTTCTTCTGATGTTTTATTTCTTTGTTTACTATCTTTTCCTTACCGGATAAGCGTTTTTCAAAAAAATCACTCTTGTTTCCATATAAGAGTTCACCCTTTTTGTTGTACACCGATATCTGTATCTGACTTTCCGCATTAACCTGGCTGATTTGCCTTTCAAACTCCTCATAGGGTATCTGCACATCAAGCAGCCCGTCCCCGTAATAAAGTGGAAGCCGGTTATGCAGTATTCTTGACAGGGATATCACCTTGACCAAATCATTGGCAGTGTAAGGATTATTGGGAATCGATTCTTCCAGGAAAGGATTTTTTTCAATTACCTCTATTTTAAATTCCCCGAACTCATATCTGCTCAGCACATCCTTGAATTCAATGCCTGAAATACTGTTGATGAAATAATTGCTGCCCATCCAGATGTAATCGCTGCCCGGCAGATATATCCCTATCATATACCTTTTTTCAAACATCTTAATGGCTATAAGATACATCCGGGTAAAATACTCTCCAAGGGGCTTGTTAAGCCTGTATTCAGCGGGGATCGTCTTCATGGCCAGGTCTTTAAATTCGCCGGAGTTGGAAAGCGATAATGAAAAATCATTCATCTCCTTAAAAAAGGTTTCAATACTCATGCTGATGTTTATAACTGCCTGTTCATGGGCTTCCACAACCTGCTTGTTTAAGTTCACCCCGATGTAAGCTATTGAAAAAATCAACAGGGCGGAAAACAGGAGATTAAAGAATATGGCATATGTTTTGAACTGCCTTAATGTTATTGAGTTCTTAGTCATACATAAAACCTCACGTTTATGTATCATGTTTTGTAAGATTATAGCATCATTTGTAAGATTCTTCAATCAACCGCTTTCAGCTAACCCTTTACCGCTCCCGAAATCATGCCTGAAATAATGTATTTCTGGCCCAATAAATATACCAGCACCACGGGCAGGATTGCGTACAGTATGGTTACGCTTACCAGGTTCCAGTTTGCGGTGAACCTGCCGTAAAAGTTGTACACCTGCTGAACTATGACGGCCTTGTCAGGATCAGGCAGGATATACAGGGGACCTATAAAGTCATTCCAGCAATTCAAAAAATTTATTGTCACTACCGTAACCGTTACAGGCTTCAGTACGGGAAAGAGTATTTGGAAGAATATCCGCAGGGCGCCGGCACCGTCAACCAAGGCCGCTTCATCAAGCTCTTTCGGAATTGAATCCAAAAAGCCGTAATACAGGAAAACGCTGAGGGGCAGTATTAAGGCGGTGAATATCAGGATTACCCCCCAGACGGTATTGTAGACCCCAAAAAGCCTTGTAATCTTTACAACGGTTACCATGCTGACCGGAAACATCAGCCCCAGGGCAAAGAATATATATATTGCCCGGTTTATCTTGGTTCTGTGCCTGGAGATCACATATGCACAGGTTGAAGCGCTGAGTATGCTGAATATCACCGAAGCTGCACTGATGATAAAACTGTTCATATATGACCTTGGTATATTTCCAACCTCCCAGACCTCCCTGAAGTTTTCCCAGTGTAAGGCATTTGGCAGGGTAAGGCTCATATTAATGGATTCATGGGCTGTCTTAAATGAGTTAAACACTACGATCAGGAAGGGGATGATTACGATCAGTGCAGACACCCAGGCAAGAACTTCTTTCATTGCTGCAGTTGCTTTTGCAGATACCTTGCGCCTTACTTTCATATAAGTTCACCTCTTGTTTTACTCATCGGTCTGCCTGCCGGTCAGCAATAAAGCAGCCAGTCCGAATACGGCCGTTATTAAAAACATAATCACTCCATAGGCTGCAGACATTCCATACAGTTTTTTGCCGAACTCTTTAAATACCATGGTATTGATAAGCTCCGTGGAACCGCTTGGACCTCCGCCTGTCAGTACATATACGATATCAAAAGCCTTAAGGCCCTGGGATAAGTTCAAAAGCAGGTTAATGGAAATGGCCGGAAGCATCCTCGGCAGTGTTACATAAATGAGTTTTTGCCATGCCGAGGCCCCGTCAATGGATGCCGCTTCATAATAGGTTTTATCTATCAGCTGCAGCCCGGCTATGTATATTACCATGTTAAAACCGGTCTGGCGCCAAATTTCAACCGCTGCAACCGCACCAAAAGCAGTGCTCTTTGTGGTAAGCCATGGCTTAACCAGGCTCTCAAGGCCGATTCCTGCCAGCAGCCGGTTGAAAAAGCCGTTGGTCATAAGCAGGGATCCGAATATTAATCCGATAATAAGGGGAGGAAGCATGCTCGGCAGAAAGAATACTGCCCTTAATGCATTCTTGCTTTTCAGTTTGCCGCTGAATATGAGTGCCAGGAAAAAACCTATGAGATTTTTGAATACAGTTGTCACAAAGCCGAACAGTATTGTCCTGGTGATAACGCCTGACAATTCCCTGACCGTAAATATCTTCCGGAAATTTCTGAGCCCGATGAAGTTAGATACTTCATTGGTAATCTTTATCGCGTTCCAGTCAGTCAGTGAATAGTAGAAGTTAAGCACCACCGGCAGGATAAAGAAGAGGATATAAAAGGTCAGCGCCGGCACAGTGAATCCCCAGTGATATATTCTCTTTTTTGTCAAGCCCATGCCTCCTTTTTACCGGATAAGAGAGTACGCGGGAAAATTAAACTAAAGGAGACGGCAAACCGTAATTCGCCGTCTCAGATTTTTAGCCGTAAGCTCCTGGTTTCTTATCCCTGCTTGTTTTTTATCATTCGCCTGAGGCGGCTTCGAACATAACTGCCCTGTAATTGTCCATATTGTTCAGGAAATCATCCGGGGTAACAGTCCCGTCTGCAAACCCCTGGAAATACTTGTAGATGTCGGGATCCCAGTACAGCATATCCTTCATGAGCATAACAGGAGGCAGTCCGTTGCTGCGTTCAACAGCCTCAAGGGTTGCGCCGGTGGGCTTCACTGTCTCCACATCTTTAAAGGAAGCCGAGACAAGATCGCTTCTGGCGGCATAATAGGTATCCAAATTTTCTTTTCGTGCCAGGAAATTGAGCAATTCTTTGCATGCATCAATGTTGTCGCTGTTTTTGTTGATGAACTTCGAAATGCCTCCCCCGTTTGCCACAACAGCATCATTTCCTGCCAGCGGAATCGGGAACATGCCCCACTCGTCCGTGCTTCCCTGATCCTTAAGCTCGGCTGGATAGGCTGAGTAAGTTGCCATCATCACAGTTTCACGATTAATCAGGGCCGGGTAGCTGCCGAACCAGTCTTCTGCCTGACCGTCATTTGTATAGTATTTGGGCCTGCCGTTTTCTTTGGCACCCAAGAATTCATATAATTCAGTAAGTGCTTCCCTGGCTGTTTCAAGAGAAGCCAGCTTATTGTCCTTTGATTCATTCAGCCATTCCGCCAAATCCGGCTTTTCCCTGTATAATGCGGCAGTAATGCCATAAAACCAGGTTTGTGCATGCCACACTCCGTTAATCGGCTCATACAGAGGAATTTTCCCAAGCTCAAGTATCTTATCGCATAGTGCAACAAATTCCTCCCAGGTTGAAGGAACCGTTAAGCTGTTCTCCTCAAAGAAGGTCTTATTGTACAGAATGCCTTCATAGTCCACGCCCCAGGTGCTGAATCCGTAAAGTTTTCCATTATGGCTGTTAGCAGCCACTGCCCATTCCTCAAGCCGCGATACCCATTCCTCATCTGACAGGTCAAGTGCAACATCCGGAATGCCTGCTGAAACCATCGGGGATCCTGCCGAATACATAAAAATATCAACCGCATTGCTTCCTCCTGCCAAAGAGGTACCCAGCAGCGTATCATACCCATTGTCCGGGGTTACCAGAACCTTTACTTCAATTCCTGTTTCTTCCCTGAACTTATCCAAGAGTTCCCGGTCTACGTCTTTTATCCAGTTCTGTGAGGCCATAAGGGTTACTGAAATGCCTGCGAGATTTCCTTTGTCCTCATCTTTGTCGCTGTCTTGATCCTGCGTCGGCGGGGGTTCAGACTGACCGCCGTTCTGATTCTGCCCGCCGTTGGAAGGACCGCCGGGCTGCTCCTGCGAACAGCCTGCCAGCAGGCCGGCAAGCAGGAAAACACATAATAGGAAAGAAAGCGCTCTTACGGGATTCTTTTTCACAAGTACAACCTCCTTAATGTTTGGAATCAATTCCTTTTTGGATTGGTATAATAATTATAGGACGGTTGTCTGCTCTTATCTATGGAGCCTTTCAACTCTTCATGTGGACATTTTTTACCTGCAGGAACACTGCAAGGCTGTATGAGTTATAAACGGGTTTAAAATAAGAAGGCAGGTGATTCCTCACCTGCCTTCTTGTTCCAGTCTGGCCGCCTGGCACCTGCCAGGCGGCCAGGCCGGTTATTTATCAGCTATTATAAATATTCCATTATTCCAAGTCTGTCATGCCTGGTCTTTTTGTCTGTTAATACCTACACTTCCCTGCAGCACAGCACCGGTTTCAATTGATATTGAAGAAGAGGTTATGTTTCCTATCACGCTTGCATTGCTGTACATCTTAACCGACTGCGATGCATTGATGTTTCCATCCACGGAACCAGACACCTCTATTTCACTTCCGCAAAGATCACCCTTTACTTTGCTGTCGGATTTTATCTGGAGTCTGTCAATAACTTCTATGTTTCCTTCGACCCTTGCATTGTTGATTTCCGCTGAGTTGCATCTGATATCGCCGCAGACAACCCCTGATACCACAACTATATTTTTGCTGTCAATACCGCCCTCAACTTCTCCTTCCACAACAAGTTTTGAATCGGTGGTGATTGTTCCTACAATCCTGGTATCCTTTGTTATTATATTCGCGGCCTGTCCTGCTGCCTTGGTTTCAGCTGCCTCTGAATCCGCGGAGACAGGCTGCCTGGCTGCTTTATTTTTCTCCTGCTGTTTTTCTTCCGCATTCTGCGGAGCGACGGCTTCTTCCGGCTCCTGAACGCTGACCTCAATTGCCTGAGCCTTGGCTGTTTCCTGGGCTGAAACATCCTGTTTGCTTTCTTCCCTTGCTTTCTTGGGCATAAATATCTCTCTCAGAGCTTGTTTGAAGTTTTCAACCATTTTCATTCCTCCTGTTTTATATTATATTTATAGATACAATAATGACGGGCCTGTTTTTAGGTAGGATATGCAAAAACGATGGGCTCAACGGTGTTGTCCAGCTTTTCAAATGTATAGCCCTGTTCTTCAAAGAAGTCAATAATAGCCGACAATGCCTGAACTGTATGATGCTTGTTGCGATTGTCATGACAAAGGACAATGATGCTGTTTTGATCTGCAAACCCTGCTTTCACGCTTTCAAGCACCCTCTCCTTATTTGCGTATTTATCTGTATCCTGAGTGGAAATATTCCAGTCGTAGTAGAGAAATCCGCGGCGGAGCATCTCCGATATGATTTCCTGATATGTCCCTCTATTGTATGCATTGATACTGCCTCCGGGGAATCGGAATATCTGCGGCTTTACCCCTGCTGCCTCATATATTTTGTTATAGCATGTGCTGAAATCATCGAGGAAGGCCTCCACAGAACTGTAGATTTCCTTGTATTCATGAGTGTGGCTGTGTATCCCGATAGTATGTCCTTCCTCAGCAATACGCTTTAATATATCCAAATTATTGTTTTGGGTAACTATAAAAAAGGTAGCTTTGATGTTCCGTTCCTTCAATATGTCAAGAACCTCATCTGTTCTTTCAGATGGACCGTCATCAAAGGTAAGATATACGGTTTTGGGCTTGTGTTCCTGTATTTCGGGCAATTCATTGTGCAGCTCGGGGTATAGGGATTGATACTTTATCCGAGACTGGACAAAATCCAATACCCACTCTTCTTCTATGGGATCTGCTTCCTCCTCCTGAACTGTAACATCATGCTGCTGTGGCTTCTCATCCGGTGCCTCAGCTTCTTTTTCAGGCGGTTCATTTGCAGTATCGGCATCTGGCAAGGATGGTTCCAGGTCTTTGTTTTCATCCTCTTGCCCCTCAGTCACTGCCTGGCTGAAGCCGCCGCTTTCCTCCGGTGTGCCCTGATGCTTGTTTACAACTAAATTTCCCACCTGTACCAGCCCATAGACGGCAAGCAGGATCAAGGCAATAAGCACAGCATAAATTATATGCTTGTAGAACCTGACACTTCCTATATACATCAGAGCAAGACCCCCTATTGTGCTGTTTTCTACCGTTTTCCTGAAAGCTGTCATTTTATATACAGGTGGAATCTGTCGTTATATAGCATTTTATAGCTTACAGAATAAAAAAAAACCACCCGAAAGGGTGGGTTTATGCAAATTTTTCAAGTATATGTTGAATATACCAATAAATTTCATAATAATGTGATTTAGTGTTATAAAATACCTCCTGTCTGCATACTTATATAATGTTCAGTTCCCTTGCTTTTGCAATAACCTGTACTCTTCTATTTACCCCCAGTTTCTGATATATATTCTTTATATGACCTTTTACTGTATTTATGGTAATATTTAAGTTCTCTGCTATCTCATGGTTAGACATTCCTTCATCAATAAGCCTTAGCACTTCCATCTCACGCTCAGTGAGTGGATCAATATAATAAGAAGACAAGTCTTTCATTTGCCTGTCAGATCCCCTTACCAGATAAGAATGAATTTTTTCGACACAGGCTATCTGAGCGGAAAACAGCTTCAGTGAATCCAAATGTTCAGGAGCAAACACCCCCGGCATCCAACTGTTTTCAAAGTAGAGCACACCTATTGCTGTACCCTGAAACAACAAGGGCACGGAAGCAATGGATTTCCCGTTGGACCTTGCTATGTAAGGATCAGAATTAAAAATTCCCGCATCTTCTCCGCAATTTACTATTACAGTTTCATTGGTTCGGGCCACATACCGAACTACCGCCCTGGGGAGTTCAAAGCATTGTTCCAATGGCAGATAATTTGTAACAGTTGCACCGGAATTTTTATCCTTTACAACCTTTACAAACAATTCACCGTCTTTTTTAAGTAAAAGATATCCTCTGTCTGCACCTATATTCCTGGCTGCCATCTCCAGGAAGTAAGCAAGCATCCTGTTTATATCCGTTTCCTTTGAAATACTTTCAACAGCCTTATCAATAAAATATGAGGCATATGCTATTGGTTTGCTGCTTACCGGCAAGGCTGGATTCAGCATCTCTGCTAACAGCTTATCACTGCTTCTTTGTTGGGTGTCCGAATCCACCTCATCAACGAATTCGGAAAACTGTTCCTGCAATTGCCTTGCTTTTGCCTTAGCCCCCCATCTGCTGTATAAGCGGTAAGAATCCCGGATATATACTCCCGCTATTCTGATCATACCGCAAGAAAGGTAAAACTTTGCCGCCAGTTCATATGCAAGGGCTTCGCATTGAATATATCCACTTTCCCGGGCAGATTCCGCTGACTTATTGTAC
>FZPS01000151.1_pt238 | contig 10953 bp, 9 predicted proteins | sample 1817821 | NCBI WGS metagenome assembly FZPS01 (sample SAMEA104158645, study PRJEB21678) | metagenome | place: Germany | collected 2015-04-21 | reverse complement strand
TGTGCTAACTCATAGAGATCCATGGCTCTGTTCCTCTTTACCAATTCTAATTGGTACAGAGCCTCAAATAATTTTACAGGAAATTCCGGACACTATCAAAAAGAACAACGGAAATACCATAATCTGAGAGAAAATATAAGGAAAACTCTATTAGTAGATCCAGATTCTGAAGACCATATTAAACTAGTGTTATCGAAGATAAAGAATAATAATACAGACTATGAATATATTATCCGTTCTAACTTGAGTGAGAAGAGCGAGAAATGCGAATTACCAGCACCCAAAAACCTCGGTTCGCGACAGATATCGCGTTGCTATGAGCACTTCAAATCAACTATTAAAGATTGGGACATGGACAATCTAATCAATATCACGGAAAATATCTTCACTATAATAACTGTAGCTATATATCCAGATTCAAAGTCAAATGCATATCTCATCTTTGAAACTTTGAACAATCGCGGCCAGCCATTATCAGTCGTAGACATTATTAAGAACAAATTATTTTCCAAATTAGATAATAATGATGAGACTTTGGACAAGATAGATGAAGATTGGAGACAACACATCGAAAGTTTGGGGTCCAATAAAGACAAAGAAAACTTTTTCAGACACTTTTATTTTGCAAACAAATGCAGTTATCCAGAAACTGTTTTCAGAAATGGCAGGAGACCAAAAAAAGCACAGAAATCAAATATCGTCGAAATTTATGAGGATTTGATCAGGTTTGACGCAGAGGGATTATGGAACAAGTTAAAACTCCAGGCAAATATATATTCCTCTTTGATAGACCCTGTGTTTCCAGATGGGGTTAATCCTGATCGCATTAATGTAGAATTAAAGGAGTTGATAAGACTCTCACATGTCAGTGCCATTCCCTCCTATTCTCTTTTACTTGACCTTAAGAACAGAAATATGAGCGCAAACGAAGTAGCAGATGTCGTAAAATTCCTCAATATCTACTTCATTCGTAGGCATGTCTGTGATAAACCAAAGGTGAAAGAACTGGATGACATCTTCATCGATGTAATTGAAAAATGCCACGGAGTTGATGTGAACGCTAAGTTCGTGATTGATACGATATTAGATTGTTCAAAAGGTAAACTAGCAGAGGATGAAGAGTTTACGAGGGTCTTACGGGATGACATCTATTCTATCAATCGTGAAGCATCCAAACTTTTACTGGTTCAACTTGAAGAAAGGGAAAACAGCAATCTACGTGAAATTAAATCATTCTGGGATAAAAACAACAAAAACAAGCCATATTGGACAATTGAGCATATTCTACCGAAGGGAGTTAATGAATTGGATAGGTGCTGGATTGAATTGCTTGACGCAAAAAGTTACGACAAAGCAGTAGAAAAAAGAGACTTGCTCACACACAAAATCGGCAACCTTACCTTAACTGCGTATAATTCAAAGTTGGGGAAGAAATGTTTCGAAGTTAAGAAGGATAAACTGAATAAGGCGTTAATTATCAACCAAGATATCGTGAATAAGACTACTTGGGGCGAGCAAGAAATATTGGAAAGAACAGAATCGCTAATATCGAAACTTGTTGAGGCCAACAAACTCACATCATAACCCTTTGCCCGCTGGAATTGTTTTCTTATGGGCTGAGGGACAAGCAACGGTGGTCATGATGAAAAAATTACGTGTTGAATTTTCTTAATCTTTTAGCACTAGATATGACCTTATTTATGCAATGTTTAATCTCCTCTTCGTTATTTTGGCGGCCCAAGCCAAAACGCACTGCAGAGTAGATCTCCCTGTCGCTCAAACCGATTGCTTTGAGTACATGCGACGGTTCAACAGACATGGTAGTACAGGCAGACCCCGCTGAAACAGCTATATCGTGCCTTAGAAGATGCATCAAAGCCTTACTCTCAATTCCGGGGAAGCATACGTTAAGGTTATGAGCAAGTCTCTTTTCGGGGTGCCCATTTAGAATCACACCCTCAATGCTTTCCTGAAATGCTTCAAACATTAGTTTAGTCCACTCTCTGAATCTCGCATTCTCTGCTTCCATCTCTTTCTCGGCAATCTCAAGAGCCTTCCCAAGCCCCACGATTCCCGGCACATTATATGTCCCTGAGCGAATTCCTCGTTCATGCCCCCCACCAAACATCACGGGCGACACCTTCCCTTTTGGGTTTGCTCCCTTAATGTAGAGGGCCCCGATCCCTTTCGGTCCATATGCCTTGTGCCCTGAAAGTGAGAGTAGATCGATGCCCATCTCCTTTACGTCGATGGGTGTATGGCCAACGGCCTGGGCTGCATCAGTGTGAAATAACACTCCATGCTCCTTTGCAACCTTCCCGATTTCCTTCAGCGGGGCAATTGTTCCAATCTCGTTATTTGCGGCCATGATGGAGATGAGGATTGTTCGATCAGTGATGGCCTCCTCAACATCGGCCGGATCTACCATTCCATATTTATCAACGGGAAGATACGTCACTGATTTGCCCATCATCTCCAGATGCTTTGCCGTGTCAAGAATGGCCTTGTGCTCGGTCACACAAGTGATGATATGATCTCCTTTCGAGGCCAGTCTCTCTGCTGCTCCGAGGAGAGCGATGTTATCCGATTCTGTAGCGCCGCTGGTAAAGATGATCTCCTCAGGCCGGGCATTAAGAGTCGAAGCCACCTGTCCACGTGCCTTCTCCACTGCCTCGTGAGCTCGTGCTCCAAAGATATGATCGATGCTCGAAGCGTTGCCAAACACCTGGGAAAAGTAGGGGAGCATTACTTCGAGCACACGAGGATCCACCGGGGTTGTGGCGTGATAATCCATGTAGATAGGTAATTTAAGTGTCATCCATTTCGACCTCGTTTGGTTCAGCTGATTGATTAATGGCATCTTCTGTAGGAAGCAGGCTTTGGAAATCACTTAAATCCTTGATTCGCGAGAAGATAGAGAACACGCCTCGATTCAGGTGTGCCCGGAACTGGGGAAACAGATCTTTTTCTGGGTCGAGACCGTCAGCAATCAACCGTTCCCGGAGCAGTCCCATGTAGAAGCAGTCCCACTCTCCTGTCAGTGTGTACCGATTTAGTTCCTGGCCTTCTTCGTCGAACATCTTGGGGTTGGGGATTCTCGGCTCGTTGAGAGAGTAACAGACTGCAATCCTGAGCAAAATATTCGGAGTCAACCCTGTTTTCCCTTTCAACATCTGCAAGCGAGTTGTTGCACCTTTACTCATGCGTACCCGGTTAAACGTCATTTGACACCTCCAATCTTTCGCTATCTGTCCAGAAGTATCCAGGAACAATCTTGGTTGCGCTCTCCTCCTCATCAAACTCCAGACGATATGCCTTAGCCACATAGGGCACTAAATCTTGGAAATAAACGCGATCAATCTCAGTATCCGTCGATAAGATCACCATCTGGTGGCTTGCGTTCGGGAAGAACTCGTTGACAATCCGTTCTCGGTGTTCACTATCCAGTCTGCCAAGCGGCGTATCGATGATGAATGGAAGCGGGCGGCCGGAGCAGATAGTCAGAGCCCAGAGCATGGAAACGGCATAGATCTGCTTCTCACCCTCGGATAACTTGCTCTTATGGATCGGAGTATTGTGTTTAGTGTAGAGGAGGATTGAATAGTCACTCGGGTCAATCTCAATATCTACGATAAAGTCATCTTTCCGAAGAAGCCGGTTGAAGCATTCGAGGAAGACCTGACGGAACTCAGATAACTTTGCCGTTTGAAGATCGCTACTGTACTCTTTCAACGCATCCTGCACTCTGGTCGCGAGGGTTAACTGTGTCGACAGATCCTTAAGTGACTTCAAATTATCCAGTTGGACCTCTTTGCGCCTCTCACACTCCTGAAGGTTCCATTCGATCTGACGGATCTCTTCATCTATCTGCTTCATTTGTTCGCTGTATTGGCCAACTTCTTGGTTCAATTGGTTGAGTTCTTCGATCATCGGCGATATTAGGCCATCTTCGGGGGCTCGGTTGATTGCTTGCTCAACATTTCTCCGCTTGCTGATGAGTTTCTCCAGCCTATTGCTGTGCTCCCTCAGCTGGGTAGGCACAACGCCTAATGCCTCGTCCATCCACATCAGGATGTTCTTTTGCTCGACCGGCGAAAAGTTATGTATGGGAATATAGTTGCCAAATCGGGGTGACGGGGTGAATGTATTCTGCAGCAGAGTAGAGAACTTGTTAACAATGTGCTGTTTCTGGTCTGGCATTAATGTGACATCCTCCCAGAACCCATTTGAACCGATGATATCTGCAACCTCTGCAATCTTTTCGGTTGTGACCGCGGTCGCATTCTTCCACTGGTGGTATTGTTCCTCCTCGGTGATCCTCTCTTTCAGCAGCAGACAATACTTCGGCGTCAATGCGAAAGGAAAGATGAATGAACACAACTCGCGGATATGGTTACGTTCCATCTCAATCTCGTGATCGAGTTGGATTTTTTGTGCCTTCAATTCATTCCGTTTGCTGGCAAAACTGCCGCCTTCGCTTGAAAGTTTCAATTCTAACCGCTCGATCTTCCCAAGCGTCTGGTCGCAATAACTTTGTTTTTGTGCCCGCTCTTGGAACTTTACCAAGCGCTCCTCTTCAAGTCGTTTGATCTCGGCCGCGATCTCAGATATTTGGTCTTTGATATCGGATTCCTGAGAACTCTTGACCTGCCTAGAGACGTATATTCCCAGGTCGGTCCGGAGTTGGTCGACAATGCGGAGCCCTAGGAGTGACTTAAATGCATCCTTGAGTTGAATGTTCGTATCATCGTCCTGTGCGAGGCCTTGAATCTTCTCTCCATCAAAGAAGAACAAACGAGAGATTCCAGGCGGGATCAGTTCGTTGATAAACTCCTGCCACTGCTGGATGTCTAGATCTCGGATCTCCTCACCGTTCTTCGTGACAAATAGCGACTCTCTTAGCCCCTTCTTATGCCGATGCCATGACCGTCTGACGGTGTAAATATGGATGATGCCAAGGTGTGCGTGTTCAAACTCGAGTTCTACTGCAGCTCTGCTGACGCGGAGAGGTGAGCCTGCAATGAGGTGAAAGCGCCCGAAAATGTAGTTCTCATACTCGCCTTTCTTCCTGAACCGGTACTCTCCGAGGTTTGATCCATATAAGCAGAGTCGAATCGCTTCGAATAGGGTTGTCTTCCCTGCTCCGTTTTTCCCACCGATCAGGATAATAGGCTTAGTAAGGCCCTCTTCGTCTTCGGGACGAAGATCGAATGTCTGCGTTCCCCGGAAGAGACCGAAATTTTCGAGAGTCAGTTTTGTGATAATCAAGGTAATTCCTCGTTTCTCCTTCAATACTGGTATTACTGGGTGATCTCTTCCTCAGACCGCCACTCTTCACTGAGCACATCCTCGATTCTCGAATATATGCCAGAGCGTCGTCTCATACCCTGTACCTGACGCTCGACATCGAGCAGTTTCATCACCAATTGGACAGGAACGTCATGCTTGCGGCAGATCGACTCAAGGAGTTTGCCTTCTTCGCCGGAGAATGACCCCAGATCGTCCTGGATCCAATCAAGGTCGGTCCCCATCACTTCCCGGTAAATTCTCGGAACCGAATCTTCCCAATCTCCTTTCTCCTGTCGCCAGATCCGCCGGATCTCGTGCAACTCCTCGGGTAGAATCAGTTGGAGATTAGGATTCGGACCATTCTTCTGAACCTCTCTCTGCGTCTCTAGGAGTTTCTTTAAAAAATATTTACAACACTCAAACTTATACGGCCCACGGATGAGTTCCCCGCTTCCATCTCGTTTATATTTGATCTTCCCATCCATCCGTTTGTAGTTGCGGTAAATGGGCTTCTTATCTTTATCCTGAGTCTCGGCGAGCATGTTCCGATACTCCAAAAGCGGTTCGAGCCACTCTTCACCGCTATCGATGAGGCCCATGATAGCCTTATCTTTCGTGACGACCGTGCACACCCAACAGCCGAATCGACTGTTACCACAGGGCGGAGAGTACTCGTCAACGACGAGCGGGCACTCGCCGGCATCTGCACTTTTATACAGCGCCAGGAGATCTCGGTTGTTCCCTCCCCAAGGGGAGGGGTTTTGGAGTAGATAGGTCCACACGTCATCTGTTGAGAAATCTTCGATGGGAGTATATACAAATGACTGGGCAAATTTTGAGTGGCGGGAGAGCAAGGACCCTTCTATCTTATATGAACTCATAGTCTGCGCCCGGGTAGAGCTTTCATCCTTTCTCACGCCGAGCACAAGGATGACTTCACCGTGCTCCGATACCTTATCTAGAATAAAAGTGTCAGCAGTCTTGATTTTCAACCGATCGGTGCACCAGCGGAAAGAGATTGAGGGGGTCGGATAGCCCTTACCGATCAGGAGGACCCAAAAAGAGTTCTCGATCTTGGGATAGAGTTTTACAGCTTTAATCGGCAAACCTTGCTCCTGAGCGGCTCTGTTCATCAGGCCGAGATTCCCATTGATGGCATCGACTATAACAGGCGTTTCAACAAGGGTATCGGAAGAGATGACGTACACTCGCTTTTTCCGCTGCTCAGGAGGGAGCCCTTTGAGCGCGTTCCAGATGATTTGAACGACTGTAGTCGAGTCCTTACCTCCACTATAACCTACAATCCAGGATCTGTGGTCGCTTAAGTAGAGGTCCTGGACTTCTGAATAGATGTCTTGGATACTCCGAATATCAAATATCGAGAGAGTTTCGGTCAGTTCTGCAGGATCGGCGGGTATTGAATCTGTCATGCGTTGGCGCTCCGGCCCCCTCTACTGAGGTTCTCTTCAGCATTCAGCTCATCTGGGGTTAACTGCAGACCTAGAAAATGTTTGATAACGCCAGTTGTCAGAGTTAAGTTTGTCTGTGATTTATTGATGCGGCCTCCAACCATTGCTCTGCCTTCCCATACCTTTGCATTCTCACGGGACCAATCGATCTTCTGTAATTGCACTAATTTTTCCTGCCAATTGTCTGGATATTGCTCAATCAAGGCGTGCCCTACTTTGCCGAGCGCATGAAGCGCAACGCCATGCACGTGGATGTACTCTTTCCGCAGTTTTGCGGTTGTCACACGCTTCTCCACGGCCCACTGCCATTCAGGGATGTTCTGGTAGACTTCGTTCCAGTATTCGGAAGCGATGTTCATGTAGTTATTAAAATTTGCTTGTATATCAGGATTTTTCCCTAAAAGTGCTCTTGTGGCCTGGTAAATGCTACTGAGCGTAAACATCTTGACAGAGCGGTTAGAGATTGTGGTTTTTTCAAATTCTGTTAACCCGTTAAAAATAGGGACAGTCTCCAAGAGAGATAGGACCAGCTTTGAGAAGGGGTCCCGATTATCGTACAAGATTCCAAGCGATTTTGTGGGAGGAACAGCATGCTTGTTTAAGTCAGCAAACATTTGTTGACTGCGTTTAAGCCCTGAATCCAAAAAAAGAACCGCAGAAATTGTTTCAAGCCCTAGTTCCGGCCGAGATTCAAGTGCTTTTTCTATAGCAGCCCTCCGGTGTTGGCCGTCATTAATGATAACTCGTGCAGTCATGGGAACTATAAGTTTTCCCATCTTGTGTTCTGTCACTCCCTGCCCACAGGGGACGAACTTGACTTTACTATCGATAGAAGCTGTAATAGATGAAAAAACGTAGTCTTTCGGGTTAGAAATGAGATAATTGGCGATAACTGGAATACGTGCATGGTTTAGCGTTCGCTGAGCGCGCATTTTTGGAGGGAGGCCACTATCGTCAAAAGAGAAAAATCTTGCGACAAATTTCAGTGGAAACATTGTTATATAATACTCTCTTCCTGCCTGTATCCCTCTGATCGCTGGAAAATGGTATGTTGAGGCGTCGAAAGATTCCAGGTCGTCGACCTGAGCGTTTATCATAATTAGTACTCTAGGAAGTATTATTTATCCCTTCGGAAGTTTATCTGAGGGCGATGGAAGTTAAATTGTTGGCTGGATCGTATAGCTGTTTCGAATGTATACACCATGACTTCCCAAGATTTTAAGCATATTTTCGAAATGCTTCGATAGTTCACCTCCATTTTCCATCACGAGGTTGCCATCCTCGCCCGTCTCCTGGCCGATCACAACACGACGACTCGGGAGGCACAGCCCCGCTCATATAGACCAACGGCAGAACGTCCGGGGATCACGGACTGGATATTTGGGGAACCTCTTTTTATCCCTTGAAGCCCTGTATTTCAACATGCCCCACTGGATCGCCTCCTCGAACCGGGACAACGCTAAGATCCTCGATGCGAAGCACATCTGGGGAGTTCCAAAGCGGAACAGAAACCTCATGCACCGGGTGAAGCCCGGCGACACCATCCTCGTGTACGTCCGGCAGGAGAAAGAGGACGACACAATCCTCCCCTCAGCGATAACCGGAGCCTACGAAGTCGTCTCCGAACCCTACGAAGACCACGCCCGCATCTTTACCACCCCGCCGCAGATGGGCGACGAGGTCTTCCCCTTCCGCATGAAGGTCAAACCGGTTGCGGTCTTCCCCGAACCCCTTGAGTTCAAGCCCCTGATCCCGGATCTTGCATTCATCACGAACAAAAAGATGTGGTCCGGCCATCTCCGGCAGGCCATGCGCGAGATCCCCGAGGAGGACTACCACCTCATCCTCAGGCGGGCCGGAGTGGAGGCCTGAACCATGCTCGAGTGAAGACCCCGGTCTTCAGGCCGGGGATGAATTGCACCCCCAGATACGTTCACTCTCACCCCGCACGGCTATTCTTTATGCCCAGGAGAGCCCAATATGCCTGTAGAGCCGGGTGGGGCACACCCGAATCCACGCTTGCGGAGATCGGGACCGCTACATCGCCGACCCTGGCGGTGCACGTCCCGGTCAACGAACCCGGGATCTCCCGGGCTTTAGCCCGGGGAGAGTGTCAAGTAGTGTATCCAGATGTTCGGAGCTCGACTTTGAGCAGATCGTCCCGGCTTCGAATAGCCATCCCCTCTCAGGTGGCAGCCGGGCGTTAGGAGAAGGCGTTTCTGCCATCCTGACAGATATGAACGAGGAGTGCATCATGAACCGCCATAGAAGATCCGGGGATCACAGAAGAGAAAGCCCGGCGTTCGGCAGGGTCTCCACAATATCGTACGAGCAGAGGTGGAACTATGAGCAGAGATGAGAAGAAATTGATACGGAACAGCACGGTTGAATTTTTGCTATTTACCTCGGCCGCCGGTGAAGACTCAATCGAGGTCAGGTATGAGGACGAAACCATCTGGTTGAGCCAGAAGATGATGGCGGCGCTCTTCGATGTGACTGTTCCGACAGTGAACTACCCCGCCCTAAAGTGCGGGGCTTCCTGCTTCATCCTTCCTCTATTGAGGCAAGTCCACAGGCTCGATGGCGCGTTCCGCACCTGTTAATACGCCGACAAGGTTCTGCTCTTGTACAGCAAACTTCTTGATATTGATCGCTGCGTTAATATCTCGATCATGGACGGTACCACAATCGGAACATATCCATTCGCGATCCGAGAGTTTCAGATCGCGGTTACGGTACCCGCAGCAGCTACAAATTTTCGATGACGGATCGAACCTTCCAATCGTAAGGAGTGTCTTTCCATACTTCCGACATTTATAGTTCAGCATCGTGAAGAAGGTACTCCACGATACGTCGTTGATACTCCGGGCTAATTTGTGGTTTTTCTGCATACCAGCGACATTCAACGATTCTACTGCGATGGCTTGATTCTCGCTCACAACTTGATAGGAAAGTTTGTGCAGGAAATCGTTCCGCTGGTTTGCAACCTTCTCATGACCCGTCGCTAACTTCCGGATCGCCTTTTGCCGGTTCTTCGATCCTTTTACCTTCCGCGATACACGTCGCTGCAACACTTTCAGGCGTTGTAGCGAGTTCTTCAGATACCGAGGATTCGCAACCTTCTCACCGGTCGAGAAGGTTGCGAAGTCTGTTAAGCCAACATCGATCCCGATCGTCATGTCAGATGTGAACGATACCGGGGTCGGCTCGGGTTGTTCATCATCAACTAAAATACTGATGAACCACTTTCCGGTAGATGTTACCGAAACCGTCGCGTACTTCATCTTCCCGGCGAACACACGATGTAGCATCGTCTTAACGTCACCGATCTTCGGCAGTTTGACCTGGTTAGACTCAAAATCTACACGGTAATGTTGCGGTACCTGAAACGACTGTACCGGATTCTTCTTCGACTTGAACTTTGGAAATCCCTTCTTCTCACGGAAGAACCGGGTGAAGGCGTTGTCAAGGTTCCGATTCGCATACTGGAGCGACTGTGAGTTGACGTCGGCTAACCACGGATACTCCGCTTTCAGCGCGGGAAGCTGGTTGTTCAGATCGAAACACGACAATCGTTTTCCGTTCTGCTCGTACGCCCGGATCTTTTGTTCTAACGAATGGTTGTACACAAACCGACAAGCGTGGATGTGACTCATGAGCAGCGGAATCTGCGTTTGAGTCGGATACATCCGATACTTGTAGGCTCGAAGCATACAAATGTGGATTACACTTACAGTAATAAATAGGATTCTATAATCCTATTGACGAAGGGACTCCGCTTTCATCCCCGGCCTAAAGGCCGGGGTCTTCCCGCTCCGCCCCTTCAACCCCGCGAGATAAACGTACACCTGAAAAACATCTACGAAAGCGGCGAGTTGACCTGTGATGCAACTATTAGAAAATATCTAACAGTTCAAATCGAGGGTGATCGTGAAGTTTCACGGACTCTTGACTACTACAACCTTGATGCCATAATCTCGGTTGGATATCGCGTCAATTCCCGAAGAGCCACCCAGTTCCGTCAGTGTAGGCTATCTGATCTTAAACCACTCGTCTTCAACTGGTCCCATAAGAGATTGATCGATAATACTGGCTGTTTTCCGGTATCCCCGGGCGTCCTGGTGTGAACTACAAAAGAATGGATGGATTGACCAGGATGTCTTCTGACGACATCCCAATCAGGCCTGCTCACACC
>FZPS01000185.1_pt174 | contig 10959 bp, 10 predicted proteins | sample 1817821 | NCBI WGS metagenome assembly FZPS01 (sample SAMEA104158645, study PRJEB21678) | metagenome | place: Germany | collected 2015-04-21 | reverse complement strand
CAAAATAAGTCAATCGTTTATTTCGTTAAATCTTAGCATATTGCAACTAAAAATATTGAATTATGTGGAGAATGTCTTTTGTAATTTTTTTAACTTCTGTACTTTGCTTGGTTACCACTTCTTTTAACTATAAAACCAACGATTTTCCAACAAAGAGAACAACAAAACCACCTTCGTTTTTAGACGAAAATAATCCTTGGGTTGATTCAGTTTTTAATACTTTAACACAAGATGAGAAAATCGCACAGCTATTAATGCTGCCTGCATATTCCAATAAAGGCAAGTCTCACGAAGAACATATTTTAAGTTTAATAAAAAATTATAAAATCGGCGGTTTAATTTTTATGCAAGGCGGTCCGCATAGGCAAGCTGTTTTGTTGAATAAATATCAGTCAAATTCTGAGTTGCCACTTTTAATTTCAATGGATGCGGAGTGGTCTTTGAGCATGAGATTGGACTCTACCGTGCTTTATCCACGGCAAATGATGTTGGGAGCAATTCAAGATAATGAGCTTATTTATGAAATGGGAGCTGAATTTGCTCGACAGTTGAAAAGAGTAGGAGTTCATGTTAGCTTTTCGCCTGTTTGCGATGTAAACAACAATCCACTTAATCCTGTAATTAACGACAGATCTTTTGGCGAAGATAAGTATAATGTTAGCATAAAATCATATTATTATATGAAAGGCTTGCAAGACAATGGAGTTTTGGCTTGTGCTAAACATTTTCCCGGGCATGGCGACACTCATGTTGATTCTCACAAAGCTCTGCCAGTGATTAATCACAGTTTTCAGCGTTTAGATACTTTGGAGTTGTACCCATTTCAATACTTGATTGATAAAGGAATTGCTTCTGTTATGGTGTCGCATTTATTTGTTCCTGCAATTGATTCTTCCAAAAATTTGCCAAGTTCTTTGTCGCCCAAAACAATAAACGAACTTTTAAAAACCAATATGGGATTTAAAGGTTTAGTATTTACTGATGCTCTTAATATGGGCGGAATTACCGGAGGTTTTAAAGCTGGAGAAGCAGACGTAAAAGCACTTTTAGCAGGAAATGATATTTTACTTTTTCCAAACGAAGTTCCTTTGGTTATTGAAAAAATTAAACAAGCAATAGAAAATGGCGAAATTTCTCAAGAAGAAATCGATAATAGATGCAAAAAAGTTTTAATGGCTAAATATTGGGTTGGCTTGAATAAAATTGAAGAAATTTCTTTAGAAAATTTGCATTCAGATTTGAACAATACAGAGGCTTTGTTGATGAAACAAAAATTGATAGAAAATTCCTTAACTTTAGTTACAAATAAAAATTCCTTAATTCCTTTACAAAGATTAGACACATTAAAAATTGCAAGCATAAGTTTTGGTTCTAATAATATGAGTAGCTTTCAAAATCGCTTAAAATATTATGCCGAAGTTGATGAGTTTAATTTTGAAACTGAAATCAAAAAAAGTGGTAGTCAGGGTTTTAAGGCAAAACTTAAAAAGTATAATTTGTTAATTGTGGGCATTCACAACACAAATTCTTTAGCATCTCGAAAGTTTGGAATTTCAAAGCAAACAACTGAATTTGTTGATGAAATTTGTGCAGAAAACAATGTGATTTTAGACTTGTTTGCTAATCCTTATGCTTTGGCTTATTTTAAAAATGCTGAAAAATGTGCTGCAATTATTGTTTCATACAACGATTGGACATTGACAAATGATTTGTCGGCTCAGTTAATTTTTGGTGGAATTCCAGCTTTAGGACGTTTGCCTGTGAGTGTAGGAAATAAATTTTCAGTAAATTCGGGTTACGATACTAAGAAAATTAGATTGAAATACACTTCCATTCCCGAAGAAGCAGGAGTAGATTCAGGAAATCTTTACAAAGTTGATTCTATGATGAACGAAGCAATTAACGCCAAAGCTTTTCCGGGCGGACAAATTGTGGCAGCAAGAAATGGAATAGTTTTTTATATAAAATCCTTCGGCTATCACGATTATTCAAACAAAATTAAAGTAAATGATTTTGACTTATACGATTTGGCTTCGGTAACTAAAGTTGTGGGTTCTGCACCAGCACTTATGAAACTTTATGACGAAAAGCTATTTGCTTTGAACGATAAATTATCTAAACATATTCCAATTTTGCAAAATACTAAAAAAGCCGATTTTGAAATTTTTGATATTTTAACCCATAGAGCAGGATTCAAATCTTGGGAAGCTTTTTTTAAAAGAACTATTAAAAACGATAGTGTTCAAAATTTAATTTATTCAAAAGAAAAAGCAGAAAATTACAATACAAGAGTTTGCGAAGGTTTTTATATTTTAGATTCGTATCGCGACACAATTTTTCAAGACATAATTAATTCGCCTCATAATAGATACGGAAGATATGTTTATTCAGATATGGGATTTTATTTTTTCCCAGAAATGATTAAAAAATTTAAAGGAAAATCTATGGACGAGTATTTGTACGACGAGTTTTATTCTCGTTTGGGGGCATGGACTTTGCGTTATTCGCCATTAGAAAAATTTTCAAAGAAAAATATTACGCCAACCGAAGAAGATAATGTTTTTAGAAAAGAACAATTACACGGCTATGTTCACGACCAAGGAGCTGCTATGTTGGGCGGAATTTCAGGACATGCAGGTTTGTTCGCTTCGGCTAACGATGTGGCAAAAGTTATGGAAATGTTTATCGAAAAAGGAAGCTATGGAAATTTCGATTATATAAATTCTGAAACTATAGATTTATTTACAAAATATCAATTCGATTCACTTATAAACAGAAGAGGCTTGATTTGGGATAAACCTGTTCCAAACGATACAACAAAAGGATTGGGTACTGGTTCTTCATCAAATTTAGCTTACGGACATAGCGGATATACAGGCACTATGGTTTGGGCAGACCCACATTATGATTTTATTTATGTTTTCAATTCAAACCGTGTGTATAAAGATGCTGAAAACTGGAAAATTTTAAAACTAAACACTCGAACTATTATAGAAGAAATTTTTTATCAAGCAATAATCAAGAAAAATCCAGATTTGAAATATGTAAAAAACTAAATTCTCTGCTAAAAAAATCAGAAAATTAATTATTTTTGTAAAAATTTTAAAATGACTGATAGTTCCAGATATAATTTGCGTGGCGTTTCAGCCTCTAAAGAAGATGTTCACAATGCAATTCGTAAAATAGATAAGGGATTATATCCAAAGGCATTTTGTAAAATAATTCCAGATATTTTGGCTGGCGATGAAAACTATTGCAATATAATGCATGCCGATGGAGCAGGAACAAAATCTTCTTTAGCTTATATGTATTGGAAAGAAACAGGCGATTTGTCGGTTTGGAAAGGTATTGCAATTGATGCAATAGTTATGAATATTGATGATTTGCTTTGCGTTGGTGCTACCGACAATATTTTGCTTTCTTCAACTATAGGACGAAATAAAAATTTAATTCCCGGCGAAGTTATTTCTGCAATTATAAATGGAACTCAAGAGTTTTGCGACGAAATGGGCAAGCATGGCATTAATATTGTTCTTACAGGTGGCGAAACTGCTGATGTTGGCGATTTGGTTAGAACAATAATTGTTGATTCAACTGTTACTTGCCGAATGTTGAGAAAAGATGTAATTACAAACGAAAATATTCAAGCAGGCGATGTGATTGTAGGGCTTTCTTCAACTGGTCGTGCAAGCTACGAAAATTTTTACAATGCAGGAATGGGAAGCAATGGATTAACTTCGGCTCGACATGATGTGCTTGCAAATTATCTTGCCGAAAAATATCCCGAAAGCTACGATAATGCAATGCCAGCAGAATTAGTTTATTCAGGAAAGAAAAAATTAACAGAAAGTTTAGAAAAGCCTTATTCAGATGTTGGAAAAATGATTCTTTCGCCTACTCGAACCTATGCACCAGTTATTAAAGAAGTTTTAAAGCATTATTCTAATCAAATTCACGGAATTATTCACTGTAGTGGCGGTGCTCAAACAAAAATTTTAAATTTCGTAGATAATCTTCATATTATTAAAGATAATATGTTTGAAGTTCCTTTGTTGTTCCAAATGATACAAGAGCAAAGCAATACAGATTGGAAAGAAATGTATAAAGTCTTTAATATGGGACATAGAATGGAATTGTATTTGCCCGAAAACATTGCTAATCAGGTAGTTGAGATTAGCAAAAGCTTTAATGTTGACGCAAAAATAATTGGTAGGGTAGAAAAGAGCGAAAGCAAAAAACTTACAATAAAATCCGAAAAGGGCGAATTTATATATTAAGAGACAGATTATGGCAAACGATTTAATTTTAGATAAACTTAGCGATGTAAAAAAACGATTTTTAGAAGTTGGAAATCTATTAACAGATGCAACTATAGTGTCTGATATGGATAAATACATCAAGCTAAATAAGGAATATAAAGACCTTCAGCCTATTATTGAGGCTTATGATGAATATGTTTTAATTATTTCAAATATTGAAGATGCAAAAAACATTTTAGCTAATGAAAAAGACTCAGAATTGCGTGAAATGGCAAAGATGGAATTAGATGATTTGCAACCAAAATTAGAGCCTTTAGAAGAAAAAATTAAATTATTATTAATTCCTAAAGACCCTGAAGATGATAAAAATGCCATTATTGAAATTCGTGCAGGTACAGGAGGCGATGAGGCAAGTTTATTTGCAGGCGAGCTTATGCGTATGTATGTAAAATTTGCAGAATCGAAAAATTGGAAAACCGAAATCACCTCATACACCGAAGGAACGGTTGGTGGTTATAAGGAAGTAGTTTTAAGCATGACAGGCAATGGTGTTTATGGAATTATGAAATATGAATCAGGAGTGCATCGTGTGCAACGTGTTCCACAAACCGAAACTCAAGGACGTGTTCATACTTCTGCTGCTTCTGTAGCTGTTTTGCCCGAAGCCGATGAGGTTGATATAAAATTAAATCCTGCCGACATTAGACGCGATGAGTTTTGTTCCTCAGGACCAGGCGGGCAGTCGGTAAATACAACATATTCTGCAATTCGTTTAACGCATATTCCATCAGGAATAGTTGTTACTTGTCAGGACGAAAAATCTAAGCTTAAAAATTTAGATGTTGCAATGAAAGAGCTTAGAACTCGACTTTATAATTTGGAACATCAAAAATATCTTGATGAAATTGCCAAAAAGCGTAAAACTATGGTATCAACAGGCGACCGCTCAGCAAAAATTAGAACCTACAACTTCCCACAAGGACGCATTACCGACCATAGAATTAATTATACTATGTATAATTTGCAAAACTTTATGCTTGGCGAAATTGGCGAACTAATTGACCACCTAATTATGGCTGAAAATGCCGAAAGACTGAAAGAAGCTAATGAGGAGTAGGGGGGGTAACGGTTTGGGGGTATGAATTAGTGCGAGATTTTATAACTTTTGCCTGTCCCGCGGCTATGTATAGTGAATGTACTCATGTTCAATTGACCACATTGTCCTGCATTACTTATGACCGCGTGTTATGTGGAGTATTTATTATTCATCTCTATAATCATCAAATCTAAAAAGGTCTGAAATATTTCTTAAATCTTGCTTGCTGTTAGTAACTCCACCAACGGAAACTGTCAGAACTCTCGAAAGGGTAGTGTCCTTCATCTCCAAAAATGCCGACTACACCTTTGGATTCTTTATGTTGATTCGTTAATCTTTTTGATAGATTCTTTTTAGCCATATTTTTATTCCACTATCTTTTTTTTGCAAAAATACAAACTTTATTCTATCGCTAAAAAATACAATGCAATATCTCCAAGTTTGCAGTGCTGTTTGTTTTTGCTTGCAGGTAACGTTTTGCGGCTTTGCGTTCGGGCGGGTTTCGGAGCACAAAACTGTCAACCAGCACTGCACTTGAATAGAAGCACAAAGCTCCAAGTTTGCACGTCACCCCGCCTGACGCAAAACCCGTGTTGGCAGTAGTGCTTTTAGTTCCTCTTTGCAGCATCTCTTATGGCTTGCTCCAAATTGTCTCCCTGCAATTCATATTTTTCCAATTGAGCTACATTATCTTGTCTGATGTGTAGTTGTCCTTCATTGCCCTTATTACCTCTGTGTTGACCTTTTGAGTAAGATGGATTTTCCAAGACTTCTTTACTGCTCATAACCCAAAGGACAATTTGGTCTCTGTAAACAGCAACCCAAATAAATACGTCACAGCATTGTGGTTTTAGCTGCTGAAAAATTCATCAAGAAGTTTTTGTCAGTTTTTCTTGAAAGAGCTTTCATATACAGAGGTTCTTCACTGTCACTATCAACTGCCCTTGATGCTTTAACCTCAATTCTTATTCCGTCAAGCCATAAATCATAGTCCCCTGAGTAATTCGGGTCAAGTTTTTTATTGGGACTTTTTAGCTTAGAACACTTGCCCTGAACATAAGTCTGTGCAAACTTTTCACCGAATCCCCTTGGTGCAGATATTTCAAAAACCCAAAGGTTTGGATTTGCACTAATATATTCAGCCCTAATGTCTATGTATTGTTCATATGTCAAGCCACCCCGTTCAATTAAATTGCAAATCAGGTGTTCGTATTCATTAAATGGAAAAATTGACTGGTCATCATCAACCATTTGAAGAACCTCTTCAAGGTCGCTTGCTGAACCAGAAAAAGATTCAATAATTTTAGTCTTTAACTCGGTAAGTTCCATCGCTTGTTTTGATTATTTGTAAATAGTTTAAGTAATCGGTTTCTGTAAATTCCTGATTGAATGAAAAGTATTCGTGGTGTATTGGAAGTAATTCAAGGTCACTTCTAAGAACCTTATGGGTTGAAAATAATTTTTTGAAAAGCCAGTTAATAATTTCGCTATTTAATAGCATAGTTAGTTGTTCGGCAGATATTCCTATATTCAAAGGAATAAGAAGATTAGCACTATTTAAGATATACCGTTGTTTTGTATCACAATAGAAACACAAGTCTGATGAGATAAACTTGTAAATTAGTTTTTCCTTTGAATGATACATTTCTAAGGGCGCGACCTGCTGAAAGTTTGAAAAATCACTAAAAATAAAAGTGCTTGGTTCTTTAAGTCCTAATTTTGTTATATCCGAACCTTTGTAAATAGGAACATAATCATCTTGCGGTTCATTACTGCAAAATCTATCATTATTCCCCGTCACTATACCTAATGCCCAATTAGCCCTGTCTTTGAGTGTTATGTGTTTTATTGAATAAAGCTGTTTAATAACTTTTGCTTCGGTCTCATTTGTCCAAAAATTAAAAATGTGTTTAGGATTTTTTTTAAAGGAATCCAATGTTCTATTGAATACATTATTTTCTGAACAACATTTTATAATGTCGTTTGGGTCAGAAGCATTGTTTTCAATAACAATGGCCTGTGCTTTGGTAACTAGACCTTTGAATGCTTTACCATAATCCACAAACCGTAGTATTTTTTTTGCCAATACTCTTTTTCGGATGTCTTCAAAAGTAGTAATGTTGAAAAATGCCTCTTGGATTAAAAAACCTAAGAATCCGTTAACTTTCAAAATAGATAAGCTCGCTGCCAAAAATAAAGACGTTGTGTCTAAACTATTTCCGCAACTATACAATGCGGAATACTTCTCTTTTGCAGATTTTTCAATTTTCTTACCCCAAGGCGGGTTAGTGAAAATGAGGTCGTAAGTGATTTTTTCTGTCTTTAATTTGTGTGCTTCATGTAAAAAATCACCAACTTTAATGTTGTGGGTATCAATACCAAACTCCTCCTTTATTCTCTGTTTAGCAATCAGCACTGCATTTTCATCTACGTCAAACCCGTAAACGTTTTCAGGTGCTACTCCCTGCCTAATTGCTTCAATAAGAAAATTACCAGACCCGCAACAAGGGTCTAAAAACGTAGAATCAGGGTTGATTTTTATGTTCTTGAACATATCTTTTACAACCCAAGAAGGAGTGTAATAAATACCCTCCTTGTTTCTATACGAATCTGCAAGTAAACTTTCGTATTCAATGCCTATCTGTTCTCCATTGAATTTTTCAATCAGCAAACTCAATTTGTCAGAAACTTCTTGATGGTCGTGGTCATCTTTTAATAATTTGTTTGCTCTTGCATTTAGTTTTTCTTTTCCTGCAACCTCAGACATAAATTTCTCAAAAGACTCCTGAGAAACAATTCCTTTACCTGATTGAAATAAGTAACCTGTCTTAATCCAATTACGAATGGTTGCAGTTGAAACATTAGCGGTTTTTGCCGCCTGTTCAATTGTCAGTCCGTATGTTTCTATTTCACCAAAAATATTTGTCTGCATAACTCAAATGTCGTTAAAATTGTCGCAATATTGGGAGATGTCTGATTTTTTAGCATTACTGCCAACGTATATTTTACGAAACATCTATCCAACACTCGCATAAAATTTTCTATAATTAAATTATATACAATTACAAAACTAATTTAAAATATTTGCATTTGCGAATGATTTGGTAAAATTTTAAGAAATGCTTGTTTTTTTTCAACTGTCCGATTTTTTCGGACACTTTATTGCTTCCCTCTGATTTTAATTTACTTTTTAAATCCGAGCGAGCGAGCGGAAGAGGTTTGTTGCTTTTTTATCGAAATATTTTTTCTAAATTAGAATAAAACCTTAACAAGTCTGTTATTTTTTCTTCGTAATATTTCCAATTAGCACTATGATCCTCCATATGGTTTATTGTCTTGTTTGGCATTTGTTTGAAATCAACTTTATCATCTTGTCCTTCTACTCCTTCGAATTGTTTTTTTAAGGTTTTAATTACCTTTCCCTTATCAAAATAATATCTTAATTCCAACAATTCATATCTCACAGTATCCGCTCCCCAATGTGTCGTTAATCTCTCAGATGCAGAATAAATAAATTGTATAGTGTCTTTATAGAAATAATACTCTGTTGAACCTGAGCTAAATTCATTAGCATCAGCAGTTTTAATCATTAATTTACCATCAAAATCTGTATAAATCACAACAGAAGGATAAGAACCAGCAGTATTCCATTTTATCTCATAAGTATCCCATCCCAATTCGATAAATTCTTATTATAGTCCGCATACAATTCACGAATTTGTTTTATTCTATTGTCAATCTGTGCATAACTTGCAACAGAGACAAAAATTAATATCATCGTAATTATTCTCTTCATCTTACTAAAAATTATTTTCCATTATCGAAATATATTTGTACGCTGTCTGTGCAATAACCACTAACGTATGGTTTTTATAATTCAATAAAATACAGTTACAAAATTAATTAAAAATAATTGCATTTGCGTATGATTTGAAAAAAAATTAAAAAATGCATGTTTTTTTATATTGTGTTGTAGCTTGTCTTTTTATCTTAAAAATATGTTCCAACAGCAAATTCAAATTGATCTATAAAAATATTCTTCAAATTAGAAATATTGTTTTGTTCATAAAATAGTAACATTGCTTTTTTATAATCAATAGAATCCACTGTTCTAAATGATAAAGGACAATAGCCATAATTCATTAAGATAGCATTACTAACAAGACGTGCCGTTCTTTTATTTCCGTCCATAAAAGGTTGAATGTAAGAAATCAATACTAAAGCAAGTAAAGCTTTTTCGAATACACTTTCCTTTCTATTTATCACATCGCATGCTTTTTTCAAAGCTTCTAAAATTTGAAACTCATTATCTAAGGGTTTATAATTCGTTCCAGATATACCTACTCTTCTTTTTCTTAAATTCTTTTCAATTGCTAATTCCTTTATTAAAATACTGTGAATATCCTCTATTTTTGAAACTGTTAATGGACTTAAATAATCTTTATGTTCTATTATAAAATCAAGTGCATCTTTATGATTTAATAGCATTACTGCTTCTTCTTTTGTTTTACCATAAGCTGTTTCCTTTTCCTTTAGCAATCTTTCGGTTTCTAAAAGAGTATATGTGTTTCCTTCTATTTGTGATGATTTCCAACTTAAATCAATAGCAAGTCTTTCTAATTCCTTCTTATACTCATTTTCTGATAGTTGAGATATGTTTTCTTGATATTCCTTTTGTAATGTTGCTAATTTTTTCAATTCTCCTTCAGTAAATAAATTGTATTTATCGAGGACTTCTGTAATTATATTAATATTGAAATTTTTAATTATTATTCGCTCGTCAATTTCTTTTTCGAAATACTTTTCTATATCAATCGGGCAAATAAGTTCATAAGCTGGAGATAAAAGATACTTTGTTCCTTTTCCCTGTCCTTTTGTCAATAAATAATTATCAGTTATTAAATCTGTTAGGATTCTCTTTAATGTTGAATAACTAAAAGAATCTCCAATGCTATCGTAAATTTCTTTAGATGAACATTGTTTCTTTTCTTTTACAATATCTATGATTTGTTGTTTTCTATTGTCAATCATTTTTTATTTTTAAGCTCACAAATATACTGTTTTTAGTTCAATATTTGATATTTTTGAGCTGTATATTTCATTCAAATGAGCCACAACGACAAATTTACCTAAGAAATATACAACATTCGTCCTATAAATCAATTATATACAGTTACAAAATTAATTACAAATATTTGCAATTGCGAATGATTTGTTGAATTTTTTAAAAATGGTTGTTTTTCATTTTTAATGGTATGGGCTATGTGGAGTGTGGATTTTAAAGTACTTTACTTTCAATTTATTGCTAAATTTTATACTGGAAATCTTTCTATTTATTACTGTCGCCAGCTTTACGTATAGCTTTTGTTGTAGCCAGTTCTATTTCTTCAATTGTTGGTAATTCAGTTTTTATTTCTTTCGGAATTGCATTGCTAATTTCATATTCTGCTATTCCAATAGGTTGTGTCATTCCTCTTATACCAAGTTGCGTTCTATTATAAAACATTAAGATAAGGAAAAAGTGTCATAGATTTTATTAAATCTTTTTTTTGAGAAAGTTCTCTGATGCCATTACTAACTTTTTCTATTGTTTCATTTAGTGAA
>FZPS01000059.1_pt658 | contig 10959 bp, 5 predicted proteins | sample 1817821 | NCBI WGS metagenome assembly FZPS01 (sample SAMEA104158645, study PRJEB21678) | metagenome | place: Germany | collected 2015-04-21 | reverse complement strand
GCATTAGGAGCTACTATATATCAGTTATTAACAGGAATAAAGCCAAAAGCTGAGGATTTTGAATTTATACCTTTAAGAGAAGTAGATTCAAACTTGTCAGAAGGCATAGAATATATTGTTGCAAAATGTTTACAAGAAGATATAAATTTAAGATATTCTTCTGTAGAAGAAGTAATTTATGATTTAGATAATATAAATAAAATTTATGAATAGAGAAATAAAATTCGGACTCCTTTATAGAGATATGTGGCAGTCCGCAGGCAAGTATGTTCCTCGAGTGGACCAATTAGAAGAAGTGGCCCCTGAGATTATTAAAATGGGGTGTTTTTCAAGAGTAGAAACCAATGGAGGTGGATTTGAACAAGTCAATTTACTCTTTGGTGAAAATCCAAATGTTGCAGTACGAAGATGGACCAAACCGTTTCGTGAAGCCGGCATCCAGACACACATGCTAGACCGTGGATTAAATGGTCTCCGAATGAGCCCTGTACCGGCAGATGTGCGTAAACTATTTTACAAAGTAAAAAAAGCACAAGGTACTGATATCGCTCGTACTTTTGATGGATTAAATGATACTCGAAACATTATTCCATCCATTAAATATGCCAAAGAAGCAGGAATGATTTCTCAAGCATCTTTATGTATAACCTTCTCGCCTATCCATACTGTTGACTATTATACAAAAATGGCCTATGAGCTCATTGAAGCAGGAGCTGATGAAATTTGTCTGAAAGATATGGCCGGAATTGGAAGACCAACCGACTTAGGGGAAATTACCGCAAACATAAAAAAGAAATATCCGGAGATACCTATTTCTTATCACGGACATGCAGGTCCCGGTTTTTCAGTTGCAACAATATTAGAAGTATGTAAAGCCGGATGTAATTACGTTGATGTGGCCATGGAACCCTTATCGTGGGGAACCGGACATGCCGACCTGCTAACTATACAAGCCATGCTAAAGCAAGCAGGGTTCAAGGTTCCTGAAGTAAATATGGAAGCCTACATGAAGGTTCGCTCCATCATACAAGAGAACATAGATGATTTCTTAGGACTATATATCAGCCCAAGGAATCGCCTCATGAATTCATTGCTAATTGGACCGGGACTTCCGGGTGGAATGATGGGTAGTCTAATGGCTGATCTTGAATCAAATTTAATCAGCGTAAACAGATACCTTGAAAAAAATGGAAAGCCGCTTCTAACACAAGACGATTTACTCATTAAGTTATTTGAAGAAGTAGCCTATGTATGGCCTAAAGTCGGCTATCCTCCTTTAGTCACTCCATTCAGCCAATACGTTAAGAATCTGGCTTTAATGAATGTTACACAGTTAATCAAAGGAAAAAAACGTTGGTCTATCATAGCCGATGATATTTGGGATATGATTCTCGGAAAATCGGGTCGTCTACCAGGAAAAATTGACCCTGAGATTATAGCATTAGCAAAAGAACAAGGTCGTGAACTCTATACCGGAAACCCTCAAGATGCATATCCGGACGCACTTGAGGAATATCGCTCTTCAATGGAAGAAAAAGGGTGGAGTTTGGGAGAAGATGACGAAGAGTTATTTGAATATGCCATGCATCCGGCTCAATACGAAGCTTATAAATCAGGAAAAGCAAAACAAGATTTTGAAGAAGACGTGGCAAAACGAAAAGAAGAAGAAAAACCAATACAACTTGAGAAAACAGAAACTGTAACCATTTCACCGCAAATACTTACAGTTGATGTGAATGGAGAACAATTTGTAGTGAAAGTCATTCCTAATGGAACATCCAAGGAGACATTAGAAAATACACAAACGATGGACTTGACTCCAACCGCTCCCACTGCTAATAATGCTCAAGATTTAGAAGAGATTCCATCGCCATTAGAAGGTAAATTCTTTTTAACAAAAGACACAACGGAAACCCCTATAAAAGTTGGCGATTCATTTAAAAAAGGAGATCGTCTGGGTTACTTAGAAGCGATGAAAACATACAATGCAATTCTAGCGCATCGAGATGGTGTAGTTGCTGAGATAACAGTAGCTAATGGAGATACCGTTTATGAAGACGATGTATTGATAAAAATCCGTTAGTATATGCAAATTATTGAAAAGTTATTTGAAATGACTGCGTTCAGTAATATCGCTGCAAATCCTGCGATATTACTGATGTTCTTATTAGCCTTTTTATTGCTCTATCTTGGAATAAAAAAAGGATATGAACCGTTACTATTAGTTCCCATAGGCTTTGGAGTATTATTGGCCAACTTCCCTGGTGGTGAGATGGGAGTAATACAAGCTACCGATGAAAATGGGATTATGAACATGACATTACTAGAGATAGCTAATGATTATGGTATAATGAATTATCTCTATTATTCTTTAATAAAAACAGGTTTACTACCTCCTTTGATCTTTATGGGCGTTGGGGCTATGACCGACTTTGGCCCTCTTTTAAGGAACTTACGGTTAGCCATTTTTGGTGCCGCAGCTCAAATAGGTATATTCTCTACCCTTATAGTAGCTGTTATACTTGGCTTCACCATCAAAGAAGCGGCTTCATTAGGTATTATTGGGGGTGCCGATGGGCCAACCGCCATCTTTACGACAATAAAACTAGCTCCTCATTTATTGGGTCCGATAGCAATTGCCGCCTATTCCTATATGGCTCTTGTTCCTGTTATTATTCCTTTGGTTGTAAAGTTTACTTGTACAAAAAAGGAGTTGAGAATTAACATGAAAGAACAAGAAAAACTACATCCATCAAAGACAGAAATAAAGAATATGCGCGTTGCTAAAATTGTGTTTCCTATATTTGTAGGAACGCTGGTTGGCGTAATTGTTCCTTCTTCTGTGCCTCTCGTTGGAATGTTAATGTTTGGTAATCTTGTTAAGGAAATCGGGACCAACACCTCTCGTCTATATGACGCAGCATCAAATACAATTATGAATGTGGCTACAGTCTTACTTGGATTATGTGTTGGGGCGACGATGACTGTTGAAGCATTCTTAAATTGGAAAACAATAGGTATTGTCGTTGGTGGATTTTTAGCCTTTTCAATATCTATAGCCGGAGGTATTCTTATGGTAAAGCTAGTTAATCTGTTTTCAAAAAAGAAGATCAATCCACTTATTGGAGCTACAGGTTTAAGTGCAGTACCTATGGCCTCACGTGTAGCCAATGAAATTGCAATTAAACACGATCCCAAGAATCACATACTTCAATATGCCATGTCCAGTAACATATCTGGTGTAATTGGATCTGCAGTGGCCGCCGGAGTTTTAATCTCGTTCTTAGGATAAACAAAGTAGTTATTATTTAAAAGAAAAAGACTTATGAATTCTTTCATAAGTCTTTTTCTTTTATGTGGGTGTTGACGGACTCATACCAACCACCCCTTACTTAGTTGAAAACATCAGCTTTACCGTAATGATTTAGTAACGATTTACAGGTTTCTATTGACCTTGAGATGTTACATCTTTTCTATACCTCTAAAATCTCAGAACACCAAAATAGATACATCTTCTACAGAGTGACCTAGTTTTGGGAAATTCAGATCACTAAATCAATAGTCAAAAACAGCTAGACTAAAGAGTTACAAAAAAAACAATATTAGCTATCTCTTTAACGATAATAGTATCAAAAAATTATTTTCAACAGAAGAAAATCTATGATAGTGTCTCGAATAATAGAAAAAAATATGTAACATACAGAAAAACTTCTGTAACTTGAAAATTGCTATAGAAGTACGCATATAATCTATTTTTGTATAACTCTATATTTACTCACTATATCAATACAAAAAATATCATGAAAAACATCTTGTTCATTCTACTACTTGCTCACATTCCTATATTTTTCATTATAAGTTGCAAAGACTCAACATCAAAATCATTTATAGACAACAACTATAAAACCATCCAAAATTTTGACAGTAAAATATCCGACCGTCAATATGGATCAATCCAAACCGTCAGTTATTACTCCACCACTACCGAAAACACCAGAAATGCAAATATAATCCTACCACCCAACTTCAATAAAAGTAAAAAGTACCCTGTTTTATATTTACTACATGGAATCGGTGGAGACGAAAATGAATGGTTCGGAGGGAAGCCAAATGAGATTATTAACAATCTGGTAGCTGAAGGAAAAACTAAAGAAATGATCATTGTTATGCCCAATATACGTGCTAGACATAAAGACATTACTACTTCACCTGAATTCTTCTCCATAGAGCATTTCCGTGAATTTGACAACTTCCTAAACGATTTGCGCGATGATCTCATGCCATGGATTGAAAATGAATACCCCACACTAGAAGGGCGTGATTACAGAGCTGTTGCCGGACTATCAATGGGAGGCAGATCAGCTCTACATATTGGAATAAACCTGATAGATAAATTCAGCTACATTGGCGCATTTACTCCGGCAGTCGGAGTTTTACCTTACCATATTGAAGAAGGGTTATTTACCCAAGCCACACTAACTATACCTGATAAATATAAAGAAAATACTTTGATCATGATTGTAAAGGGCGATAATGATAGTATTGTAGGCAATATTCCGGAAGAATACAGTAATGCATTAACAAATAATGGTGTCCCTCATATATACTATATTACCAACGGCGGACACGACTTTGATGTATGGAAAAACAGTTTATACAATTTCAGTCGACGAATTTTTCAATAACAGATAAACTCATCAGGCTATATCATTCACTAGTATTTTCTATATTAAATTGTCTAAAATAAAAAGTTTATTGTTCAAAATCTAATCAGAAAGAAGATGTGAGTAGATATTTTTGTATTAAGATAAATGAGATTTAGAATAATTCAATAAATTACAACCTAATCCATAAAAATATTATGAAAACAGTTTTAAGCTTTTACAAGCTAACAGCTACTCATTGTATATAGCATCCTCAGTGAGTAAAGTCCAGAATCCAGTTATATAGACTAAAGACACAACCGATCCAGTCTCATGTTATAGAGCAATACCACTAACCCACTTATCGGTACATAGCTATAACACGAACCAGAATTATGGACATTTACAAACTGGCGTAGTGCTCAATTAAAGATAACTAAGGCATTCATGACTTATATTCTGATTCAAAAAAAAATTTGTTCTTTCTTAATTATTGAGAGCTTAAATAGAACTAACCCGTAAATAACAAATTAAATAATGAAAAAACACTTATTACTATTCTCCATTATTTTCCTATATTTTCAACACCCAAAAGCACAGATTTTACCCTATCAAAACCCAGATCTTAGCCCGCAAGAGCGAGCCTCTGATCTTCTATCTCGACTCACATTAGAAGAGAAAGTAGGCTTAATGGGCGATAATTCCAATGAGATTCCCCGTTTAGGCGTTAAAAAATTTGCATGGTGGAGTGAAGCATTACATGGCGTAACAAATCAAGGGCAAGTAACCGTATTTCCTGAACCCATAGGAATGGCAGCTTCCTTTAATGATGAATTATTATATAAGGTATTTGATGCCGTTTCTGATGAAACACGGGCACGCTTCCATGCCCGTGAAAGAAACGGTGAAGAACGTAAGAAAGATAATGGCTTATCCGTTTGGACTCCAAACGTAAATATCTTCCGTGATCCGCGCTGGGGGCGTGGGCAGGAAACCTATGGTGAAGATCCTTACCTGACTTCCCGCATGGGCATTTCAGTGGTAAAAGGATTACAGGGTCCGAAAAACGCCAAATATCAAAAGTTATTGGCTTGCGCCAAACATTATACTATCCACTCCGGACCAGAATGGAGCAGACACACCTTAAATCTGAATAATCTTGACAACCGTCATGTCTGGGAAACTTACATGCCTGCTTTCAAAGCACTGGTTCAACAGGCTGATGTTAGTCAAGTTATGTGTGCTTATCATCGCCAGGATGACGAACCATGCTGTGGAAGCAATCATTTGCTACGACAAATCTTACGCAACGAATGGGGTTTTAACCGCATAGTTGTCTCTGACTGTGGAGCTATTGCCGATTTTTACACTTCACATAAGGTATCTTCCGATGCATTACATGCAGCGGTAAAAGGCGTACTTGCCGGTACTGATTTAGAATGTGGTTATGGGTATGCATACCACGAATTAGTAGAAGCCGTTTCACGGGGACTAATTTTTGAAGCGAACATTGATGAAAGTGTACTTAGGTTACTAACAGAACGTTTTATACTAGGAGACTTCGATGATAATTCCATAGTACCTTGGGCTAATATTCCAGATAGTGTTATTAATTCCCAAAAACATCAGCTACTGGCATTGGAAATGGCGCGACAATCCATGACGCTACTTCAAAATAAAAAAAACATTCTACCCCTATCCAAGAATCAAAAGATTGCAGTCATAGGCCCTAATGCCAATGATGCTCGTCTGATGTGGGGAAACTATAACGGAACACCTGTAAAAACCATAACCCCATTGGAAGGAATCAAACTTATAATCAACAAGGAAGTCTTTTACGATAAAGGTTGTGAACTGGTGGATGATATGATATTAGAATCCTATTGGAGTCATTGTACCATTGATGGTAAACATGGAATAAAAGCAACCTACTGGAACAATAAAGAGCGTATGGGAAACTCTATAACTTCCGTTCAGTATGATAAACCGTTACGTCTTTCCACCACAGGGCTACATCCATTTGCTCCCGGAGTAAACCTTCAGAATTTCTCAGGTACTTTCGAAACCACCCTTAAGCCGATGGAATCAGGTGAGATCGTATTCAGGCTACAATCTATCGGTGACTGTCTGCTAACCGTCAATGATGAAGTTTTATCAGATTATACTTCATGGCGTTTTGTTACTAAACGCATTCCTTATATGGTAGAAAAAGGAAAAGAATATAAAATCAAGATAAACTTTATTCAAAACTATAACTTTGCCAATGCTAACCTCAATTTCAATATAGGTAAAGAATCTCCCGTTAATTATAGTGAACTGGTAAAAAAATTAAAAGGAATAGATATCGTAGTTTTTGTTGGTGGCATATCTGGTGAACTTGAAGGAGAAGAGATGCCTATCGAACTACCTGGATTTAAGGGGGGTGACCGGACAGACATTGAATTACCAGCATCGCAAAGGAACTGCATCAAAGCACTAAAAGAAGCAGGAAAAAAGGTAATCCTAGTCAACTGTTCTGGTTCTGCTATCGGATTAGTACCTGAAGTCGAAAACTGTGAAGCTATTCTACAAGCATGGTATGGTGGTCAATCAGGTGGTCAAGCCATTGCCGAAGTACTTTTTGGCGATTACAACCCTTCGGGAAAGTTACCAATTACATTCTATAAAAGCGTAGACCAGCTACCCGACTTTGAAGAATATGATATGAAAGGCCGTACGTATCGATATATGAATGATAGTCCATTGTATCCATTCGGATATGGATTAAGCTACACTACATTTTCTATTGGCAAAGCGAAGATCAATAAAACAGAAATAAAAACTGGAGAAAAAATAAAATTAACTATTCCAGTAGAAAATACAGGAAAACGCCAGGGAGCCGAGATTCTTCAGGTATATGTAAAGAAACTAAATGACGAAGGTCCAGTGAAAACTCTTCGCTCATTTACCCGTGTTGAACTGAAACCCAGAACAACCCAGGAGGTCGTATTGGAATTAGAGCCTTCTTTCTTTGAATGGTATAGCAAAACTACTCGCCGAATGAATATAACTCCCGGCGATTATGAAATATTGTACGGTAAAAGCTCCGACGAAAAGGATCTCCAGAGATTCACCATCAAACTTCTATAAAGTAATCGGTTGAAAAAATGAAAACATAACAAAAACAACAAAGTCAGCATATTTATTTTCGTCATGAGTGATTGAGATCAAATTAAAGTCTACAATGTTAATTTCAGAAAGACTGGAGCAACAATAATCAACGCCAACCAGAACAGAACACATAATAACCTAATAATGACGGAAATTCCCCATAGTATTGTCGACGCCCAATTTATTAGAATAGCAAGAGAACACGCACAGGAGTGAACAACATATGGGAATTAAAACAAAATAATAAATTAAAAAAAATAACAGACATACATAACCTTTATTCCCTATTTTAGAGAAAGAAGGAAACCTAAATCTTGCTTTTCACTACTGAATGTTTCCGAATAATCTTTTAAACCTTATATAATTTATAATAAACCATGAAAATAATCGTCAAAATAACAAGCTTGTTATTGCTATGGGGGATAGCTTTACTTTATTCCTCCTGCACATCAGGAAGCTATAAAGACACAGGCAAAGAAGTGATCATTAACCTATCTAAAGGAAAACTTTCACTTATACCATTGAACCAAAATTCGGTGCGAATTCAAATCAACTTACAAGATTCAATTGTTCTGGAAGAATTAATCTATACAGAAAATGTAGCCACACCCATATATACAATAAACGAAACAGATAAAGAAATCACCTTAGAATTGGAACGCATCTCCGTTGTTTTCGATAAAAACAAAGAAACACTTACCTTTAAGGACATGAAAGGCAACATACTGTTACAGGAAAAAGCAGGTGGACGCCTTATAGAGAACTCAACTATACAAGGAACATATACTTATAAGGTTGAACAACAGTTTATTTCCCCAAAAGATGAGTACCTGTATGGCACTGGGCAGTTTCAGGATGGTTATTTGAATATCAGAGGGCTTAGTCGTCGCCTAACACAGGTAAACACCCAAATTGCAATTCCCTTTATTCTTTCAAACAAGGGTTACGGTTTGCTTTGGAATAATTATGGTCTTACAGATTTTAATCCTTCAGATCAGTCCATACAGTTAACTCCATTACAGGATAAAAGTGAGACAATCACAGTAAATGCTACAAGTACAAGTGGAAATAAGCGTGAAATTAGGCAAATAAACGCTTTTACGTCTTCCATTGAGATTCCAGAAGACGGACAATATTCCCTTCTATTAGATGTGGGACAGCGAATGGCACGTAAGCATTATCTTTCTATTGATGGTCAAAATATAATAAATGTAAACAACATCTGGCTCCCGCCAACCACTTCGGTAATCGTCGAAATGCAAAAGGGAAAGCACGAGATTGAGGTTCAAGGAGAAAAAAGAGACCAACCCATTGTATACTGGCGTAAAGTAACTGATGAAACAATATTCCGTTCACCTGTAGCACAAGCATTGGATTACACCGTATTTGTGGGCACAGGAGATGAAGTTATTGCCAGTTATCGAGAACTTACGGGACCTGCACCCATGATGCCATTATGGAGCATAGGTTATATTCATTGTCGAGAACGTTATAATACACAACAAGAACTGCTTGATAATGCCCGTGAATTTCGTCAACGGAAACTACCCATTGACGTTATTGTACAAGATTGGCAATACTGGGGAAAATATGGCTGGAATGCCATGCAGTTTGATGAAGAACGATATCCTGATCCAGCTGAAATGGTCCGTAAACTTCATGATATGAATATACGACTAATGATTTCCGTATGGGCAAAGATCGACCCTAATTCAGAAATAGGGAAACAGGCAATGGAAAAAGGTTATTATATTTCTGGAAGTGATTGGATAGACTTTTTCAATCCGGATGCAGCTACTTTTTATTGGTCAAACTTCAGCGAAAGATTATTGAAATCATATCATATTGACGCCTGGTGGCAAGATGCTACAGAACCAGAAAATGACGATCTGCAAGAGCGCAAGGTTAATAATGGTCAAATCCCTGGCGAACTTTTACGGAATGTTTACCCAATGTATGTGAATAAAACAGTATACGAAGGCCTCCGTAAAGATGATCCCGATAAGCGAGCACTTATACTCACCCGCAGTGGATTCTCAGGTATGCAACGATATGCGGCTGCTACCTGGTCAGGCGACGTTGGCCATGACTGGGAAACGTTACAACGCCAAATTGCTGGCGGGTTAAGCCAGATGGCAACGGGACTTCCATGGTGGACGTACGATGCTGGTGGTTTCTTCCGTCCACTTGACCAATACAGTAACACAGAGTACCATGAACAGTTCCTACGCTGGCTTCAGGCAGCAACATTCTTCCCTTTAATGCGCGTTCATGGATATATGAGTCAAACGGAACCCTGGAGATATGGTAAGGAAGTGGAACGTATCACCGCTCAATATCTTAATTTGCGATACCGAATGTTGCCATATATCTACTCCCAATCGGCAGATGTATCTTTCTCTGGATCCACGCTAATGCGCCCCTTGGTTATGGACTTTCCAACCGACCACCAGGCTTTGGAGCAACGGCACGAATTCATGTTTGGTCCCTCATTGTTGGTTGCTCCTGTAACAGAAGGAAAAGTTAAACAATGGAATGTGTATCTACCTAAACACACCGAAGGCTGGATTGACTTCTGGAGTGGTGAGAAACTGAATGGTGGACAGTCTGTATCTATAAACGTTACCTTAGAGAAAATACCATTGTTTGTAAAAGCTGGATCCATACTTCCCTTAGGTCCGGAAAAGCAATATGCCTCCGAAGATATGGATAAGCCATTGGAAATCCGTATTTATCCTGGGGCTAATGCTACATTTACCATATATGAGGACGAAGGAGATAATTATAACTATGAAAAGGGAAAATCAGCCACGTTTCAATTAACATGGAAAGACGCTGAGAAAACACTCGAAATCAGTGACCGGAAAGGTTCATTTGCAGGTATGAAAGAGGAAAGAATACTGAATATCATCCTAGTAAGTCCTCAACAAGGAACTGGTGGTAAAGTATCAACTCCAAGTCAAATAATAACCTACTCAGGTAAACTGATAAAGGTTAAAATATAATATAAAGCTCTATTTTAATACCATTACATTAAAAATTTTGAAATTCCTCCAGATAACTTTCATTCTATTAAGTCTGGTAATGATACATACTTGTTCTGAAACGAAAAACGCCACACCTACCTTCCGGTATAGGAATATAGCAGAATTAATCTAGTGTGAGT
>FZPS01000015.1_pt89 | contig 10966 bp, 9 predicted proteins | sample 1817821 | NCBI WGS metagenome assembly FZPS01 (sample SAMEA104158645, study PRJEB21678) | metagenome | place: Germany | collected 2015-04-21 | reverse complement strand
TCATCATCCTGTTTTAATATTAATGGTAAAAATTTAAATTGCTTTCAAAATCCGCCAGATTCGGCAGTTCTTTTATGCTATAAAGTTCAAAAAGAATTCGGAGGCAGCAATGAAAAAAAGCATCTTCATTTTTCTTGTTTTGTTTTTATTTTTTTTGAACGGATGCAAAAGCGAGGAAGGGCTCCCGCCCACTTTCCAGGGTCTGGTCATTTCCGGAGTTGCGGATCCAGATGCCGCGCCCGGCAAACAAACAAAGCCTGAGTCCCCTGCCTGGGAAGCGATTGAAGAAGCCATCGCTTCCGAAAGCGAACTCGGCGGAAGCGCAGCCTGCGATTTTTACGCGCAGCCGAACCAGACTTTGTATTTGCTCATAAAGATTTACAATCCCGAAGAATTCGACCTCCTTTCCTGCGTCGTGAACGGCGTCCGCCACCATTCCTATCAGTTTCTGAAATCCTCCGATTACGGGAACATTGTTCTCGAATTCAATGCCGGGTCCGCCGCCGGGAGGAAGGAATTGGAACTGACGGCGATTCAATATTCGGACGGAAGAAAAATCAGAGAACTGAAGATATTGGAGAACAACCGCGCAAGCTACGCCGTTTCCGAACAAAAACTCCCCTCCGTGGAAATTTCCGCGCTTTCCGTCACCGCGACTTCGGCCGAGTTCCGCCTCCTTGTCCGGGATCCGGAAGCGGTGGTTGAAAAAAACGGGGGCAACCTGAAAATGTTCCTCTTTGACGGCAAAGAAATCGTCGGCAGGAAGGAGTTGGAGCCGGGAGATAACGTAATCAAGTTCATGGGTTTGGAAGCAAGTGCATTGTATGAATTTGCGGTCGCGGCTGTCTGCGACTTATATGACGGCGCAGGCAAGCGGCTCCTCATCTTCTGCAAGGACAATTTCCGTTCGGAGGAAATCATCGCAATCGCGAATCCGGAAAGCGGAGCGGATTACATTGCCTTTGAGTTGATCGTGAACGACAAAGAAAACGAGGGCAGCATCCAGGCGATCGAACTCCTTCAAAACGGCAAATTGGCTGCGAGTCTCGACAAAGATGGACGCTTCTTTTCCGGTTTGGCCTCAGGGACGGAATACCTGCTCAAGGTCACCTACGGCTACGGGGAGCGCTTTGCCGTCGAAGAAATGCTCATAAAAACGCCTAAAAAAAGGCCCGAAGTCGAAATAAAGATTTCGGAAACGGGAAAAAGGTCTTTCCGCTATGCATTGGAAATCACGGATCCCGATTCCGTCTGCAGGATTACGAAAATCGAACTCTATCTGGATGGAATTCTCCAGGAGGAGAAGTCTCCCGAAACCGAGGCCTTCTTTACGGAACTCCTTTCGGGAAAGGAATACTTTTTGAAAGCGGAGTATGTTTTTGATCTGGAAGACGGCTTAGGGGAGAGGACGGAATCCGTTTCCGTTCCTGTGGAAACCCAAGCGCTGGAGGCGCCGAGAATAGCGATTGAAAACTTTGTTGCGGGGTACTCCCATTTTGATTTTGAGATCGAGGTTCATGATCCGGACGGGACGGGGGAGCTTGCAAGCGTGGCGCTCCATGAAGGAGAAGAACTGGTTTTTGAAGAGCGGGAAATCTCAACCGCGCTTAGTTTCTCCGGCCTGAAAGCAAACACCCTTTATGGAATCACGGTTTTTTATGAATATGATTTGAACGACGGGCACGGACTCAGGGAATTGCGGTTCGTTTCGGAAAGGGCGACTCTGCCCCTGCCCGTCGCCGTCCGCGATCTGGTTTTCCTGGTGCCCGATCTGCCGCGGGTCGGTGAGGAAATCCATGCCCGGATCTTTTTTGAGAACCCTTCCCGCGCTGCGATTACCTCCTGTGTTGTGAACGGAGCGGAAGTGCCCGTGGTTTTGGGCAAGGACGGGGACACGGGCATCATAAGCATCCGCCCGGAAACGGAAGGCGGCCTTTACGAAGTCGAAATCTCGGCGTTGAAATACGATCATTGCGGAGAAGAAGTGCAGCAGGAACTTTCGGAAACTTTCCGGAGCGAGATCATGATCCTGGGCGAGCTGGAAGTCGTGAGGCTGTATTCGGAAGGGGGAAGGATCGGGGTTGAAGACGGGGATTGGCTTCATCTGGAATTGAAAAACGAAACCGGTTATCTTGTTACGGAAGCGGTTCTGGATTTTTCGGGAGAAACCATCGTTTACGGCGCTGATGAAATGGAAAAGCTTGACGACGGCCTGATTGCGCTGCCTTGGAAGGCGGAGATTTCCGATTATTCGGAAATATACAAAAAAGTTTCTTTGGTCGAGCTCACCTACGGGCTTGCGGGGGGCTCGGCAAGGCTTGCGGTCAGCGGCGTTGAGGCGGAGATCATGTTCCTCCGGACGCTTTCTCCGCGCACGCTCCATTCCCATGAGGATTTGTTGGCTCTGGAAGCCGGTCATCATTACCGTCTGGCCGCGGACATCGACCTCGCGCAGTCCGTTTGGGAGCCGCGCCCGTTCAGCGGCATCTTGGACGGCGGCGGGCATACCCTGAAAAACCTTTCCGTCGTCACGGGCAATGGGTTTGCGGGGTTGTTTTCGGAATTCAGCGGCGAGATCATGAACCTGGAGTTGGCGGATTTCTATATTCATGCAAGCAATGCCGCGGCTGCCGGGGCATTGTGCGGAAGGGCAAGCCGGGCAAAAATCACCGACTGCAATCTATACGGCACCATCATCGCGTCCGGGGAAGGGATTGCTGCGGGGGGAGCAATCGGAATGGCAGAGCGCGCGGAAATTGCCTCCTGCCAGATAAGAGTCTCTCTTCGGGTTCAATCCCAGGAAGCTGCGCTTGCGGGGATATCCGGCAGGGCTCTTTCCGTCCTGTTGCGGGGAAATCTCGTCTCAGGAAGTTTTTCCCTCAGCGGAAGCGGAGTTTTGGACAGTTTCGCAAATTCCGAAGAAACGACAGCGGAAAACAATTACCTCGCCCATGACGCGCTCTTCGAAATGAACGGCAACGAAAAAAAATTCCCCGGGCAAAGTCATGCCGGTTTGGCCGAATTGAATGAAACTGGTTTTTACCTGGAGGTTTTGGGTTGGTCCTCGGACATTTGGGATTTTTCCCTCCTCGATTATGAAAGGGGTTTGACACCCTCATTCAAAAAATAAAGGTCGGTTCAATCCCGACCTTTATTTTTTCCTTTTTTGCGTGTTTCCCGCAGCATTTCCCTTTCCTTTTTCAGGAATTCCTGGTGCTCGCGGGCCCGGTCCTGCAGTTCTTCCCGCTTTTTCTGGAATTCATTGGTTAAGCGTTCTTGGATTTCCGTAAATTCTTCCTTAATTTTTTCAAGGACGAATTCTTCCAGCTCATCCAAGTCGATTCCCAGTTCCAGGAAGACTCCCGCGTATTTTTCCCGTATTTTGTTCAGTTCGCGGAGATGGCGGAAACGCATGTTCCCGAGGCCGCGGAAACCGCCTTCCGCGCCGACCGCTTCCTTGATTTGTTCTTTGATTTCCCGCAGTTGTTCTTTGAGATTTATGAAAGCTTCCCGCTTTTCCTTCATGGAGCCGTTATTGAGCAGTTCTTTAATCTGCTCTTCCAACTCTTGTTTGGCTTTTTGCAGGGCATCGGGAATGCTGGCTTTTTCCGGCTCATAAGCGGACAGTTCATTCCAATAAGCTTGGTAAGCCGTCCTGATCGCTTCCGCATCAACAAATTCGGTCATGAAGTTTGCGAAGACTTCGTCCGGTGCCGCTTGGATGTATTCATTGATCAGCCGCGCCCTTTCGATGAAGAGGCAGGTTCTCAATTCCTCTTTGATTTCAAAATAAAGATCTTTGAATTCTTCTTTTAAAAATTTCATTTCTCTGCGGGCTTCTTTGACAATGGCGTTCAGATCGCGGACGCTCATCTTCGCCGCCTCTTCAAGGCTCAGATCCTCGCTCAGCGAAACCGCGAAATAAGCGAGTTTCAGTTTTCCGACGGAGATGCCGAGTTCAGCCGCCTTCTGCAACAATTCCTCGGAGGCTGCCTCCCTTGCCCTGATGATCTTCATTTTGATGGTTTTCTTCCTGATGAATTTCTGGATTCTGGCAATGATTTTTCTTTCCAGATCCTCGGTTTTTTCTTCATCATCCGCTTCCGCGGTGACGATGATTTCATTTTCAAGTTCGGGGTCGATGTAACCGAGTTCGGCCCCGAGCTCGATGATCGAGTCCAGAACTTCCCCGAGATCCTTTCCTTCAAAATCAGTTTCGAAGAGGAGCAACTCCGCATCGTCGTTCAAAGCATTCACTTCTTCAACCAAGCCGTCCTCCCCGGTCATGATTTCGACCGAAGGATTGATGTCAATCGTGACGAAGGCATGCGGAATCGCATATGTTTCATTTTCGCAGCCGGAAAGAACCGCGAGGAATAGAAAGAACAACAAAAAAGAAAATATGAATTTAATGTTTTTCATCGCATTTCTCCTTTCCGACCATATAACAAACTGGAGGCCGTTTTTGCCAGTAAAATTTTAATTTCACGGTTTGTTTCTGTATTCTAGGTAGAAATCTTCGAATTCTTTTATGTAATCGGAATTTCGGAATTCGCCTGCGTATTCCAAATGCTTTTGATATTGGCGGTAGAGATTTTCGATTCTTTTCTCAAAGCGCCCGTTTTCTTTGGCCAGCGCATAAATCTGCTCCGCAAGCATGTAGATTCTGATTTCCCTTCCGGAAAGTCCGCGCCGGTATTTTTTGATCAGTTGGTCGAAAGCGACTTCCTTTTGGAATTCAAAATCAAAATTTAAATCCTTGTTTTTCAGCTTTTCTTTGATTTCATTATGGAAGAGGTGGTATTCGGCGGCGATGATTTCCGCAACCGCTTCGTCAAAGAAGGCCTCAATCGCTTCCGCTTCCGCAAGTAATTCCTCTATCCGCCCCCGCAAATTGAGGGGTCTGCTTTTGAATTCATAACCGGGGAAGGCGGTTTCGAGGTAGATGGAAATTTCCTTCCTGAGGCGGGCGTTCCCCCCGCCCGCGAGCGCTTGTTTGTAAGCCTTTAGCTTCTCGCGGAGCGCTTTGCTTGTCTGCGCTTTCGTTTCCAGGGTTTTTTCGATATCCGCTTCGATTCTTTGCTTGGTTTCGCGGTATTGCTTCTGGAATTCTTGGAGTTCCTCAACTCGGTAATTTTCCCGGATCTCGTTCAGTTCCTTGGGGGAAAGCAGCAGGGCCCCTTCCAGGGTGAGATTCCCGTCGGCTGCCAGCGCCCTTTTAACAAGCGCCATTTTCCCCGGGCTGATTCCGTGTCGCTTCGCTTCTTCCTCTAGCCCCGCCCTTCCGTTTCTCAGGCGGAAGTTCCAGGCATTTTTCTGGAGGAGGGCTTGGATTATTCTGTGAATTTTTTCGTTCAACCCGTCTTCGGTTTTTTGTTTCCCCGCGACGGCCATGAAAGAGAGCTCCGCTTCGTCCCCTAGGTAGCCCAGTTCGCGCGCCTTGCGGAGGAGCGCCTCCAGAACTTCATCCAGGCTTTCCCCCGGTTCCGCCTCTTCCAAAACGAAGGCGGCGTCGAGATTCAGTGGCCGGACGGTGAGGACTTTTTCTGCTTTGAATTCGATTTCGAAAGCGGGGTTGACTTCAAGCACGAGGAGCGCTGGTTTCGGCGTAACGACTCTGAGGGTGAGGATGAGGGAAATGATCAGGAGGAGGGCTGCCGCAAGGGAGAAGGAGAGGGCTTTGATGCCTTTTTTCTTTTCCGCCTTTTGCATGAAAGGAAGATTGATTTCGGGTACAAAAATTCGGCTTTCCGCGCGCAATCTCTTTTTCAATTCGCTTCTTTTCACAATTCCGCCTCCTTTGCGAGTTTCCTCAGTTTATCCAAAGCCCGGTTCAGTTTCCAGGTCACGCCGCTTACGGAAAGTTTCATGATTTCCGCAACCTCCCGCCTTTTGTAACGTTCGCAGACGCAGAGCATCAGAATCATGAATTCATCCTCGGGAAGGTTTTTCGCCGCGAGGTCGATCAGGGGAGTGTCTTTTCTCGGTTTTCCGGAAAAGTAATCGATTTTCTCTTCCTCGAGGAACACGACCCGCTTCCTGCGGTTGTATTCGTTGATGGCGAGATTCCGGGCAATCGTGAGGATCCAGGCTTTCGGGGAACCGCTGCGGTACGAGGAGATTTTTTTATGCACTCTGAGATAGGCGTCCTGGACGATGTCTTTCGCAGCTTCCTCGTCCTTCAATATTTGGTAGACCGTATAGTAGACCAGACGATGCGTTTTCCGGTAGATTTCCGAAAACGCCCTTTCGTCGCCTTTCTTTAATGCTTGGAATGATTTTTCTAATTTGGCCATGGCATCCTCTCTTATATAACAAATCTGCGTGCGTTTTTGCCAGTCTGATTTATTATAACACATGTGCCAATAAAAAAACACTTAACCCGAGCCAGTTAAATGTTTGCGTTGTCACTCGGTAAGCAAGTGAAAGACAATTTTTTCGGCGGCGTTTTTCGCATTTCTCCGCGCCTCCTTTTCCGTGGCGCCGGTTGCGATCACATAGGCATAGCGGCCGCCCAGGGATTGCGGGGGCGAAAGATAGGTCCCCTTCCGCGGTTTGACGTAAACGAATTCGACTCCGGGGCTGGAAAGCACTTCGTTTCTGCCGGTGATTTTCTCAAGAATTCCCGCTTTTTCAAGGATGACGTATTCCGCAAAAACATGTTTGAATTGTTTGGGTCCCAGATCGATTTTCTTGCCGACGGCCAGTTTCAGCGTCTCTCCCACCAGATTGATTCCGAAACCGATGGAGATGATTTGGTTCATGCCCGCTCCGGAAATCCTGGGATTGATTTCGATCAATTTCCAGCCCCCCCTCGTCAGCCGCATTTCCAGATGGCAGGGTCCGTTTTTGAGCCCGTAGATCTTGACGATTTCCTCGGTGCATCTTTTCAATCTTTCGAAGTAGGAGCGCGAATAGTTGATCAAGAGATTATAGCCGGTGACGATGAAATGTTCGTTCACGTATTCGATTTCCTGCTCGACGACGGCGACGATGTTGGTTTTCCCGTCTTCGACCAACACTTCAACAATGAACTGCGTGCCCTCGAGGTATTCTTCCAAAACGAAGGTTCCGCCGGGATATTGCTTGAAGAGTTTCCGACTGTTTCTTAAATAATCGGAATAGCGTTCGCAGTAATAAACGTCCCGGGAACCGTTGGAATCGATGTATTTGATCACGGCCGGAAGCAGGCTCTTGATTGCCCTTTCGTTTTCGCTTTCTTCCGAGACGACCATGAACTCCGGGTTGTAGGGGCTTCCCCGCAATAATTCCCTTGTCTTCAGTTTGTTTTCCATGATTTCCATGGCTTCGTGCGTGAAGCACTCGACGCCGAACTCTTTTGCCAGCCGGGCGGCGAGCGCGCAGTAGGGGTCGATGAAACTCACGATCGCCTTGATGTTCAGAGAATTGTGTAAGAGGTAGCGGATGGTTCCGCGCACGGCATTGATGTCATCCAGGTCGCAATACTCAATGATGTGGACTTCCGGGAAGGAATGGCGGTCGAAAACCTGCCGGGGGTTTTTTGTAAATAGGCAGGTGAAGTAACCAAGGTTTTCCGCCGCCCGCAGAGCATCGCGGCTGGAGCCGGATTTCTTCGTTCCCAAAAAGATGATGACTTCGATAATGATCCTTCCTTTTTTTAGGAATTCTTCTATATCTTATGAAAAATTCATGATTTAGCATGTGAGAATACCCAGTCAGGTTCAATCGTCCAGACAAAAAAGAAATTCGGTCATACAATAAAGCGGATAAAGAAAAGGGGTAGGATAATGTTAATAGGCATGTTTCACATCCGCAAGGATCCGAACAAGGTGTCGAGAGCCTATCTTTATTCCACGATCGCCAGGCACGAAGGGCATGATTTTTTTTATTTCACGGCCAAAGGAGTTGATTTTGAGAAAAAGGAGATACTGGGAAAGCATTATTCCAACGGGAGGTGGGTTACGAAGCGCTTCCCCTTTCCCGATGTCGTCATCAACGCCGCCAACCAGAACACTCCCTTCCAGGAGGAAACCGAAGACCGTCTGAAAACCCTCCTCCCTTTCACAAGCCACCCCGTCGGTACCAAGGCGAATGTCTACCGGAAGATACTCGCCGGGGAAAAATACAAAGCCCATGTCATACCATATAAAGTGCTGACGGCGGGGGAAGAGATCTTCGCATTTTTGGATGAGCAGGGCAAAACGGTGCTCAAGCCCGTCCGCGGCCACCACGGCGAAGACGTGATCGGCGTCGAAAAGAAGGGCAAATACCTCGTCCATATCGGACGCAAAAAACTCCACTTTCGGAAGCAGAAACTATTGAAGTTTGTGGAAAACTTAATGAAAAAAAGGCCGATGCTTGTGCAGAAGTTCATCGAGTGCCGCCTGAAAACCGGCGAGCCCTATGATTTCCGCCTCCATCTGCAGAAGAACCGTGAAGGCAAATGGACGGCGACGGCCATCTTCCCCAGAATCGGTTCAAAGGAGCGTCTGATCACCAATCTGAGCCAGGGCTCGCAGATGGTGGAACTGGCCTCCTTTCTCCGCCGCGAATTCGGAGATGAGGGTCCCAAAATCGGAAAACAGCTTGAGGAGTTCGCGCTGGGGTTTGTGGAACATTTTGAGTCGCTCTATCCGCATCGTTTTGACGAATTGGCAATCGATGTCGGCTTGGACAAAGATCGGCATATATGGATTTATGAGGTGAATTGGCGACCGGGACATGTGTTCATTGAAGTCCAAACCGCCAAGAACGCAATCGATTATGCGCTTTATTTAGCGGAAAACAAGGAGAAGCATGAAAAAACTGAAATTGAAGGTAATTAAGACAGTTCTGGGGCTTCCCCCCGGACCCGGGGACGAAGCGGAAATCCGCCATGTGACGAACGACATCACTAAGATGGCAAACGGCACGCTCGTCTTCCACCTGAACAAAGCGAAAGCATTGGACGCGAAGAGATTTGAAAAGTTGGATTGCTATGTCGTGACCGACCAGCCCCTGCTCAAGGGGATGGGGGGCGCGGAAAGGGTGCTCCATGTAAAGAATGTCAGGAAGGCCTATGACAAATTCGTGCGGTTCTACAGGGGCCTGTTTAAGATACCTGTGATCGCGGTCACCGGAACCTGCGGCAAGTCGACGACCAAAGAAATGATCGCGCAGATACTTGCGAGCAAGCACCGCGTCGTCGCCACCGAAAGCAGCAAGAATGCCCTCCGCTACATGAATGATTATTTGATGCGGATTGACGACGCCACCGAATTTGCGGTTTTCGAGACAGCAATCACGCATCCCGGCCAGCTGATTTACGAATGCGAATTTTTCAAACCGACAATCGGCATCATTACGACGATCGGCATCGACCACCTCAATTGGTGCAAAACAATGGACAATTACATCCGCACGAAGGGGGAACTCCTGACCGGCCTCGGTAAGGGAACGCTCATCATCAACCGCGACAACAAATACATCCAAAGGCTCGATTTCAGCCGTTTTGCTGGCAAGATTGTCACTTTCGGAATCAAAAAGGAGGCTGATTTCCGGGCGGAGGACATCGCTTACGCGGGGGACGGGATGGATTTCACGCTTGTTTTCCGAAACCGGCGGATCAGAGTCCATGTTCCCGGACTGGGCGAACACAATGTCTACAATGCGCTCGCTGCCTTGGCCGCAATCCGGGTTCTCGGATTGGATTTGAAGGAAGCCGTCAAAGCGCTTGCGAGGTACCGGCCCCTCCGAAGCCATTCGGAAATCAGGCGGGGTATCAACGGAAGCGTCATCATCGATGACACCTGGAGCTCGAATCCCACTTCCGCGGAAGCTGCCCTGAAAGTGCTTAAGGATGTGGGCGAGGAGAAGAAGAAGGTGGCGGCCTTCGGTCGGATTTCCTATCTGGGAAGACATACGCGAAAGTATTATGAAAGAGTTGCGAGAATGGTGATCGCTTTAGAAACCGATGTTTTGATCACCAAGGACAGCGCGGCGGCCGCCATCGCGGATTTCGCGCTCAGACTGGGGATGTCTCCGGAAAATGTGATCAAAGCCGAGAGCGACGCAGATTTCAAAAAGAAGCTTTCCGCGCTTCTGGATGAAAACACGGTCTGCCTTTTCAAATGCTCGATGCTGGACGGATCGAGCCAGGAAATACTTTCCGCCATTCTGGCATAAAAAAAGCCGCTCCACCCACGGAGCGGCTTCTCTCATTTATCTTCTGAATCGTCTTCATCACCGCCGAATTCCCCCTCGCGGGCAAAGCCTGCCAGGAGAATGATGAGAGCCAATACAAGGAGGACAAACGCGCCCAAACCACGGCGCCGGCAACAGCAGCAAAGTCTCAAAAAAATCAGCTCCTCGGTATTAGCATATTGGCGATGGCCCTTTTTGCTTGTATGTTAGCCTTTTTTAAGTGAATTTTTTTTCGGAATGTTTTTTATACCAGGAAAGGATTTCTTGGCCATGAATCGGTTGCGCGTAGTAGAACCCCTGCGCGAAATCCGCTCCGAAATCTTTGATTATGGCGAGCGCTTCCCCGTCTTCGACGCCTTCGCAGACCACTTTCAGCCCCAATTCATGGGCCAATTCGATCAAGGTTTTCACAATCTTCCCGGAAGCTTCGTCCTTCCCTAATTTAGAACTGAAGGAGTTGTCGATTTTTAAAATGTCGATCTGGTAATCGGTGAGGTACCCCATCGAGGAATAGCCCTTTCCGAAATCGTCAATGGCGATTTTGAAGCCCTCCGCTTTCAGTCTCGAAAGTTGTTCCCTCGTTACCTCGGAGCGGGAAAGCATTTCCGTTTCGATGATTTCCAGGGTGATGTGTCCGGGAGATATTCCCGCTTCCTTCACCGCCTTCTTTATGTCGGCGACCGCTTCCTCGCTGAGCAGGTTTTTGACGGAGATGTTGACCGAGGTTTTCACTGCCAGCCCCTGCTCTTGAAAGTGGAGCATCTGCCGGACCGCTTCCTTGATTACGAAAGCGGTGAGTTCG
>FZPS01000080.1_pt92 | contig 10967 bp, 14 predicted proteins | sample 1817821 | NCBI WGS metagenome assembly FZPS01 (sample SAMEA104158645, study PRJEB21678) | metagenome | place: Germany | collected 2015-04-21 | reverse complement strand
AGACAGGGGTCATACAGTTTACTTCTCAGAGCACGGGCCAGCTTGTTAAGTGGATATTCCGGCGTTTTGAGGCCATGGGTAAAACCATAAACAAAGCCGATGCCGAGTACCTTATATTCGTATGCGGCAGCCTGATGAACCGCCTTATACCGGAGGTAGAAAAATTGTCCGCTTATGCCAAGTCTGATATTATAACCCGTGAGGATATTGATGCCGTTACCCAGCGGATACCGGAGGCAAATGTATTTGAGATGACAGGCCTCCTGGCCTCACGGGATTTTGACGGCGCAGCCGCGGTTCTGGCAGAGCTGCTGGCCTCCAGGGAGCCCCCCATTAAACTGCTGGCAATAATTGGCCAGCAAATGCGGAACCTCTATGCGGCCAGACTTGCCATTGACAGAGGCCTGGGCAAAAACTATGTAATGAAGACTTGCGGGTTGAAGTACGACTTTATGGCCAACAGGCTGTTAAACAACGCAAAGGGCTTTTCGCTGGGCAGGCTTGCCCGGGCGGTGGAGCTTTGCGCCGAAACTGACTATAGAATGAAAAGCAGCAGCGCCGATGATGAAGCGCTGCTGAAAGAGCTGCTCTTGCATCTGGCCCTGGGTGACAGCCTATGATTAAGGTCAGAGAAGTCATAGTCGTGGAGGGGCGCTACGATAAGAATACCCTCAGTCAGGTTGTGGACGCCACCATCATTGAGACCGAGGGCTTCGGTATTTTTTCCAACAGAGAGAAGCTTGAGCTTCTTCGGCGCATAGCCGACACCAGGGGCCTTATCATACTAACGGACAGCGACGGAGCAGGCTTTGTAATCCGTAATTATCTCAAGGGCGCCATAGACCCCTCCAAAGTGAAACACGCCTATATCCCCGATATAGAAGGCCGGGAAAAGCGTAAAAGCTCCCCCTCAAAAGAAGGGAAGCTGGGCGTCGAGGGCATGAGACCGGAGGTTATTTTAGAGGCTCTGCGAAGGGCCGGAGCCACAATAAGCGAGAACCCGCCGGGAAAAAGCTCAGACCGGATAACAAAGGCAGACCTCTATGCCTCCGGACTTTCAGGGCGGCCGGGCAGTGAAGAAAAACGGCGCAGGCTGATGAAGGCGCTAAACCTGCCGGAGAAATTGTCCGCAAATTCTCTGCTGGACGTGCTGAATGCCATTATGAGTCGGGATGAGTTTCTCAGAAAACTGGGCGAGGCCTCCGGGCAATAACCTTATTCTGCCTGTTCCTCAATGCATACGGTGCCTATTGCGGCAATAAGGAGCAGCCCCGCCGGGGCGGTGGCAAGCTCTTTTGCATAAAGGTACAGGTGATATGTATCGATGGACACTGGGCCTATTTCTACCAGTATTATAAAAGCGCAAAAGACCATGGCGCAGCACAACATCAAAGTACCTTTTAGAGCGCCCCAGGCCGGATTGCACATATTCAAGATTCTATGTAACAGCTTACGCAGGACCATGATTTCACCTCAAAGGCTATTTTATACTTTTTGGGGTCCCGGCTTCAAGGGCTAATACTTTCCATTTTAATTATCATATGTACCAATTCAACGGAGTCAACAAGCCTTGATTCCGTTGTATTTTTATATGGCAAGATGTTGTGTTTTATGTTATTATAAGGAAGATATATTGAGTTATTGGGGGAATAGTATTATGAAATGTCCGTTTTGCGGCTACTCCGAAAGCAAGGTCGTGGACTCGCGTCCCGCAGAAGAAGGGGCCACAATAAGACGCCGACGCGAATGTCTGTCATGTCAGAAGAGGTTTACAACCTATGAAATCATGGAGCGTCTGCCGCTGTTGGTAATAAAGCGGGACGGGAGCCGTCAGACCTTTGACAAAATGAAGCTGCTTAATGGCATGCTCAGAGCCTGTGAAAAAAGGCCGGTGCCCATGCAGGACCTGGAAAACACCGCTACCGAAATTGAACAGGAACTGCAAAATTCCCTTGAACGGGAGATAACTTCCACCAAAATCGGCGAGCTTGTTATGAAACGCCTCAAGAATCTGGACGAGGTGGCCTACGTGCGCTTTGCTTCCGTTTACCGGCAGTTCAAGGATATTAACACCTTCATGGAGGAGTTGACGAAACTTCTGGGGGACAAAAATTAAGCCCATCGCAGTTTTTTAAAATACGCTCCCCATGGTTACATGTTCCATAGTGAGGATGCTGGTTAGAGACCACCTGAGCTTCTCATAGGAACCTTTGGCGCTTTTATTGTTTTCGTCGCACAAATCGCTGAGATAGTCATAAAAGGCTTCCGATACAACGCCTATCTCGGAATGTCTTATAAATATATGGGTGTAGCGGTCACCCCTGGACCATTTTTCGATAGCGTATTCCAATTCCTCCACTGCCGACTCATATTCCGATTTCACGGCATACTCCATGGCCTTGTCTATGTGACCGAGCAGCTCATTGACCAAGCCTTCGAAATACAATACATTCACTATGCTTCCCGCAAGCAAAAGCAACAGAATCACAACGGCTATTACCTCTTTTATCATTTTGCATTCTCCTGAGGCAAATAATAGATTTGATCCAAGTTATCCAACATCATCAGATATACCTCCTCAGGTCCTTTGACTTTCATTTTCCTAAGCTCGTCCTTTAGCCATTGTTCATCCTTGCCCAAGAGCTTCAGGTTTTCTTTTAAAACCTTTCCGTCGTTAATTATTATTGACGGAAAGCCCGGATCCTCGGGGTTTAAGTTCATTTGAACAGCGGTTACGGGGCGTTCAGCGGGGAAGAGTATCGCGTTCAGTGTGCCGTTCGTTTCAAGTATGGCGTATTTTACCTTTCTGATATCGGTAATGCTATGGTTCCTTAGGTTTTCGGTAAGTTCCTCTAAAGTTAAGCGGTTTTTCCGCATCTCCCGCTGATTTACTACGCCGTCCATAATCAATATGCTGGGCTTGCCATGCAGAAAGGCCCTGAACCCGACGCTTTTCAAGTTAATGCCGGCAATTATTACCTCACAGCAAAACAGCGTTATGACCGGTATTAGCCCGTTTATCAGGGGTATTCCAATATCCTGAAGGGGATGGGAGGCAAGGTTGGCCATTAATACCGCCACAATAAGCTCGTTCAGCTCCAGTTCCCCCATCTGCCGTTTGCCTGCCAATCTGGTTGTGATTAACAGCGCCAGAAAAATTACTAAGGTTCGGATAAATACTATCGCCAAAGAAATCACCTCCGCCTATCTAGTTTCTCCAAAATTTATATATTATTAGGATGGTAGTTAATGAAACAGGATTTAATTCTTATTTTGGATTTAGGTAGCAAAGATAATTCCAGGCTTGCACGGGCAGTGCGCGCATTGGGAGTGTACAGCGAGATTCATGCTCACGACATCACCGCCGCAGAGCTGGCCTCCCTTCACAATGTGAAGGGCATAATCTTAAATGGCGGAGATAACAACAAAGTAGACGGCCAGACTATCAGAGCAGGCGAACATATTTTTGAATTCGGCGTGCCTGTTATGGCCATCGATTACGATGCCCCCTCCCCCTACGGTGTTGACAGGATGCCCGGGGATGATGACGATGCGCTGCTGGTCATGCTAAAATCCTTTGTGTTTGACGTCTGCGGGGCCGAAGCCAACTGGAATACAAAAAACTTTGTCTCCGACCAGATAGAGCTGATTAAGCGGCAGGTGGGCGATAAACGGGTTTTGCTGGCCCTCTCCGGCGGCGTGGATTCTTCGGTGGTTGCCGCCCTCCTTGTTAAAGCAATAGGCATCAGGCTCCAATGCGTCCATGTAAATCACGGCCTAATGCGTAAAAATGAGAGCGAGGAGGTCGTGGAAGTATTCCGCAATCAGCTGGGCGCCAATCTGGTCTATGTGGATGCCACTGACCGCTTTCTCGATAGATTGGCCGGGGTAGCCGATCCTGAGACCAAGCGGAAGATAATCGGAGAGGAATTCATCCGGGTTTTTGAGGAGGAGGCCCAAAAGTTTACCGATATTGAATTTCTTGCCCAGGGTACTATTTACCCCGATATAGTCGAAAGCGGCACAAAAACATCTAAAACGGTTAAATCTCACCATAACGTGGGCGGACTGCCGGAAAATCTGGGCTTTAAGCTGATTGAGCCTTTGAAATTCCTGTTTAAAGACGAGGTGCGGGCCGTGGGCAGGGAACTGGGGCTTCCCGATTCCATGGTGTACAGGCAGCCTTTCCCTGGCCCCGGCCTTGGAGTGCGCTGTCTGGGCGTCATCACCCGTGAGCGCCTGGCCGCCGTCCGGGAATCCGACGCCATTTTGAGAGAAGAATTTGAATTGGCCGGGCTGTCCGGCAGGGTATGGCAGTATTTCACCCTAATCCCCGACGTCACCTCCACCGGAGTAAAGGATGGCGGGAGGGTGGACGAGTGGCCCGTTATAATCCGGGCCGTCAACACAGTAGACGCCATGACTGCCGCAGTTCCGTCTCTGGACTGGGGCTTGCTTCAAAAGATTACAAACCGTATTCTTGACAAGGTGCCGGGAGTCAACCGTGTGCTGTTTGACCTGAGCCCAAAGCCCCCCGCCACCATCGAGTGGGAGTAATAAATAGGAAATCTGTTAACAGAAAGAGAGATAAGATGGGTATTCATGAGGAATGCGGCATATTCGGAATATATGACAAGTCTGGAAACTGCGCTGAGACTACCTATTACGGTCTCTATGCGCTCCAGCACAGGGGACAGGAAAGCTGCGGAATTGCCGCAATAAACGACCGTGAGCTGAGCTTTCACCGCGGTCTGGGTCTGGTTGGAGATGTATTCAGCCCCGAAAGGCTTCAGAAGCTAAACGGCACCATGGCGGTGGGACATGTGCGCTATGCGCCTGAAGATGATAATCGGCCTGAAAACGCCCAGCCTCTTACGCTCAGATACGCAAAGGGCAGCCTTTCCCTTGCCCACAACGGCAGCCTGGTCAACTCTCAGCAGCTTCGCATTAAATACGAATATTCAGGAGCTATCTTCCATACCTCCACGGACGCCGAAATCATCGCCTATGTCATTGCCCAGGAACGGCTGAGGTGCGGTTCGGTGGAGGAGGCGGTGAACCGGGCAGTAAAGCACCTTAAGGGTGCCTATTCTCTTATCGTAATGAGCCCCCAGAAGCTCATTGCCGCCAGGGACCCCTATGGTTTCCGCCCCCTGTGCATGGGTAGAAGGGGAGATGCGGTGGTCTTCGCCTCTGAAAGCTGCGCTTTGGATGCCGTAGGCGCCAAATTTGAGCGGGAGCTTGAGCCTGGCGAAATCGTTGTGGTTTACCAGGGAGAGGTTAATAGTATCAGGGACCATTGCTGCGGGAAATCAAATTTTTGCATTTTTGAATATATTTATTTTGCACGCCCGGACAGCATAATCAGCCGGCAGAGCGTCCACGAAGCCCGGGTCATGGCGGGGCGTTATCTGGCCAGAAAAAAACCGGTGGATGCCGATGTGGTTATAGGCGTTCCGGACTCCGGCCTCTCCGCAGCCGATGGCTATGCCCTGGAATCCGGTATTTCCAGATGCAGCGGCTTTATCAAAAACCGTTACATTGGCCGCACTTTTATTTCCCCCGGCCAAGAGGACAGAGAAAGAATGGTTCGCATAAAGCTCAATCCCCTGAAAAGTACGGTGGGCGGCAAAAAAGTGGTCATGATTGACGACTCCATTGTCAGAGGCACCACCGCCACGCAGATTATTAAGCTGCTGCGGGATGCGGGGGCAAGGGAAGTCCACGTCAGGGTTTCATCGCCGGAATTTGTCGCGCCCTGTTATTTCGGTACGGATATTCCCGGTACTGATTCCCTGGTTTCCTGTAAATACAACACTCAGGAGCTTGCAGAGCTCCTGGGAGCTGACAGTCTGGGCTTTCTTGACCTGGAGGACCTTCATAAGATTGCCCCAAAGGCACAGTGCGGCTTCTGCGACGGTTGCTTCACGGGGAAATATCCCATAGATATTGAGTAGCTCATTGCCTCATTAAAAGGGACCGGAATACCGAATTTTGAGGTGTCTCTATGAAATTCACAAAAATGCACGGCGCAGGCAACGACTATATTTACGTAAATTGCTTTGAGGAGCAAATCACCGACCCGCCTGAGGTGGCAAGGATAGTATCCGACCGCCATTTCGGCATAGGCGGCGACGGGCTTATCTGCATTCTTCCCTCCTCCGTTGCCGACTTTAAAATGGAAATCTACAATGCTGACGGTTCCCGGGCAGAGATGTGCGGCAACGGCATACGCTGTGTCGGAAAATATGTGTACGACCGGGGCCTCACCGATAAGACCGTTATTAACGTGGAAACCGGTGCGGGAATTAAAACCCTTTGGCTAAACCTGGAAAACGGCTTCGTCAAAACCGTTCGTGTCTGTATGGGAAGGCCAGAATTTCGGCCCGCATTAATACCCGTTGACGATGAGGGGGAGGATTTTATACTTCGCCCGGTTTTCGTGGACGGCACGGAATATCTGGTCACGGCGCTGTCCGTGGGGAACCCTCATGCGGTGATTTTCGTCAATGATGTGGACTCTCTGGAACTTGCCAGTCTTGGCCCCAAATTTGAAAACCACAGGCTTTTTCCCGAGCGGATAAACACCGAGTTTGTTCAGATTATTGACCGGAAAACCCTGAAAATGCGGGTGTGGGAACGGGGCAGCGGTCAAACTCTGGCCTGCGGCACCGGCGCCACCGCTTCTCTGGCCGCAGCCGTAGCCTGCGGCTTTACCGACCCGGCGGCAAAGCTTATTCTGGCAGGAGGCGAACTCTATATTGAATGGGACAGGGAGGAAAACCTTCTGTATATGACCGGCCCCGCCGAATTTGTGTTTGACGGTCAGATTAATCTATAAACTTTCATATTCTGCAGAGTTGAGAGGGAGGAACTATGACTAAGATTAATGCCAATTTCTTAAAACTTCCGGGCAGCTATCTGTTTTCGGAGATTGCCAGACGGGTAAATGCCTTTACGGAGGCAAATCCAAATTGCAGCCTCATCCGCCTCGGTATAGGGGATGTAACCCTGCCCCTGGCCCCTTCTGTGATTGCCGCCATGCACGAGGCTGTGGACGAGATGGGGAAAAAGGAAAGCTTCAAGGGCTATGGACCAGAATTTGGATATGATTTCCTCCGCCAGGCTATTTTGGAGCATGATTATAAGGCCAGGGGCGTGGAACTGGAGATAGATGAGATTTTTATCAGCGACGGAGCCAAGAGCGACACCGGCAACATTGGGGATATTTTCTGTACGGACAACATTGTGGCTGTCTGCGACCCCGTATATCCCGTTTACGTGGACACCAACGCCATGGCGGGCAGGGCAGGGGACTATATCAATAATAAATGGTCAAGGCTCATATACATGCCCTGTGTTGAGGAAAACGGTTTTCTGCCCAAGATTCCGGAGCAGGTCCCGGACATGATATACCTTTGCTTCCCCAACAATCCCATGGGGACTGTCGCCACAAGGGAACAGCTTAAAGTTTGGGTGGACTATGCCCGGGATAACGGCTCCGTTATTTTGTTTGATTCCGCCTATGAGGCTTTTATCAGCGAACCCGATATCCCCCATTCCATCTTCGAAATAGAAGGCGCGAAGGAATGCGCCATTGAATTCCGCAGTTTTTCAAAAACGGCCGGATTTACCGGCACACGCTGCGCATATACTGTGGTGCCCAAGGCTCTGGTAAGGGATGGCGCCTCCCTCCATGCACTGTGGGCCAGGAGGCAGTCCACCAAGTTTAACGGGGTTTCATATATTGTACAGCGCGGCGCGGCCGCCGTGTACACTCCCGATGGCCAGCGCGAGATAAGGGAAAATATTCAGTACTACAAGGAAAACGCCCGGGTCATTCGTGAGGGCCTGTCCGCGGCGGGACTGAAGGTGTACGGCGGAGTCAACGCGCCCTATATCTGGTGCAAAACCCCCAACGGCACTGGCTCATGGGATTTCTTTGACAGACTGCTCAATGAGGCAAATGTGGTTACCACCCCCGGCGCCGGTTTCGGCCCCAGCGGCGAAGGCTATATACGCCTGACCGCGTTTGGCGCTGCCCAAGCTACAAAACAGGCGGTAGAGCGAATTGCCGCAATCCTGTAATATCCTATTCTGATTTCTTGGAGGAAAAAATTTAATGTGCGGAATAATTGGATACACCGGCGAAAAACAGGCAGCCCCAATCTTGTTGGAGGGTCTGGAGAATCTGGAATACAGAGGTTATGATTCCGCAGGTATTGCCGTCAATACTGGTGACGATATCAGCGTTGTTAAAGCCCAGGGACGTTTGGCTGTCCTAAAAGAAAACGCTGGTTATACTCATAAGCCAATCGGGGGAAACTGCAGACACCCTGGAAGCGCTGAACGAAGCTAAGCGGCTTGGCGCCCGGACCCTTTCCATAGTCAACGTTGAGGGCAGCTCCATAGCCAAGGCTTCCCACATTGGAAGAAACATTGACTACGCCCTGTCCCTTGAGGGCTCGCTAAAGCTTAAAGAGATTTCCTACATACACTCTGACGCTTATGCGGCGAGCGAGCTTAAACACGGCACCATTTCACTGGTGGAAGACGGCACATTGGTTATTGCTGTTGCCACATATCACCGCCTTGTGGAAAAAACAGTAAGCAACGCCCTGGAAGTCAAAGCCCGGGGCGCCCGGGTCATTACTCTTACAACGGAAAACATGGTGGGCAATGTGGAGCATGCTAGCGACCATATCATAACCATCCCGGACACCCACGAAGTTTTGCTGCCCTCTCTGGCCGTGCTCCCCCTGCAACTGTTTGCTTACTATATGGCGCTGTACAGAGGCTGCGACATCGACAAACCGAGGAATCTTGCAAAGTCAGTAACTGTTGAATAAAAAACACCGGCACGATCCATGGATCGTGCCGTGGTCTTATTCTGTTCACTACTCTTGGTTTAGAGTTTCCAGCAATGCCTTGTATTCATCATCGGTTTCTATCTTATCGGGCGGGAAAAACTCCTCTACGGGGAAGCGTATCCGGCCAAACAGTGTGCAGGGATCGTCTTCCGCGCCTCCAACGCATTCCTTGTCAGGCAGGCAATAATTGTAAACCGGTATCACAAGTTGAGTGTCTCTCTCCAGTCTGATTATGCTGAACTGTCCCAGTGTTGCCAGCAGCACTCGTCCTGTATGGCCCAAAACAATGCCGTCGCCGAGCATGGAAATTATGTTTTCCGGAACCTCTATCAGCTCGTTGTCCAGATTATCGCAGCAGCCTGCGTCAACAAGTTTAAGGCTCAGCAAGATCGGGTCAACTGCCTCAACCACCGCAATTGGCTGGTTGATCTTATCGCAGTGCAGGCAGTTGTCTTCTGAAGTAAATACCTTGGCATTGCCTTCACTTCCAAACAGCATTACTCTTTTGTCAAACACCGCAAGGCCGCAGATTTCCCCTCCGCAGGGGAAGACTATGCCTTTTATCTTGTAAAAATACCTTACATCCACGGTATAGTATCCACGGTTAAAGGTTACCTCATCTACATCTACTTTAACGCATAAAAGCTCTGCGCTGCGTGGACGCACACTAATAGCGCCGCTTATGTATTGCTGGGAGCCGATTGTAGGATATACCCGCAGATCTTCTATACAGTCTTTGTCACGGCAGCTGTCGAATATCTTCCTCGTATGTATGCATACGGCTTCTCTTAAGCTTGCCGTATCATTCAACGGACCGGGCAAAACCCTGTCTGCCATTTTTCTACCTCCTAGATGAAAGTTTGAATCAATGTTCATTACAGTGTATGCGCTGATATTAATAATGTGAAGATTTTTGATTATGATATACACATTATAAAAAGAATCATTTGACTATATGCCGGAAAAGTTTTATAATATCATAATTTAGTTTTAATGCTGCTTGAGGTGTTGTATGAGCAGGTTCGGATTTATTCGTGAAAAACTCGACATCAAAATTCTCATCCTATTTATCCTGCAGCGCCTGCCGGAAGCTGTAAGCGGTTCCACCTTAGCTGACCTGACCCTCTGTGATGACGGGATCAGCTATTTTGACTACGTGGAATGCCTCAACGAGCTAATTGAAACAGGTCACGTTGCCGAAGCCGATAACAAATACCGCATTACGGAAAAGGGGATTCGCAATGGAAGCGCCATTGAAAGCAGCCTGCCCTATTCCGTCAGGTCCAAGGCCGAGCGCGCGGCCCTGTCCGTGGCCGCAGTCATGAGGCGAAACTCCATGATAAAAACCTCCCACGAACCCCTGCCTGAGGGCGGCTGTGCCGTCGAATTGTGTCTGGCCGACGGAATGGGTGAAATTATTTCAATGCGCCTGCTTGCAGCAGGGGAGGAACAGGCAAAAAAAATTGAAGCAACCTTCAGAAAGGACGCTGAGGGGGTCTATAATCATATTATTGATTACCTCCTCAATGACCAAACATAACAAACAATAAAAATAGAAGGAAAAATATTTATGGAAACATTCATTCCCGAAGGATACAAAAGCATACTCTCCGTTTATGACACCCAAAAGGCCATTGGCCTTCTAAAGCGTTTGTTTGAGGACAACCTTGCCGCAGCTCTTAACCTTTACCGCGTTTCGGCGCCCCTCTTTGTGGAAGAACATACCGGCATAAACGACAACCTCACCGGCCGTGAGCGCCCCGTGAGTTTTGACATACCGATAGCGGGCGCCAGCGCGCAGGTGGTCCAGTCTTTGGCCAAATGGAAAAGGGTTGCCCTGTACAGGTATAATTTTTATCCCGGAAAAGGGATATATACGGATATGAACGCAATCCGCCGTGATGAGGATGAGCTGGATAACCTTCACTCCATCTATGTGGACCAGTGGGATTGGGAGAAGGTCATCGAAAGGCAACAGCGGAATGCGGATTACCTGAAAAGTACGGTGCTGGACATCGTGGGCGCCATTTGCGATACCCAGGACACCATCCACGCCCTTTATCCCCAGCTGGCCCATACGGGGAAGCTCTCCCGGGA
>FZPS01000008.1_pt25 | contig 10970 bp, 13 predicted proteins | sample 1817821 | NCBI WGS metagenome assembly FZPS01 (sample SAMEA104158645, study PRJEB21678) | metagenome | place: Germany | collected 2015-04-21 | reverse complement strand
TCTCACGACAGGGTCACATGCCTTATGATCGCTTTTGCGAGCCCACCGCTCAGTGGCCAAGCTCATCCTTGCCCTGAAGGATGTCTCTCAATGTCACCGCCATCTCGTCCATCTCCTCCAGCGTCATCGGCTTCACCAGGTAGCAGGACACCCCCTCATCCCTTGCCTTGGCCATATCCTCCGGGGAGGTAGAGCCTGACAACACGACTATCGGGGTGTCCTGGCATACGCCCTCTCGAGCCAAGGAGGGGATCAACTCGTGGCCGCTCGTTCCGGGGATGTTGAGGTCCAGAAGGATGAGGTCGGCCTTTCCTCCATCGGTGAAGTACTTCATGGCCGCATGACCCGCCTTGAACCATATAAGCTCCGGCTGCAATCCCGTTTCGTTCAGGATCTCCTCGACCAGCCCGGCGTCGCCATCGTTGTCCTCTATCAGGACGACACGATATCCTCCTTCCATCAGGTCATCCCCGGCATGGTGAAGTGGAAGGTGGTCCCCTTTCCAGGCTCGCTCTCGAACCAGATGCGCCCTCCGTGCCTTTCCACGATCTTCTTCGTTATCGCCAGGCCGATCCCCGTACCAGGATACTCGGCCCTGCCGTGCAGGCGGTGGAACATCTTGAACAGGTCATCCTGATGCCTTGGATCGATCCCTGTGCCATTGTCCTTGACGCTGATGACCCATTCACCGATCCTCCGTTTCGATGATATCTTCACCCGAGGCGGCTCCGCTCCTCTGAACTTCACGGCGTTCCCGATAAGGTTCTGCAGCACTTGCACCATCTGCGCCTCGTCGGCATACACGACGGGTAGCGACTCGACATCCACCTCCGCATCGGCCTCCTCGATCGCCATCCGCAGATCGCTGACCACGCTCCTCGCCACATGGTTAAGATCGACCGGCGTTCTAACGGCCTTATTCGATTCGATGCGCGAATATGCCAGGAGATCGTCTATCAGCTGGCGCATCCTCTCCGCCCCGTCCATGGCGATCTTCGCGTACTCGGCCGCCTTGGGATTGAGCTCATGGCCATGCCTTCTTATGAGCAGCCCAAGGTACGCCATGACCATTCGCAGCGGCTCTTGAAGATCGTGCGATGCGACATATGCGAACTGTTGCAGGTCTGCATTGGACCGCTTGAGCTCCTCCTCCGTCCTTCTTAGGTCCGAGATGTCCTGGTTCGTCCATACCGCTCCCGTGATGTTTCCCGCTTCATCACGGATGGGCGCGGCCGAGATGATGAGGGCACCTCTGGTGCCATCGTACTTCTCTATGTCGAAGGTCGATGTGGAGGTCTCCCCCTTGAGGGCCCGCGCCGCCGGCCAATCCTCTGGCTTGACCGGTTCCCCGGTCTCCGGCCACCACGCTCTGCACTTCGAATAGTCGGATACGCTTGTCAGGGTCAGCTCTTCGTTGCACCAGATCCTTTTTAGAACGCCATTGTCCAGCACGATGCCGCCTTCGGTGTCGATCACTCCCACCGCGACGGGCGTGTTGTCAAGTATGGCCTGGAGGCGTGCCCGTTGCTCCTCCGCCCTGTTCTGGACCTTCTTGAGGCCAGTGATGTCGATGGCCATCATGCCGTATGTGCCGTCTTCCAATGGCACCACCGAGACGAACATGTGCCTATCCAGCAAGGGGTCATGATAGTCCTCGATGGAGGCCGAGGTGCCGGTCGCCATGACCTCCTTGATGGCTGAAATGGGAGTTGCAGGGGCGCCGAGGTCCCTATACATCTGGCTCACCCTCTTGCCGATGATCTGACCCTTGCGCAGGCCAAAGATACTATCTACAACAGGATTTGCATCGACCCATTCCAGGTCGACGACCTCTCCCGACCCGTCGATGACAGGCCGGAAGATGGATACGGCCTCATGCAGGTTCTCGAAGAGGTTTCGATGCTTCGCCTCCTTCTCCTTCAGCGCCTTCAACGCCTTCCGCCTTTCCGTCACGTCTATCCAATGTACCATTATGCCGGACGGTGTGGGGTCGACCCTGATATCGAACCATTTGTCGGAACACAGGCTCTTGGTCTCGAACTTCTGCTTCTCACGGCTCTCCATCACCTCGCGGCATGTGAGTTCGAAGGATGTTCCTAGAAGTTCCGGGCATTCCTCCCATATCATCTTTCCAAGAAGGTCCCGGGTCTTCTTTCCGAAGTTAGCCGCTGCGATGTCGTTCAGATAGATGAATCGCCAATCATGGCTTAGTGCGAAGAGACCGTCGCTGATTCCCTCAAGGACCTCCAGCTTCTGGCAGGCGTCGTCCTTGAAGTCCGGTTGGCACTTCTCATTGGTCACGTCCGAGAACAACGCTACCGAACCCTTGTGTTGTCCGTCTTCATCGTGAAACGATCGTGCCGTCGAGGATACCCAGATGTATGTGCCATCTCTCCGGCGCATGCGGAACTCCCGGCGCTCCACTTGATCTTCGCATACCCCTTGCGCATCTTCGTCGAAGCCGAGGAAGCCAATGTCCGCAGGCCGTTTGCCGATGATCTCGTCCGGCGCGAAGCCAAGAATGGCCGCCCCGGGCTCGTTTATGAGATCCGTGTTCCCGTTCTCATCAAGTACCCAGACGCCTTCGCTACTCAGGTTCACGAGGGTCTCCAGCATTCTGGTATCAAAGGTCGACGTGGCCGATTTCCTCCACGCTCGAGAGCCGGACAAATCCCGGTTCATGGGAGTCTAACGAATCACGCTTCCACTTATGTACTTTTTCTTTTTGTAGAACTGTAGTTACGTCAAGAAGAGGTTCGGACCCTCGCTGAAGCTCATCCAGGGGCGACATGCGACCAGGCTGCCTGTTATATGGAGGCCATGTCAGAGTGATTCTCCGGGCGGCGGGCGTATCACCGCCGTCATCTTCGTGCACCCAGGGAGTATGCCTTGCCCACCAGTTCCCCGAGGAGGTAGTATGAGCCGTTGGAATAGACGAGCGGGTCCACCTTGGCAGGGTCGGGCATGCCGTCGGTGATGCAGTCCTCATCGACATGTATGTCGATGACCTTGCCCACATGGAGATTGTGGGAGCCTAGGTCAGCGGTATGGTATAGCTCGCATTCGATATTGACAGGGAACGTTCTTATCAGTGGGGCGCTGGACAGCTTCCCATAGAACACATCGAATAGTTCAGACTTATCCTCCTTCCTTCCCGAGACCATGCCGCAGTGATCGGTCAACACGGCATCCTTGGATGAAGGGATGTTTATGCTGAAGGTCCTGTTCTCCATGATGCCCTTCTCCGTGTACCTGTTCTTGTTGACCGAGATCGACACCATCGCTGGCTCCATGCACGCCACTCCAGCCCATGCGACGGTCATGAAGTTCGGCCTGCCATCAACATTGGCGCCCACCAACACCGCGGGCATCGCAGCCATGTAGGGCCTGGCCCCGATCGATTTCTTTCCCATGATGGTTGGATCGACGTCCGCAGACAAGAAAGTATCTCGAAAACCAACAAGTCCGAGATCGGATCTATTGGCACGACTGAAAGTGCAAGGATGTCAAGACATTCTGAAAGGTCATCATGATGTTCAGACCGGTGTCGTCAACAAACAGCTCTTGCCGATGGAAGTCCCGGAATCGAGGAAAACGCCCCATCTAAGAAAAATATGCCAGAGGACGTTCTCACTCGAGTTGACAACGCCCAACGCAATGAAGCCCAACGGTCGAACGATGGAGACCTGTAGTTCCGTGTCTAGCACAGATTCGTTGGAGTTGTGCCTCGTTCCACCCATGCGGCCATCGTGGCCCTCAACGTTGAACCTTCATCCGCTCCAGCAGTTCGTCGAGCCTCGAGTATGAGTCCTCCATGCCTTCTTCCATCCCACTCTCCATCATGCCATCACGGTCCTCGACCGAGAAGAAGACCGACTTGCCTACAAGCTTCGTCCGGTTGCCTGGCAGTTCCTCAAACCTCATTATCTCAAGGACGGCATGACCGGGCTCTGGCAGACCTTCATACTCGAAGGTGTCTATGATGCGCTCCGGCGGCGAGACCTCATGATAGACGCCGTGGAAGGCATACGTGTTTCCGTCCTTGTCCGTCTGCTTGTACCGATAGGACCCTCCGGTCCTCGCCTCGAAGGTCTTGATGTCGGTCGTCAGTCCCCTCGGACCGATCCACTGTGCATAGAGCTCAGGATCGGTGAACGCCCTGAACACGATCTCCCTCGGAGCGTCCACCTCGCGCTCTATCACCATCTCTTGCTTGCCTGGTTCCGCGATGATCTTCATCTTTCCCTTCGCCATTTCATCGACCCTTCGGAACACTTCCCAGCTTATCGTATAATAGGGTTTCATCACCCCGGCCGAAGGGGTGATGCGTTCCAAGGGTCAGGCCGCCTCCGCATCGACCCGTGCGTCGGCCCGGCGTTCGATGGCCAGTCCCATGACGAGCGCGATCGTGGCGATCGGCAGTCCGATGATGAGCGGGTCGACCACCGTGAAGGGGGCGTCGAGGAGCGTGACGCGGCCGAACAGCATCTGGGAGATGCCGAGCGGTTCGGCCTCGGCCTTGTGCACGAACACTGTCCATAGGAACCATGATATGGCCCCCGCCGCCAGGCTCAGGCTGGCCGGGAACGCCGAGTGGCGCTTGCCATACAGTGCATACACCAATGAGGGGAGGAACGCGCTGGCGCACAGCCCCATGAACATCGCGGTGGCGCGTGCGATGATGTTCATGGGCATGCTGAGGGCCAGGGCGACCGATACGATCATCATTATGAGGGTGCCGACCTGGGCGATGCGCCTGGACGGCGTATCTCGCTTGGTGATGTGCTTGTACAGGTCGTAGCCTGCAGTGGTCCCCATGGTATGGAACAGCGAGCTGAGCGTGGACATGGCGGCTGCCAGTAGTACGATGAGGAACACGGCGACGAACAGCTCGGGTGTGGCGCTGTTGATGAACAGTGGAATTATCTGATCGAAATCTCCCCCCGCGGCCGTCAATGCGATCTGCCCACGGTCGTTCCAGAACCATACGTTAGTGAGGGGCCCTACCGTGAATGCGACACCGGTGGTCAGAAGCATGAACGGACCGCCGACGGCGACCGCCCGATTGATGGCGCGATCGTCCTTGGCGGAGAGGAAGCGGACCGTCAGCTGGGGCTGTGCCAGCACGCCGATGCCTACTCCCATGACGATCGTCGTCACAAGGGTGAGCCACGCACTTGAGCCCAGCTCAGGCATCGTCGTCCATGACCTCAGTCCTGCCTCCTGCAGTCCCATCGGTATCTGCGGGGACAGTTCGGAGAGGGCGGTGAACCCTTGAGTTGGCCCCCCGACGGAGACGAGGGTTATGACCAGCAGGATGGTGAGGCCGACGAGCATGAGGGCGCCCTGCATTGCATCGGTGTACATGACTGCGATGAGCCCGCCAAATATGACGTAGGAGGCCGTGATGGCGGCGAAGCCCAGAATGGCCACGTTCCTGTCTATCCCGAAGGTGACATCGATGAAATTGGCCCCGCCGATGATGATGGCGGCGCAATACAGCGGCATGGCGACGATTATCATCGCCGCGGATGCGTACTGCATGAACGACGAGCCGAACCTCTTGCCCAGGAAGTCAGGGAATGTCATGGCGCCAAGCTTCCTTCCCATCCGTCGGATCCTTCTTCCGAAGAAAACGAACGCTATGATGACGCCGACCAATATGCAGAGCACCGTCAGCCACATCAGACCTGTTCCATACACTGCGGATATGCCGCCGAATCCCACGATGGCCGAGGTGCTGATGAAGGCGGCCCCGTATGACAGCGCGAGAACGACCGGACTGATCCTCTTCCCGGCGATCATGAAGTCATCTGCGTTCTTCGTTTGCCGGTACCCGAGATAGCCCAGGTACAGGGTGGCGGCCAGGAAAACGGCTGCGCATGCGACGAAAAGTGTCGTATCGACCATATCAATCGGCCTCGTTCCTCTTCAACCATCCATATACGATGCATACAACGGCCAATCCAATGGCCAGCCCATACGCCAGCAATACCTGTGGGTCCTCGATGCCGAACATTAGCTCACCGGGGAGTTGATTCAGGTCAGATGATAGGGGATTGGTTATATCAATGTTACATGTTAACATGGGTCAAGACATTGACTAACACGACCGACCGTCCATCCCCTTTTCATATCATCAGGATCTAACATGAAGTCGAGAACGTAGAGAGAGAATGACGTAGGATGACAGGTCGGACGCCGGTCCGTTCTCGGCATGATGGAGGGCAGGTCGCGGTCACTTCGAGCTTTCCGCCATGATCTCTTCCTCTGCCGCAAGGAAATCACGGCCCAGACGTTCGAGTTCTTCCTCGTCGAAGGTCTTGTCCAAGCGCTCGAGCGCCCGCTCCTCCTCAGCATCGAGATGGGCAAGGATGATGCCACTGAAGACGAGCCATTTCGGCATCCACAGTTCGTCCTCCGGAGCAAGTTCTGCTAGCTTGCTCATGACGTTTCTCGATGCTGCATGCCACTCCTCGGCCTCGAGAGCTGCCTGTCTCGTCCTCTCATCCTCCTCCATCCTCGGGAACGATACCCTCTCCTCGGCCCTGCCATGGGCATTGAGCTTGGAACGCACCTGCCTGAACAACCTCATCTGATCCGGCGTGTCTTTCGACGCCGCTTCGGTGACCTGATAGATCAGGTGACGGAACTCCTCATGCTGCTGCTTTATGACAACGACGATGTTCATGGCCCTCATCTAGGTATGCATCTACCGATATTGAACGAGTTCGCATCATTGGCGACGTTGAGGCGGGATGGGTCATCGACGCCGAACGGCCTAGTGCTTATATCCATTGAGTGACAGAACAGGATGCGGAGGTCATGGACCATGCCTAGCTGCCATGAGATGAAGATGGATCAGGTGTACGTCTGCGAAGGCTGCGGCCTAGAGCTCAAAGTAGTGAAAGAGTGCAAGGAGTGCGGCACCGAGGAGCGGACAGAAGCATGTGAATGCCCCCAGGGATGCACGTTCGACTGCTGCGGCGGTCCGATGCAACTGCGGAGCTGAGAAGCCGTCGGGGCCGCGGCCCGGTGAGTCGAGAACGCCATCGGCGCGCGGCCCTTGACACCGTTCTCCGTCAGCGAGGTGCTGGTCAGTTCGTCACGCCGTTCGCTTATTTTTTGAGCAGCATCGCTACTGCCCTCCGTTCTTGCGGTCGCCGGCCATTCTCACGGATGGATGCACCCCGACCCATCATCTTCCCGGATGGTTCGGAAGGCACCTTAACCCACTGCCATGAAGGGAGACGATGAGGGAACCTGCATGACGGACAGCGATGCCTGGGGCAGACTTCATTACCACCGAGGTTCGAATGTCCGTCCATGAACGTTCAAGGGTCGGTCAGGAAGGAGCGCATTCGTTCCTTCTATGCCTCCTTCATCAGGAAGAACGGTCTCGCGTTCGATGTAGGGGCCAATCATGGCGACCGCGTCGAGACCTTCCTCTCCCTGGGAGCGAGGGTCGTGGCGGTGGAGCCGCAACCGAACTGTCTCGCCGACCTATACGCCAAATTCGGAGACGATGACGACGTCACCATAGTGGATGCAGCCGTCGATTCCCAAAGTGGCTCGGCGACCATGCATCTGTCCAACAACGACATGGTCTCATCGCTCAATCCCGACTGGATCGCTCGCGTGAGGGCGGGAGGGCGGTTCGATGACTCGACCTGGGACGAGATATTGGAGGTCAAGACCGTCACCCTGGACGGTCTCATCGACGAATTCGGCGTTCCAGATTTCATGAAGATAGATGTTGAGGGAAATGAGCACAAGGCGCTGCTCGGCCTCAGCACCCCGGTCAGGGCGCTGTCCTTCGAGTACACTCCCGAGGACATCGATACGGCCGTGCGCTGCGTCGAACGGCTTCAGGCGCTCGGCGATCATGTGTATGACCTCTCCCCGGGCGAGACCTTCGTGATGCGTATGGGAAGGTATGTCAGGGCGGATGACATCATGTCCGCGTTGGATTCGCTGGCCAGGCAAGAAGGGGAGCCGTCCGGCGATGTCTATGCATTGCTTTCGGACCTAGAACGATAGAAGTCGTTTGGAAGTCGTTTGATCCAGGAACGTTCACTCACTGGACCTTCTCCGTCTCTCCTGGGATCCCTTCGAACCCTCCTGCTGGGAGCCTCCGGTCCTCTGGGATATCTCCTCCTCGACACTTCCCCTGCCTTCCTGGACCTTTTCCTCGCCGCGCTTCTTCATCTCCTTCATTTTCTCCTGCATCTCTTCACCTCGCCGAGAACCCTCGGCCTTCCGCCCTTCTAGCCCACGGTATTACACCCTTGGGGGAGATATTCGCGGTCAGCGGCGGAGCGCCCGATGTCCGAACGGGCCTAACGGCGAGCTCTCGAGCATATGCCCATGGTCGCCGATGAGCGCCACACGGTGTCAAGGAAGGATGTCGGAACCGATCGCCCATCCCCTGAGCACGTGGTCTATCACGTTCAAGGAACGGGGCCGTCCCTGCCACCGCAGATTTCCAGTAACATATAATTAGGTCGAGTACGGACAAAGTGGCGGGAGTGACATGATCGACCTGAGCAGTATCATGGCCAGAAGGGCGGAGAACGTGACGGCGAGCGATCCGGACCTTACGGTGCGGTACAGCCTATACACTGACGATAGACGGGAGTGGGGCATCTTGCACATTCTCGATCCCATGGAGAGGGTCGTCGGTCTTGAGTTCTTCGAGTCGGAGGACAGTTGGACCAGGCCCAATGCTGTGAACGATTACAACATGGCCGCCCATGAAGGGTTTCCGGTCTCGGTCGTCATCCCGGATGCGGTGTTCGCTCAATTCATCAGGAACGTGCATGACCGGGGAGGGGAAGGGTTCTCCACATACCTGCTGAGCGAACTGAACCTTGCTCCAAGGATAAGGGCTTGAGCCCCGCCGGCCAACGTGCACCGGTCCGCCGGGGGACGGCAAGCCCGCCTTGGCAAGGCGGGAGGAGTGCATCTCGGCCCCGCCGGAGGAGCGGAGCGAGATCCTTCCGTGTCCTGATGGCCGTGACGCCTATGCGGACAGTATGCGCATGAGGTCCTCGTCTCCTACGGCGATATGGCCCTTGTCGTAGAGGCGGGATGCGAACACCCTCCATCGCTCGTTTCGCTCGAAAGTAAGAGCGAAGCGCTCGAGCGATGCATCGATCCATCCATGGTTCGCGAGGCTCACCGCTGTCCAGAAGGACAGTTCCTCGTTCTCAGGGTACGATGCCTCCGCGGCGGAATACTCCTTCAGCGCTTTCTCCAGATCGCCCATGGCCAACGCCGCGTTCCCGGCGGCCAGTCGCTCGTAGGCCCGATGGGCCCTCAGCAGGCGGGAGAGGTCGGCCAATGGATTCGAGGAGTCTTCCACCCTCAGATCGGTCACACGGCCCTCCCATGACCTGCCGGTCGATGCCTTTCGGACAACGAGCAGACATGCGGACCGTCTTCCCCTTATGTCCCCGCCTTCCCCTTCGGCCGCCTGGAGGGCGGCCAACATGCGTTCGGCCAATCTGCCCTTGGCACCCTGAAACGCGTCCGCCATGGCCTCCGGCACGGTGGGGCGCAGCATCATATTCGCCTGTACCGAGAAATCAGGCCCGATGATATGACCGGATTCGGCGATGCATCCGCTTCCAGTATATGCAGCTACGTTGCCGCGGACATCTACCATTGCCACCTGCCTCACGTCGCGGTGCTCGTCCTCGGCGATCAATGCTGACAGCGCTTCGCCTGACATGAGCCCGGATCCCATGAGGTCCAACCCCCTTGGGCCGTAAGAGATGTCGGTGAACGATTGGGTGACGACCACCCCAGCGCCAGAACGCGCCCAAGGAACGACCGATCCGACAGAGAACCAGTTCGAATGCACGGCTGCGCCCATCGTCCCCTCGTCATCATCGAACGCCGCTATCGAATACGTGTGAGCGAACGGTTCTCCGTTGAACATCGATGTCATGATGTCTTGATGGTCTAGCCGACGATCCAATCGCATGCATCGGACATTGTTCACCATGATAGATACCGATGCGGGGAGATGGAATGGGGAGCGAGCCTTACCATCGCCATAGGTGTCGATCACCTACGCCAGGAAATGTTCCGCCGTAAAGGATCAAGGATGTCAAAAAAAAAGAAAGGGGGAGGAGAAGAAGGTTTAGGTAGGCACCACAGGCCGGAGCCATATATACCTGGTCTGTCCCGCATCCTCGTATTGCAGCAGAGTGATGTCATCGCCCCTCTGCAGCTCGAAGACATAAACGGTTCCGTTGGTAATGTTGGACTCCGTGGTTTCGGCCGCGATAAGCCCATCCTTCATGGACCAGCCCATGAGGCTGACGTCACCTGGAGTGTCTCCAGTGTCGTTGAGGGCAACGAACAGGCGGGTAGCGGTTTCGTTCCTCTCATCCCACACCATCGACACTGTTATGCGTCTTGGTTCCTGGGGAGGCTGCTGCGGATCGATCTCGAACCTTACCGTCTGGTTGGAGTCCTGGTCAGGCCAATAGTAGATGGCGCTGGGCGTCACGGTCGCATTGAGCCTGAATCCGACCATGAACGGTATGGCGGTGTCGGGCTCCAGCGTTCTCACCAAGTTGTGGTTGCGACCCTCCTCGGCTTGCACCCATGTTCCATTTCCAAGGTCCAGCCAGAAGTCGCCAGGTTCAATGTCTATGGCGCTGGTTTGGTTGTTCGTGCCGATGACCAAGGCCAGGATCACGACCTCGTCCTCATTGAAGAACAGGGGCATGGGGCTCATACTTCCGTTGGTGATCGTCCAGGCGCTCGGCGATTCGAACGTCAGGTTCTCGATCTCGGTTATGTTCTCCGGAGCCTCCATCATCACCATCGGCCCAAGTTCCTCCTCGAATTCGCTCATCGCGGTGATGCCGAGCTCGACATCCCCGGTGTAGGAGATGGCATTGATGAGCGAACCGTTCGTCTGGAATCCTAGCACCACATATACAGTGGAGTTAGGT
>FZPS01000191.1_pt70 | contig 10971 bp, 9 predicted proteins | sample 1817821 | NCBI WGS metagenome assembly FZPS01 (sample SAMEA104158645, study PRJEB21678) | metagenome | place: Germany | collected 2015-04-21 | reverse complement strand
ACAGCTCTTTTCCGCTACGCTCCAAAGAGCTGTCAAATTCTCAGCAAGGTTGAATGAAGTGGTACATTTTAAACTTCCGAAACTGGTACAAATTAAACTTCCCTTGACAGTTGCTCACTGCGTTCGCCGATTTAGCGTTTTAGCGAGAAGAAGCATCGCTGTTGCGGTCGGTGCGGTGACATTTTGTCGCCGCGAGCATCACTGTTGCGGCCGGTATGGGAACGCCCTCGTTGCCATGAGCAACAGCACTCCCTTCTTGGCGGGTAATATGACGCGGTCGGTGCGGTGACATTCTGTCGCCGCGAGCATCATCTTCCGCTATTGGACAGCTAACCCTTTCGTAACAATGACTTTAGTCGGCCTCAAACAGATAGCAGTGCTTTCTTAGGCAACGAGGGCGTTGCCTAACCAATAAAAACATAAAAAGCAAAGCTTTCTGCGGCAACGGGGACGTTCCCGCCCCAAAAAAGGAATGCTGTCGCTCATGGCAACGAGGACGTTCCCAACCCGAAGCCTTTTTTGAAGCCTGCGCTACGAAGGGCTCAGCCCGACTCAGGGAGGAAACAGCCAAAAAAAAGAAAACCCCTCTCAGTCGAAACCAAGAGGGGATATTTATCTTAATATTAAGATATTTTATTTAACCGAGATCACTTCCACAACCTGAGGAATCTCTTCCTTCACGATTCTTTCGATTCCGGCTTTGAGGGTGAGGGTAGCCATAGGGCAGCCAACGCAGGCACCCTTGAGGCGTACTTCCACCACATTATCTTCACGGATGTTGACGAGTTCAACATCGCCACCATCTGCCTGGATTGCAGGGCGAACCTTATCCAGTACAGATTCGAGTTTTTCTCTGTCTATCATTATCTTTCCTTTCCTTTACTGGATGTTAGAGATGCTGATTACTTTGCCATCCGGCTGGAAGAATTCTGCACCATCTTCGCTATGGGTAGCGATTTTGACTGCTCCATCTTCGCCATCGAGGTACCAAGACTTCTCGAAAGGCTTATAGCGAAGTGCAATTTCTTCACCGGGATTGCTCATATCTTCGAGCATCACTTCATTTTGACGGATGATGATTTTGAGATCTTTTCCGTCGTGATTTGCATATTTGATAATTTCTTCGTTTTCGCCCATAGCCATGGGATTGCTGCCTGTCCAAAATTCGATAGTGTTGAACAAGACCACGTCTGCAAAGCTGGCAATGCCATATACGGGAACCCAGCTCAGAACATAAAACATGACCTGATTCATCCACTTATCACCAAAGTTTTCGTTAAAAGTATAAACCTTTCTTATGGCTGCAAAGTTTCCGAAGCAACCTGCGACGCCTACTGTCATCATGACAAACAGCATCAATACGCTAACGAGTTTGATCGTCCTTTTCATTGTGTAATCTCCTTGTTTTTCTTATCACTACGCGTGCTGAGGAAATAGAACGCAGGTATCACGATAAGGGTTAGCAGGGTAGAAACCACTATTCCACCGATGGAAACTATTCCCATAGACATCCTCATTTCTCGTCCTGCGGAACCGATTCCCAAAGCCATGGGAAGCATTCCTATGACGATTGCCAGGGTGCTCATGACTATCGGCTTTAGCTTCATCATTCCCGCTTCCAATAGCGCGTCATGCGAGTTCATTCCTTCTTTACGCTTCATGTTCACATAGTCTAATATTAATATAGCGTTATTTACCACTATGCCAACAAGCATTATTATTGCAAGCATAGAAAGAATGTTTATTCCCACTCCGGAGAAGAACAATGCAAGCACCACTCCTATGAGCGCAAGCGGCACGGTCGACAAGATAATCAACGGCTGGGTAAAGCTTTCCAGGATCGCAGCGAGCAGCATATATGTTAAAAGAACGGCGATAAAGAAAGTTCTGATCATATCACCAATTGTTTCGCTTAACATCGTTGCTTGTTGTCCCATACGGATTCTATATCCGCTGGGCAGCTTAAATCCACTGAGTCTGCGCGTGATTTCTGAATTTATACTACCGGTGGTATATCCTTTCGCCGCGTTTCCGCTGATCTCGATAGATTTGTATCTATCCAGGTGAATCAGGCGATGCACACCGGGCGCAAAGTCTGTATCCACAAGCTGTGAGAGCAGATAGTTTTGTCCATTCACGAGAATATTCAGGTTCAAAATCTTATCGGGATGATTCACGTCTTCTTCCGGGAGCGTGAGGCGTATGTCATATTGATTTCCACCCTCGCGGTAGTAGGTGGCTACAATGCCTTCAATGCTGCTACGCAAGCCTACGGCGAGTTCATAAACCGTTGCGCCTATTTCTGCCAATTTATCACGTTTGGGATATAGTGTGAGTTCGGTGGTACCCGGTCTGGAGCTGGTATCCAAGTTCAAAAGCCCGGGAATATCGCGAATTCTATCCATAACGTCAAACTTGAGTTCTTCGAGAACTTCTTGATCTTGACCTTGCAGGTAGAAGTTCACCCCGGAGCCACCCATTGCCATATCCGTTGTTCCGCTAACTTTGATCAGCGCATTCGGGATATCGGCAAGGTCTTGTGTGATCACGTTCACCATCTCCAAGGTATTACGTTTTCTGAGTTTCGCATCTATGAGCTCGATATCGGAGCCGCCCATATTGGTGCCTTGGCTCATCATACCGCTGGAGCCTATACTGCTTACCACATGCGCCACTTCAGGATATTTCACAACCTTGTCGTTAACAGTTTTCACTACCTTTGCAGTTTCTTCGAGATTAGTTCCTTCGGGAAGCTCGATTGAGATATTCACAGAGCCTTGGTCCATTGCCGGCATAAGTTCAAAACCTAAGCCCGGAACGAGGAAGAAGCTTCCTATGAGCATGAAAACGGAAAGCAGAAGGACGCCGAAGCTGGTAGCTTTACTACGCAAGACAAAGCTCATCATACGCTGATAGCCACGCCCAAAGCTTTCAAACCATTTATCAAATCTTTGTCCGAACTTACCCACCTTTCGCTCTTCCGGAAGGATGATCGATGCAAGCATGGGTACGATGGTGAAAGATGAGATGAGTGAGAAAATCGTAGCAAATGCCACCGTGAGCGCAAATTCTTTAAGAATTCCGCCAACCATAGATTGCATCTGCGCAACGGGCAAAAAGACCGCGATATTAGTAAGGGTGGAAGCCAAAACGGCAACCGTGATTTCGGATGTGCCCGTAAAGGCAGCTTTCTTGCTATCACTTCCCAAAGCTTTGTGGCGGAAGATATTCTCGATCACCACCACGGAGTTTGTCACCAAGATTCCCACCGCAGTAGAAAACCCTGTCAATGTGAGCATATTGAGCGTAAAGCCCAAAGATTTCACAAAGATAAAGGTAGAAATCATGGAGATGGGCATGGAAAGCGCCACGATGAATGTGCTCCTGATATCATGTAAAAACAGGAACAGTATCAATCCCGTGAGCAAGATTCCCAGCCAAATAGTCGTCATAGTATCACGCACAGTTGCCTTGGTGAAATCACTATCATCACGAATCACGTTTAAGCTGGCTTCCGGCGGTAATTCACTACGCAATTCCGGGAGTATCTTATTTACGTCTTCGGCAATGCTTACCACGTTTCCGTCCGAGCTTTTTGTGATGGAAACGCGAACCACATTATCGCTTTCAACTTCTTCTATTGCATTAAAATATGTACTGCGTTGGTTGATCTTTTCATGAGTATCCAAGACAGTTGCCAAGCTACCCAATTTCTTAGGTCCGGCTTGGGTTGGGATATCCATGTTTTCAATCTCTTCCACGCTGGAAAATTCGCCTTTCAGGCGAACTGAATACTGCTGCGTTCCCACCTCGAAGCTGCCCGCCGGCATATCTAAGTTTTGCGCGGCGATCATCTGATTGAGCATCATAGGAGAGATGGTATTTTGATAAACCACACGGTTTGGCAGCTCTATTCCTATCTCGCGCTTTGCTCCGCCTCTGATGTTTACTTGGGCTACACCCTCGATCTGCGAGAGTCTTTCCTTGATATGGCCATCGGCGAGTTCATAGAGATCACCGCTATCCATATTTCCGGAAAGAACCAAGTCCATGAAGGGCATTGCGCTGAAATCAAACTTTTGAACGGATGGTCTCTCTACCCCATCGGGCAGTTCTCTTAAGATGCCGTCAACCTTGTCTTTGACTTCCGCATTGGCAATGTTAACGTCCTTTTTCTGTTCAAAAGCAACCATCACGATGGAAACGTTTTCCACCGAATAGCTTTGTATATAGTCAATTTGCGGCACCGTAGCAGCCACTTCTTCGATCTTATCTGTCACCTGAGTTTCCACCTCACGTGGTCCCGCGCCGGGATAAACCGTTATAACCGAAACGAAGGGTAAATCCACGTCCGGCATAAGGTTTAGCGGCAGATCAAAGTAGGCAAGTGCACCAAACACCACAAAGACCAATACTGCCATCGTCACGAGGACGGGGCGGTCAATGGAGAGTTTTGCTAAAAACATGTTTATCTATCCTCAATAATTCTAATTTTAACACCTTCGCTGAGTGATCTCAGCCCCTCGGTGATTACCATATCGCCTTCTGTAAGTCCTTCGGTGATTTCATAGCAAAGCAGATCGCTGAGCCCTGTGCTCACCTTCACCTTCTTTGCCGTTGTGCCATCAGCCACCCAAACATAATTTTCGCTGTTTTGACGAACGATGTTTTCCCTATCCAAAACAAAGACATTCTTTTTGCTTTCTACCAGCATGCCGAGCTCTGCCGTCACGCCGAAATTCAAGTCTCTGCGAAAGCCGGGGAAAGTGGCTTCCACGCGGAATGCTTTGCGCATGGGATCCATTGCCATGGCGATTTCCGTCACTCTGCCATTGATGGAGACATCTCCCCAATTTGCGCGCACGGTTGCGCCTTTCTTGATTCTGGAAATCTCACTTTCAGGAACCATGATGGTGGCTTTGTAGCCATCCGTGGAGCTGATCGTAAAGAGATCTTGTCCCGGATAGGTGCGATCTGAAGTGTTCACCATGATATTTGTCACCACACCGCTAATCGGCGCACGTACGAATATCATTTGTTCACTGGAAGCAAGATTCGCCTTTGCAACCTTGTATTGGGTGTCCACGTTGTCAAAATCTTGTTGCGAGATAGCTCCCTGATCTTTCAGGCGGCTCATTCTCTCGTGAATTGCCTCAATGCTCTCAAAGGCGGTCTTTGCCTGTTGATACTGTGCAGAAGGGCTGTTCTCAGGGAAAGTGAGTATTATGTCATCTTTCTCTACTCTATCGCCGATCTTCACCTTGATCTCGGTGACCACATCGCTGAGCATGGCTTGAGTGGTGGTTTCTTCTATTCCGCTGAGTGCGGCATTGTATCTCAGATACTGTTCAAAATTTGTGAGCACCATCTCTTGGGTACGCACGGGAATTCCCAACTCATCGTGGAGCTGGTCAAGGCTGCGAGCATCATCCTGCTTTTTGCCGCATGCGCTGATCATCAGTAGGATGCCAAGCGCTATTATCAAATATATTCTTTTCTTTTTCATTTCTTACTCCGAAACTAATTTATAACCAATGGATTTTGTAAATTCTCTTTCTGCGGCGATAACTTCATATATCGCTGCGATATATTGCATTTTGATGGAGGAAAGCATGGTCTGGGCGTCAAAAACTTCCAGCTGTATCCCCATCTGATTTTCAAACCTTAACTGAGCGAGCTCTAAATTGCGCTCTGCCATGCGGATGTTCTGCTGATGAACCTCATAATTTTGCATAGCATGCGTGAGTTTATGATGGTTTTGTTTGATCTGCATGCGAATGAGATCGCGGGTATTTTCTTCCTGCAATCTTGCCATATCCAAGTCGTGGCGAGCGTAGCTGATCTTGTTGCTATTGGAAAGCCCGGTAAAGATGGGAATGCTAAAGCCAATCCCTACACTATATTGGGTTCCAAAGTCGTCTTTTTTGATCGCATATTCATCTGCCGCAGTAAATAATGATGCGCTTGCATTCAGCGCAACATTGGGCATGAAATTGCTTCTTTCCGCTTTGAAAGTAAGCTCTTTGATCTGTGTTGCTATGTTCAAAAGTTCCAGTTCGGTTCGCTCTCCCATGGCGATCTCTTGCGCCTCTTCCAAGCTGAGCTCGGGGATGTGTGGCATCACAAATTCGCCTTCGGGAACGATGTCTTCACCTTCCGCGCCGATCTGCTTGCGGAAGGCTTCGAGAGCCATTTCATAATCGTTTTCGGCTTTGAGTAAGCCGGGCTCCATCTTTGCAACTTCCAATTGAGCTCTGAGCAATTCAAATTCCGAAATCTGACCTTCGCTTTCAAAGATCTGAATTCTATTTAGATGCGCCCGAGCCGTTGCCAGCGCTTCTTCTTGAATCTCTACCACCTTCTTTGCCAGAAGTGAGGCATAAAATAGCTGCGTGGTTTGCAAGATAACATCTTGCTCTTTCACGCTATATTGCAGCCTCTGAATGCTGCGATATCTATCCACGCCTTTGATTCCATTGATCAGCTTGCCCCCTAAAAAGAGAACTTGCTCCATCTTGAGTTGCATCGCCAAAGAGCCTTCTTCTTGCGGTGAAGTAGGAACCATGTTTTCCGTAATGCCATCTAAAACGCCGGCAAGCATCCAATCATGCTGGGTGGCTTGCGTGGGGTCTAACATGTCCATAACGCTCGGCATTGTCACATTTTTTACCTTATCGGGAAGATAGGTCTTAGAAAGGCTATATCCTCCCTGAAGACTGATCTGGGGCAACAAGGTGCCTCGAACGTCATAATATTGATTATCAGCCTTGGATACTTCCATCTCCGCCATCAGCAAGTCTTTATTGTTTTGCCGGGCGAGTGCTATGCTCTCTTCAAGAGTTATCCCAAAAAGAGAAAGCGAAAGTCCTACGCTGAGGATAAGTGTTATCCATTTTTTCATTATCAACCTCTTTTAACTATTCCATACATAATGAGTTGCACGATTATCTCGTGATCGCGCTCGATACGCTTTAAGAGCGCATCAAAATCCGTAAATATTAAAGGAGCGTTTCCCACGAGAAACCAGTCGTTTATCACCTCTAAAAGCCTGTCATGAGGGATGTCTTTTGCAATCATATCCTCGGCTATCCCTTCGCTGACGATCTCTTCGAGAATCTCAAGCATATTTACGCTGATCTTCTGATGAAAATCCTCAAACTCGCCACCATAGTTGAAGGGAAGATTGTGCAGTCCTTCAAGCCAAACCTGCATGTCGTTGCAGATATATTTGATGGGCGCGAGGATGAAAAACCTCAGTTTGTTTTCAAATCCCTTTTGCTCTTTGAGTTGACGGCGGATCTCGCTGACAAAAGTCTGAGCCTGAGTCGCTACAACATTGAGAAAAAGCTCCTGTTTATTTTTAAAATAATAGTAGATCGTTCCTTTTGCGATGCTCGCCTCGTCGGCAATATCGTTCAAGGAAGTCTTACTATAGCCATATTTAGAAAAAACCCTCGTGGCTATATCGAGGATTATCTGTTTCTTGTTTTCAGCTTGATTCATATCAATATGTTTTTGTAAATATTCAACTCCTTAACTTATAGTTCATTGCGTGCATCTAATTTCAGCAAATAAAGCTGAATGCACCTTATATATGCTCAAAGATTAAAAAGCCGGTGAATCTGTCAACAACTTTCTGACCTTTTGAGTATAATAGTCAGTTATTTTGTAAAAGCAAGCTTTATTTTGCATAGCTTGCCTATTGGATTCAGGTCATGATATGGTCATGATGTGGTCATCGCCATGAGCATATCATTAACGGAAGGTGAGCTGAACCCAATGGGTAAGGAGCGGATAAAGTCCATTGGTGATCCGGTTTTGGAGCTGTTTGCTTTTTGTTTTCTTTTGTTGTGCTTGACGGATTCCTGATATTTATATGTGATGTGTTTGCATCTTTAATAAGAATGCGAAATAATTTTTGTAATTTCGGAGAGCCGGATGGAAAGTCTCAAGCAAAAGATCCACCATATTTTGGAGGAAAAGTTTGGATACAGCGAGTTTTTGAGTGCGCAGGAAAGGATAATATTAGGTCTTTTAAAGGGTAAATCGCTCTTGGCGGTGATGCCTACGGGCTCGGGTAAATCCCTTTGTTATCAGCTTCCGGCGTTGGCGCTTGAAGGCTACGCACTGGTAGTCTCGCCCATGATCTCGCTCATGAAAGATCAGGTTATGCAAATGCAGGATTTGGGAATCCCTGCGGCGATGCACAACAGTCTGCAAAGCGAAGAGGAGCAAGCTGAGGTGCGCATGCGTCTTGGTCAAGGCGAGTTGAAGCTGCTCTATCTTGCGCCTGAAACGCTGTTTCAACCATTCATGCAGAGTCTGCTGAGGCAAAATCCGCCCTCGCTTATCGCAATCGATGAAGCGCATTGCATCTCCATGTGGGGGCATGACTTCCGTCCTGAATATCGGGAACTTGCGCGGCTGAAAGATAGCTTCCCGAGCGTGCCGATAGTTGCGCTCACGGCTACAGCCATCCCCAAGGTGCAAGACGACATCTGCGATCAGCTGGGTATAGCGCGCAAGAATAAGATTGTAGAGAGTTTTGATAGGGAGAATCTTTTGCTTTTGGTGGAGCCTAAAAAGGATAGTATCAAGCGTTTAGTGGGCTTTTTAAACGAGCGTAAAGGGCAAAGCGGCATCATCTATTGCCTTTCCAGAAAGCGCACGGAACAGATAGCTAAGCGCCTTAGAGGCGAGGGCTTTGATGCCTTGCCATATCACGCCGGGCTTTCAGACGAGGAGCGGCATAAAAATCAGGAAGACTTTATCAATGAGAATTGCTCAATCATAGTTGCAACCGTGGCTTTCGGCATGGGGATAAATAAACCTAACGTGCGCTATGTGGTGCATTTAGATCTCCCAAAAAGCCTGGAGAATTATTATCAAGAGATTGGCAGAGCGGGCAGGGACGGACTTAAGTCCACCTGTCTTTTGTTTTATTCTTTGGCGGATCTGAGGATATTAAAGCGCATTATTCAAACCGATAACGAGCTTTTACAAAGGCAAAATCAGGCGCATTTGGAGGCTATGATAAGCTATGGTAGGTCCAAGGCTTGCCGTAGGATACCGCTACTAAGATGGTTCGGCGAAAAGTATGAGAAAGAAAACTGCGGGATGTGTGACAATTGCCTGCATAAAAAGGCTGAGCAGACGGATGTGAGCACGGAGGCGCAAAAGCTGCTTTCGGCAATATTCCGCGTTGAGGAAAAGTATCCCATCACGCGCATTGTCAAGATCTTGCGGGGTTCGCGTGCTAAAGAGATATTGGACGCGGGCGATGATGAGCTCAGCGTTTGGGGCATAGGAAAAGATTTCAGCGAACACAGTTGGCTTGCGCTTTGTGAACATCTCAAAGAGGCGGGCGCAATCTCAACGGGATATCCCGGGTTCAGGCTGGTTTTGGGAGCTTCCGCGCGAGATATTCTCACGGGTAAAAGCAAGTTCTTCATGCCTTCATCTCAGATCGAGCGCAGCCTGAAGATCAGCAAAGAGAGTGATATAGATAGGGATTGGGATGAAACGCTATTTAAGAAGCTGGCAGAATTGCGCAGGTTTTTGGCGCAGCAAAAGCGGGTTCCGCCCTATGTGGTCTTTTCGGATCGTAGCCTACGAGCCATGGCGCAAAGCTTTCCCATCACTGACGGGGAGTTCCTGAAGATACACGGTGTGGGTGAATTTAAGCTGCGCGAATATGGCGAAAGCTTCATGCAGATCATCTCACTTCATCGCGATGAGATCGATGCTGAACATGCCGCGCACAAAGCTCTTGTTTAATCAGCGGAAGACACTCTCTATCAGCTCTTTATATCGTATCTGAGATAGGCGTGCAGCATGTAGAGAACCTTGTCGAAATCCTTGTCTCCGGGGATGATGACATCGGCGTTCTTTTTGCTGGGCTCTATGAAGGCTGCGTGTGAGGGTTTAACCGTTTCCATATATTGATTTAGCACGCCCTCCACCTCGCGTCCGCGTTCCACTATATCGCGAGCAAGCCTCCGTGAAAGCCTTGTATCAGAATCTGTATCCACATATATCTTGAGATCGGAAAGCTCCACGAGTTCGGGGTAATAAAGCGCAAAGATTCCCTCAAGTATGATAACATCGGCCTCAGCCACGCAGAGCTTGCCTTCCACGCGGCTATGGAGCTTAAAATCGTAATCGGGAACGTTCACGGCGCGTCCGCTGAGCATCTGCCGTAAGTCTTCCATCAACAGCTCTTTATCTATAGAGGCGGGATGGTCGAAATTCACCTTTGCGCGCTCTTCTAAACTGAGATGAGCGAGGTCTTTATAATAATAATCGTGGGATACGATCACGGTCTTGAGATCGTGTAGCCTGCGCCCTATCGCCTCTGCAATCGTGGTCTTGCCGGAGCATGTCCCACCTGCAATGAGGATGAGTCTTGCCTTACTATTCATAACTTTTCCATTATATGCTATTTTCACAGCGCAAATATTCCGCGAGCAGACGGTAAAGATCATACATAGCAACAGGTTTGGCTATAAAATCGTCCACGCCTGCATCAAAGCTACGCACACGGGTCTCGTCCAAGGCGGAAGCTGTGTAGGCAATAATCGGGGTGTGCTTGCCTTTGTCAAGATCTCTTTTGCGCATCTCAATAGTGGTTTGGAAGCCATCTATTTGCGGCATAAATAAGTCCATCATCACGAGGTCGAAATCCTGATCGTTATAGAGCTCAAGCGCCTCTACCCCATCTTTTGCCAACACCGCATCTATTCCCCAGCTTTCCAATTGTTTCATCGTCATCAGCTGGTTCAGCTCGTCGTTTTCCACCAGCAAAATGCGCCCACAGAGCTTTTCAAGATCTTGTATTCTCACATATTCCGGTTCGTCTAAGATGCGCTCTTCATCCTCGTAATCTTTGAAAGAGATGATGAAGAAGAAGTTGCTGCCTTTGCCGGGCTCACTTTCAACCCAGATGAAGCCGTTCATCAGCTCTACCAATCT
>FZPS01000062.1_pt4027 | contig 10971 bp, 10 predicted proteins | sample 1817821 | NCBI WGS metagenome assembly FZPS01 (sample SAMEA104158645, study PRJEB21678) | metagenome | place: Germany | collected 2015-04-21 | reverse complement strand
GCGTAAAGCTATTGCCCCGGACAGATACGAATATGAAGTTGCCACCGCCGGTGAAGCAATATGCAGGATGAAAGGCGCAAATTCATTTGCTTACAGCACGATAGTCGGTTCCGGAGAAAGATCAAACGCTGTTGTGCCGACTGCTACCAATAAAATTATGAAAGCCGGTGAGCTTGTTATGATTGGCATTGCTCCGAGATATAACGGTTATGCCGGAACAGTTGGTGACACTCTTCCCGTCTCAGGTGAATATACACAGGAACAGAAGGATTGCCTGAACCATTTAAGAAGTGTTTAATGTAACGGGAGCTAAAATATTTTTAACTTCCCGTTACATTATATTTTTTACAGACTCTCTCTCAATAATTTTAGGCTCCATGTAAAGCTGATGATACAGCTTATCTTCTTTGTTTTTAATTTTTTCAATTAACAGTTTTGCAGAGGATTTTCCAATCTCGTCTTCAAGCTGAATTACAGATGTTATACCCGGTGATATAACCTGATATTTGTCAATAATATCAAAGCCAATTATCGAAATATCATCCGGAACGACTAACCCGGCTTTTTTTACAGCCCAAAGCGCGCCATATACCATCTTGCTGCTGGCTATAAAAACAGCTGTGAATCCTTTCTGCTCAATTAATTCTTCCATAGCCCTGCAGCCTGAAGCTTCTTTAAAATCACAAAATTTGTAAAGACTTTCATCTTTGCTTATACTATTTTCTTCAAGGCCTTTTAAAAAGCCTTCAAAACGCTTTCTGCCGGTAGTTTCATCCTGCTTTCCCATAATAGCTGCAATCTTTGTGTGGCCTTTCGAAATTAAATAGTCAGCTGCCATTTTTCCTGCCAGAAAATTATCTGTAGTTACGCTGTTAAACTGATTACCCTCGTTTGGAGTATTATCAATAAAAATAAAAGGAATATTACCATTAAAAAGTATATCGTCTGATGCAATATTATTACGAACAGTTGCCACAATTATACCATCCACTCTGTTTTCATAAAGCAGATCGACATATTTCCTTTCTTTATCTGCGTTCTCATTTGTATTGCATAAGAAAATGCTGTATCCTTTTTCTGATAAAACTTCTTCAATTCCTTTTATAACGCTGGCAAAAAAAGTCTCAGTAATGTCGGGTATGATCACGCCGATAACCTTAGTTTCTTTTTGCTGCAGCTTTCTGGCTATGCTGTTGGGGATATAATTCATTTCCTTTACTGCATCCATCACTTTTTTTCTGGTCTCTTCGCTGAAATTGCCTTTGCCGTTAATAACACGGGATACAGTGGACGGTGACAGATTGAGCATTTTTGCAATGGTCGTTATACCTACTCGCATTGTAGTTCTTTCTCCTGGTAGTATTTTTATAAGCAAACGTTTGATTTTAGATTTTACCATGATCATTATTTTAAATCAATTTTATCAATTTTAAGAGACATTTATTAAATTGTTAAATGTTGCCGATAAAGCACTGATACAAAACAGATCAGCCGAAATCAAACATTACAGCTGATTATTACACAAACATATGTAAATTACGCACAATTGACAACATTTACTTGAATTGATAAAATGCGCTTATAGCAAACGTTTGCTCATAACTAACCCCATCTGGCTGAGAAAGGACAATTACAATGGCTGAAAAGTGGTATAAAAACAGTTTCAGACGCAATCTTATCGATATGCATATACCTGATTGGAATAAAGATTTTTTTAAAAAGTTTGACTCACAGAAATACATAGAAATGCTGAAACTTGCAGACGTGGATACAGCCTATGTTTATGCCAACTCCTGCGTCGGGATCTGTAATTGGCCCACAAAGACGGGGCATATGCATGAAGGCTTAAACGGCAGAGACATATTAATAGAGCTTACTACAGGACTTCGTGATGCAGGAATTAATGTTATTGTTTATATAAATATCTGGTCAAAATGGGCATATGATAATTACCCTGACTGGAGGTGCATTTCCCCGGAAGGACTGGGGTCAGCTGAATACATGTTCAATCAGCCGGGACGGTATGGAGTTTGCTGCATGAATTCGCCGTACAAAGAATATGTATTGAAACTTGTGACAGAACTTTGTGAGGGATATGATTTTTTAGGTTTATGGGTTGATATGATTTTATGGCGCACCATGTGTACTTGCCCTCATTGCCGGGAAAGGTTTAAAAAAGAGACGGGTCTTAATATACCTACCGTCATAGACTGGGAAAACCCTGATTGGTTAAAATTTTTACGCAAACGTGAAGAATGGGTGGAAGAATTCTTTGATTCAATCATTAATACGGCAAAAGGCATTAAGCCGGATATAACCGTGATGTGCAATTCATCCTACTACCCTATGAGAATTCTGGGACAAAGCCTTGAATTCTACCGTAAAGGTGAATTTATAGGCGGGGATTTTAATACAAGCCGTCTTCAACACTCCTTTGAATGCAAGCTGTTTAACAGTGTTACAGCAAATAAGCCCTTTGAGTTCCTGGGTTCAGTAATGGAACCGGCGTTAAACGAGCATACAATAATGAAATCAGAAGAAAAACTTCAAATTCTAATGTTTTCCTGCCTTATGAATAATGGAAGATATGGATTTATAGATGCCATAGATCCGTCAGGAACTTTAAATCCCATGGTATATAAACGCATGAAAAAGATATTTGATATTGAAAAGCAATATGAAAAATACCTGGAAAATGATGTTGACTTCTGTTCTGATATAGGTATTTATACAAATCTTGAGTCAATAATGGATCCGAAAGACAATGGTCAAAAACTTAAAGACTTATGGGATGAAACACCACACATGACAGCAGCAAAAGGTGCGGCCTTAAACCTTATAGAAAGGCATATTCCTTTTGAGATTTTAACACGTTATGATCTTAAAAAACTGGAAAAATATAAAATACTGATTCTTCCGGACCTATATGTGCTTAATGAAGAAGAAATAGATGAATTTATAGACTTTGTAAGAAAAGGCGGATGTATTTATGCAAGCGGGCATACCGGATTATATGACGAAAATGGCAAGAAAAATAAAATGATAAAAGAATTACTGGATTTAGAATATGTTGGCGAAACCAGTGAAGAAATAACATACATCCGTCCGTGCGAAAAATCCGAAAGTCTTTTAATGCATTATTCTATGGAACATCCATTAACGGTTAATCTTTCTCAAATGCTTGTAAAAACTGCAGACGATTCAAAAGTGCTTGCAAAAATAACCTTGCCTTTGGTTCATCCTAAAGACACTACAAAATTTGCATCGGCAATAAGCGACCCTCCCGGAAAACATACTGATTATCCGGCTGTTATTCTTCGAGAAATTGGAAGAGGCAAAGTGATTTACAGTGCCGGAAGCATTGAAAGGCTTAGAAAGGATGACCAAACAGAAGTTTTTATAAATTTGATAAAAGCTGTTTCAAAAGAACCTTTTTCCATTTACTCTGACGCCCCAAAATGTGTCGAAATTACTATGTATGATCAGCCTCAGAATAACCGTTTGGTGCTGAACCTCTTAAATTTCCAGCAACAGCTTCCGAACATACCTGTATATAATTCAAAAGTAAGGGTTCGAAATGATAAAAATATCAGAAGGATACTTCATGTACCGGATGAAACAGAAGTAACCTTTAAAGAAGAACAAGGATTTATAGAATTTAACGTGCCTAAGCTTGAAATATTTCAAATGTACTTGCTTGAATACTGAGCAAAAGTTAATCAAGCGTTTTTAATAACCTTGATCTCGATGTCATGCTTGTCAATCTTTTTACTTAAGTCAGCCACTTTTGTTTCCAAACGATTAATGGATTCTGTATTCTGTTGATATCCATCGTACAGGGCTTTTAGATTAATATCCAGCTTGTTTTCCAGATTAACAAATTTCTTATTCATTTCTTCGCGGACTTCTTTTATTTCTTCCCAAACTTCTTTTATTTCACCGCGAATTTCATTTACATTTCCGCGAATTTCATTTACATTTCCGTGGAGTTCATTTACTTCTCCACGGACTTCGTTTACTTCTCCGCGAATTTCAACAAATCCTTTTTGCATCTCAATATACAATTTTTCAAGTAAATCATAAACTCTATCTTCCATCTTCACTTCTCCCAATATTGTTTAAAGATGTCCGACCGATTTGTGTACATGATTATATCATCTGCCAGTCAGCCACGCAATGCCGGCTGCTTTTATTTATATGTTTTTTGTACCTGACAAAGCTTACCTCCGCCCCTTATAATCCTTCTGGATCTCTTTATTCCAGTCCTCCGGTATTGTTGAGCTCTCGCGAAACTCAGTAACCATATCACTCATTACCCGAAAATTAATCTCAACTCCGTTGCTGTCAGCATGAAAGTTTTGAGCCCTATTAGCTGAAATACCAAAGTGTCCTGCTGTCTCAACCGCATCTATATTTGCACCAAGAAAAATAAACTCCCATCCATTTTTAGTCTTCTGATATTCAATCATCTGTTTTACTTGTTCTGCTGAATATTCATAGCTGGAGTTTTCCTGGCCGTCTGTAATGATGACGAACATCACATTTTCAGCGCGGTAATCCTCGGCTGTCTGCCTCTGCACCTTTTCAATTTTATGAATAGTTCTTCCTATAGCGTCAATCAATGCGGTTGAGCCTCCAACGAAATATTCCTTATGAGATATGCTGCTCACAGCCCTAATATCAATTCGATCGTGCAGCAGTTCATAATCATTACTAAACAGCACTGTTGTAATGCGGCATTCTCCCTCAACAGACTTTTGCTTTTTGAGCATCGCATTAAAGCCTCCTATGGTGTCTGTTTCAAGGCCTGCCATAGAGCCGCTTCTGTCTAAAATAAAAACCAGCTCTGTTAACCCTTTTTTCATGGATTTTACCTCCTAAAGTTTTATTGTAACTTTAGGATAGCATTCACCAAAGGGCAAAAGGTCGCTCGAAAAGCGACATTTTAAATATTATGGCAGTTTAATAAAGTCTTTTGCGATCATCCCCCCAGTAAGGGCTGATCGTACTTAAATAAAATTTCATTTATCTCAAAAATGTTATATTTTCCGTTTACGATAAAATACATTATTATTACATCGAACATCTGACTGTGTGACAGGGTATAGCCGGCCCGGCTCAATAAATCATTGGTTTCGTCAAGGGTCAGCTCAAGAGCCAATGCAAAGGCTATAGCCGTACGTTTGCTCGGCATATAATTTTTACTGCTGCGTATCTTGGAAAATAGTTTGCGGTCAATATTGGCCCGCTTGTAAACTTCAACTTCCGTCATGCCCCTGGCTTTAATTAAGCGCAATAGTGTTTGAGAAAATGATTCATCCAGGTTGCCTACCAATTTATCAATGCCCCCGGCAGGCACTGCATCAGCTTCATAAACAGTTATTTCTTGAAGGGGTGAGGAATCCTCATAGTCTTCTACATAAATTTCATCAATAAACGCTTCAACATCGCCAAGTAATTTTTCACTTACAACGAAGGCCTTTTTGTCAAACACAACAAGGAAAATGTCCATATCATGATCGACAAGAAAATCCTGAATGGCAGCGGCAGCTATTCGAAGTGCTTCTGCTTTCGGATATCCGTAAATCCCGCTGGAAATGAGCGGGAATGCTATGCTTTTGCAATTGTTCTCTAAAGCAAGTTTCAATGAATTTAAGTAGCAGGAACGAAGAAGCTTTTCTTCGCCCCTGGAACCGTCACGATATATTGGGCCTGCAGTATGGATAATATACTTGGAAGAAAGGTTAAAGCCCGGTGTAATAACTGCCTCGCCAGTTTGAATAGGTGCGAGCTTATTGCAGGCGGCTTGCAGTTCAGCGGCTCCCGCGGCCTTAAATATGGCTCCGCATACCCCGCCGCCCATCTGAAGTTCTGTATTTGCAGCATTAACAATAGCATCTACCTTCATTTTTGTTATATCATTTCGAATAATGGTAAAAGGCATTGACCAATCCTCCCTTTAGCGGCCAGGAACAAAGCTCACTTTTTAAATTAGTTCATATGTCTCTTTTGCATATTATACCAGTTAAATTGTATCCATGGCAAACAGGGCATACAATACATAATCCGCTAAAAAAAAATAATGACAAGGAATATAAAATCCCTTGTCATCTTGCCGCTTTTGCGATGACATCGCTGCTTTCCATGAAGGAAGGCCGGTACAAATAGGTAACCATTATAGACTGGTTGCTATTGATGTCTTTCAAGTATCTCACGCGACTTGCCGGAATTATAATACTTCTCCAGGTCCTCCGGATAACCGGGCAGCCTGTGCCATTTGCCGTCAAGGACTGTGGAAGAACCATCAGCCAGCATTATATAAATTTTCACGTCCCGCTCGGTTGCATCCCCTGTGGGATCGGGCGCCACGTGTACTACGTAGCTGACTTCCGTATCTGAACCGCCGCCGCTTTGCTGCTGCCCCATCGTAATGCCCTTCTGGGTGTCCACTACCTGTATATCGAGATTACCATAAGTCGGGCTGACTACAAAACTCCCTTTACCGGCCAGAGCATTATGATCAGGCTTAATACTGCCGCCCTGCTCGTCGGGTATATCAAAGCTTGCGGTGGGGTCCCTTGTGTATCCGTCGCGCAGATAAAAGGTCACACTGTCATTGAGCCCTTCAGCTTCCACATCTAAATTGAAATTCATAAAGGGAACGTTTTTTGTCATCTGCGATATGAATTCACTTGCATCTACCGTCAGTTTCAGCCAGAAAACACCGGTATAGGACCCGTTATCATCATGCATATTGTGAGGCTCAATTTTATCCAAATACAGCTCACATTCATAATTGACACGATAACCTTTTTCTATCTCCTGCTCCCAGGAACCCGAAGCCTCTATAATAAAAATACTGGGGCCATAAGTTGTGCTTCTCTTATCTGTTTCTGCCGGGGTTGGCTCATCGGACGGCTGGCCTTCCTCCTGCCCTGCTTTAACCGGGCCGCTAAATCCGCCTTCCGGTTTCTCCGTTTCTTCTTCCTGCTCACTACCCGGTGAAGGCGAGGGGGTTGGGGTTGGTGCCTTAGAAGGAATATTGCCGCACCCGGTAAATACAAAAATAGAAGCTGCCAGTAGAAAAGCCAGCATCGGAATCAATTTTTTCATAAGCTCACACCCTCTTTTCGTGCATATTAAGTTATGAGATAATAGCAGGTTACATAAGCATAGTGTTTGAGAATTTAATCAGATGCTTTATTTGTTGCATAGCTTATAATTCTTGTTAACATCATTTTATTTGCCTTTCTGCCCTATGGATAGTTGGAATATGCTTATCTTTAATAAGAATAAGGTTAACTTTTCACCTGACATAATAAAAAAGCCTGTTTTTGTCTTCATTATTCAAATTTCAGACTTCTCCTTTATGTGCCCTGCGCCTTGCTGCGGCTGGGCTGACACCGATTATCAAGTGATATGTGCTTATCTTTAAATCAATATAAAATGCATAATAAAATTATTTCAATAAAGGCTTGATTGTGACGTTACGTCATATAGTATAATTGACGCGAGGTGATGGGAATGGGTGGAAAAATCAAATATTTTACGGTTGGAGAGTTAGCTAAAAAAATAAACGTCTCAGTAAGGACAATACAGTACTATGATCAGATAGGCTTGCTTTCTCCTTCAGGATATACAGAAGGCGGCAGAAGATTGTATACCATGAAGGACTATGTGACCCTTTATCAGATAATAAGTCTAAAAGAGTTTGGGTTTTCTTTAAGTGAAATAAAAGAAAGATTGATGCCTGCCGACAGCATAGAGGAAATTAATGAGTATCTGACAGATCAGGAAAGTAAAATACAGACTGAAATTAAGATGTTGGAGAAAAAATATGAGCTTATACACAAATTCAGAAAAGAAATGAATAAGATCAGGAAAATCGATTGGGAATTGTTTGTAGAAATACTCTCACTTTTAAGAAACAATGATGAGCATTACTGGATTGTTAAATATTTTGACAGAGATGTATTTGAGAGAATAAAGGAAAAACATACAAAAGAAAGAGGTAAAAGATACCTGGCAGAGATGGAAAAGCTGTGTGATACAGCTTTAGATTTACAAAACAAGGAGATATCATGGGACAGCGAAGAAGCTATAGAACTCGCAAGAGCATGGTGGCAAAAAGTTATGGATTTCACTGGCGGGGATATGGAGATGCTTCAACAGCTTTTGAATATATCAAGTGATGAAGACCCCAATAACTCAGCTTTTATGAAAAAATTTAATATAGCCAGGGAATATATCACTAACGCATTAACAACGTATTTTGAAAAACTAGGCATAGAGAACATCAATGAAATAGGCGGTGACAGCGATGATTGAGGTAAGAGAGGTTACAAAACGGTATGGTAACAAAGAAGTGCTGAAACAAGTAAGCTTTGAGATAAAAGAGAAGGAAATTTTTGCACTTCTGGGCCCTAACGGATCCGGGAAAACTACAATCCTTGAATGTATAGAAGGGCTTAGGAAATATGATGAGGGTCAGATCAAACTTATGGGACTGAATCCCGAGGAAGCAGTAAAAAAAGGCATTGTAGGTATTCAGCTGCAATCCTCCTCATTGCCTGAAAACATATGTGCCAAAGATGCCATGAGCTTATTCTGTATGTGGAAAGGTATTTCTCCCCGATATGATCTGCTTGATGCATTTGGATTAAAAGAAATAGAAAATAAACAATATAAAACCATGTCCATCGGCCAGAAGAGAAGGCTGCACCTGGCTCTTGCACTGGCCCATGATCCTAAGATACTTATTCTTGATGAACCTACAGCAGGGCTTGATGTGGAGGCCAGGGCGGCCTTGCATGATCAGATCAGAAAACTTAAGCAGAAAGGAGTCACCATTGTTCTGGCTTCACATGACATGGCCGAAGTAGAAGTCCTTTGCGACAGGGTGGCAATTCTGGCAGACGGGCAAATAAAAAAGATAGGAACGCCGGCCGAAATTGTGCTGGAGGTAAAGAGAGAAAATATCATTAAAGTTCAAGCAGATAAAAGAATTGATACATTACATTTCAAATACCTGCAATTACAAAAGCGAGACAATGGATATTTGTATTACAAAACTGATAATCTTCTGCAAGGTTTAATGGAACTGCTTAATTATATAAGGAATCACAATTACGAGCTGCTGGACCTATCCATCGATAAACCCAGCCTGGAGGAAAGATTTATTCAAATTGCGAAGGAGGGAATATAAATGAAAGCATTTATTCATACATTATATTTAAAAACAAAACTGGATATCAAAAGCGCTGAAATATTTATCACCTATTACCTAGTTCCCCTGCTCTTCTTCGGAATAATGGGCACTGTATTTACAAGCACCATGCCGGAAGCTAAATATACCATTATTCCAACCATGACTATCTTTTCCATTACCATGGGTGCTTTAATCGGAACGCCGGGATCCATTATGCATTATTTCGGGAACGATATGAGAAAATCATTTAAGTCTGCAGGTATTCCATTGGGCGCTCTTGTCAGCTCAAGCATTGTTTCCGGTTTTCTTAATTTGACAGCAGTCAGTGCCATAATCCATACCGTATCCCCTCTTGCTTTTAATGCGACAGAACCCGATAATACGATAATATACCTGTCCGGTTTTCTGCTCTTCTTAACAGCAACCCTGCTGATAGGAATTATATTAGGTTTATTTGCGAAAAACTCAGCTAAGCTGACAGTATATTCACAGCTTGTGTTTCTGCCTTCAATGATGCTTTCCGGAATCATGTTTCCTGCAGATATGCTGCCTAAACCGTTGGAATATATAGGATTAATTCTGCCGGCAACCCATGGAATGAAAATACTAAGCTCAGACACCTTTATTATTGAAAATTTTCTTGTTCTTATTATGTTCATATTAGCAAGCAGTATTGTCATTACCCTGAAGCTAAGGCATTTGAGATATGAAGATGCAAAATAAATGGTGTTTAAAAGAGTGATAATTTATGTCCAAGAAAACTATAAAAGTAATTATGTTGATTTTAATATTGAACATTCTGTTTAATAACCCGGTTCTGGCAATGAATGCAGCCACTCCTGCTGCTGAAAAACTGGCTGAGTTTACAGATAACTTTTTTAGGGAAAAATTGGCCCGACATAATGTACCGGGAGTTGCAATAGTAATTGTAAAGGACGGGAAGATAATCTTTTCCAAAGGTTACGGGTATGCCAATATTGAAACAAAAAGACCTGTTGATCCAAAAGAATCCATATTCAGGGCTGCTTCTGTTTCTAAAATATTTACCATTGTCGGAACCTTACAGCTTGCTGAGCAGGGGTTGATAGATATAGATGAAGACGTGAACAGATATATTACAAGTTTTAAGGTTGAAAATTGCTATGAGGAACCGGTAAGAATCAGACACCTATTAACTCATACTGATGGCTTCGAAACCAGAGATTTGGCTACTTTTATTAAGGAACCAAAGGAACTGGAAACTCTGGAGGAAATATTGAAGAAGAACTTAAAAAGCCCGGTTCAAAAACCAGGCAGCATGATAACCTATGGAGGATACGGTACAGCACTTGCAGGGTATTTAATTACACAGATACAAAACGTCCCATTTGAGGAGTACATTGAGGAAAATATATTTAAACCTTTGAACATGGAAAACAGTACTTTTAATCAGAATCTTCCGAATCACTTAAAAGATAAAGTTGTTACCACCTATAATTATGAAGAGAATGAGGCTAAGTTCACCCCAACCGAATTTTTATTTGTCCGCACTCCGCCGACAGGTGCTTTAAGTACTACTGCAGAAGACATGGGCAGATTTTTAATAGCTTTGTTAAATAATGGAAAGTTTAAGGACATCAGGATTATTAATGAGAGCACCGCCGAAATGATTCTAAACAGACAATACAGTACCCATCCATATCTGCCTGGTGTAACCTATGGTTTTATGGAGCACTTTTCCAACGGACAGAGAGGTCTTGTACGAGATGGCAGCGGTGTAGGAG
>FZPS01000070.1_pt468 | contig 10975 bp, 12 predicted proteins | sample 1817821 | NCBI WGS metagenome assembly FZPS01 (sample SAMEA104158645, study PRJEB21678) | metagenome | place: Germany | collected 2015-04-21 | reverse complement strand
GGGCTATTTCCCCGGGGGCGGCTCCGCCTCGGCCTGCTCCAGCTGCCGGGCAAAGGATCTTTCCGCAGAGCGGAAGACTTTTTTTAGAGGAACCCCCGTCTGCCGGGCAATCTTTGCGCAGTCCTCGTATTCAGCGGCAAAATGGCGCGGCTCTGCGCCGGCGCCGCCGGGGGCAAGCTTGATCCGCACGGGGCCCCATTCCGTGGTCACGGTTACTGTCTCGCGGGGTTGGACATATTTTTGCGCTTCCAGCACCCGCAGCCCCATCGTGGAGCTCTCCTGGAACACTATCTCCACCAGGTTGGAGAGATGTTGCGGCGGTGCCAGAACGGTCAACTTCACCGCGGGGCGGTTTTTTTTCATCTGCACGGGAGTGAAGAAAACATCCCAGGCGCCCCCGGCAAACAGCTGCTCCATCAGATAGCCCGATATCTCCGGGTTGAGATCGTCGATATTCGCTTCGATTATCTGCATCGATTCCTGCTGAAGAGCGTGGGGGGTGCGGGGGGTACCGACAAAGATACGCAGGTAGTTGGCGTATCCGGGATCGAGCTTACCGGAGCCGTAGCCGACCTGTTCCAGGTGGAAGGGCGGCGGCGCTCCGAAACCGGCCGCCAGGGCGGTCACTATCGCCGCCCCCGTGGGGGTGACCAGCTCATGATCCGTCTCCCTCCCGTAGACGGGAGCGCGCCGCTGCTGCAGGAGCCTTAGCGTTGCCGGCGCCGGCAGCGGCAGGAGCCCATGGGCGGCGGTGACGCTGCCTCCGCCCAGAGGCAGCGGTGAGCAGTAGAGCCGCTCGATCCCTAAGAGATGCATCGCCGCCACGCTGCCGACAATATCGACGATGGCGTCGACAGCACCGACCTCGTGGAAATGAACCTCGTCGATGGTGGTGCCGTGGACCGCAGCCTCGGCCTCGGCCAGGCGGGTAAATACGGCGCGGCTTTTTTCTTTTACAGCGCCGGGAAGGGTGCTATTATCGATGAGCGCTTCAATATCGGACAGATGGCGGTGCGGGGGCGGGCCCTCCTCTTCCAAAATGACTTGCAGGTCGGTGCCGGCAAGGCTGTAGCGGGAGACGCGGGCGGCCTCGAGGCGGTAACCGCCCAGGGGCAGGCGGGCGAGCATCTCCTGTAACTGTGCCAGCTCCAGGCCGCAGTCGAGGAGAGCACCCAGGGTCATATCGCCGCTGATCCCGCTGAAACAGTCGAAATATGCTATTTTACTGCCCTTCGTGCTCATCTTCTCCAGCTCCTTCCCCGCCGGCGCCGTTGATCAGCGCTGCGATATAGCCCGCTCCGAAGCCGTTGTCGATATTGACCACGGCCACCCCCGGTGCACAGCTGTTCAGCATGGCCAGAAGAGCAGCGAGCCCGCCAAAATTTGCCCCGTAGCCTACGCTGGTGGGGACAGCGATGATGGGACGCGGGGTCAGCCCTCCGACGACGCTGGGCAGCGCCCCCTCCATCCCCGCCACCACGACAAGGGCGCGGGCCTGCAGCAGCAGATCGAGGTTGTCGAGCAGGCGGTGCAGCCCGGCCACGCCTACATCGTAAAGGCGGGTGACACGGGCGCCGATGAGCTCCGCAGTGAGCGCGGCCTCCTCGGCAACAGGAAGATCGGCGGTTCCGGCGGTGAGCACCCCCACATGGCCCACTGCAGCGGCCGCTTCCCCTGACCGGATCAGCGCCAGGCGGGCCTCGCGATGATATTCCGCCCCGGGCAGCGCTTCGCTGAGAGCGCGGTAAACTTCGGGCTCGGCGCGAGTCGCAAGCACCGGCAGGCCCGTTTTGGCCAGGCGCCGGGCGATCTCGACAATTTGCACTACGGTTTTCCCGGGACAGTAGATCACTTCAGGAAAGCCTTTCTGCAGCGAGCGGTGGTGATCAACCCTGGCAAAAGAGAGGTTTTCGTAGGGCATTGTGCGCATCTTATTCAGCGCCTCGTCGACGCTAAGCCGGCCCTGCTGAACTCCTTCCAGCAGCGCCCGGTAATGATCCTGTGACATTGTTGTGTGCTCCTTCCTGCTGTGGCCGATAATTCGTCCATTATTATAACATACCCCGCGGTGCCACCCGTCACGACATCGCGTTGCGCCCGGAGCTCTATACAAAAGCAAAGACCCTTCGGGCTAAATGAGCGCAGCGACTGAAGAATCCCCGTAACGCCATCTTGTTGCCTTAATCTGGGTAGAGTAAGGGCATAGAGGGAAGGAGATAGGGCCGCGATGGGGGAAATAGAGGATAGGGAATGGAGGGAAGAGGATGACTATTCTGGAGTTCAATGGCAAGAGGCCGCAGATCGGCAAAGGCGTCTTTATCGCCCCCGGTGCGGCGATCATCGGTGACGTCACCATCGGCGATGGCGCCAGCATCTGGTTCGGGGCGGTCATCCGCGGCGATTTCGGGCGGATCCGCATCGGCGGCGGGAGCAGTGTGCAGGATAACACGGTGATCCATGTCATGCCCGACTGCGAGACGATCGTCGGCGAAGATGTCACCGTAGCTCACGGCGCTGTTCTTCACGGCTGCACTGTGGGCAGGGGGGCGGTCATCGGGATGCGCTCCGTAGTGATGGATTTTAGCGAGATCGGCGAAGAGGCGATGATCGCCGCCGGCAGCGTCGTCAAAGAGCGCACCATCGTGCCGGCCCGCCATCTCGCCGCCGGTGTCCCGGCGGAGGTAAAAAAAGAGATCTCCGGCAGATCGCTGGCCTGGATCGCCACCAGCACCCGCGCTTACCGGGAGCTGGCCGGGAGCTATCTGCAGCAGGGGATGGGCCTGATCAAAAATAATCCCTAGCGCAGGAGCAGTGCATCGACCGCCACAGCCCGCCCATCGGGGCAGATGACCAGCGGGTTGATCTCCATCTCGCGGTATTGACCCTGCAGGGCGGCGGCCAGCTGGGAGAAGCGGGCGACAGCCTCCACCAGGGATGAGCTGTCCACCGGCGCGCTGCCGCGAAATCCCTTCAGCAAGGGTGCGCTTTTTAGCTCCTCAAGCATCTCCCGGATCTCTGCGGGATGGAGCGGCGCCGGGCGCAGGGAGAGATCCTCGAAGAGCTCCACGTAGATCCCGCCGAGGCCGAGCAGCAGAAACGGGCCGAGAACGGGATCATCTTTTGCGCCGGCGATAAGCTCGAGCTGGATGGGGAGCATCTCTTCTACCAGGTAGGCCTCAACAGTGAGTTGGGGCGCACGCTCGCTCAGATCGCGCTGCATCTGCTCCCAGCCCTGCCGCAGCGCCGCTGCATCCGCCAACCCCAGCCTGATCGCTCCGATCTCAGTTTTATGGGCGATCTCCGGCGAAAGAGCCTTGAGCACTACCGGATAGCCGATGCGCCCGGCGGCACAGAGAGCCTCCTCGGGCGCTCTGGCCACTTCGCCGCGGGGCACAGCGATCCCCCATCGGGAGAGCAGCCGTTTCATTTCCGCCTCGGTAAGACCCGACGGGCTGATCTCCGGCAGGGGCCCCGCCGGGGGAGGCGGCAGCGCGCTTCTTTTCGCTGCGCGCCGTTTTTCCTGGAAGGCGGCATAGCGCCAGAGGGCGGCGGCGGCGTAAACCCCTTCTTTGAGCTCGCTAAAGAAGGGGAGCCCGCTTTTTAGAAGGACCTCTTTGATCTCGCTGCTGCAGCCGGGCCAGATCACGAGCAGCGGCTTTCCGGTCTCGCGGAACAGCTCCACAAAGATCTCGCCGGCTTCGACGCCGTAGCTGCGCCAGAGCGCAGTGGTGAAGATAAAGACATCCACAGCGGGATCGGCAAGGATAAGTTCGATCACCCTGCGCAGGTCGGCCAGCCTGGAGACCATCGCCGCAGTAGGATCGAGGGGGTTACCCACGGTGGCGATGGGGGGGAGCAGCAGCCGCAACTCGCGCTCTGTTTCCGGTGAGAAACGGGCCAGCTCGAGGCCGGCCCGGGCGCAGAGATCGGTGGCCAGAACGCCCATCCCGCCGGAGAGCGACATCACGGCGGTCCCTTTGCCCCGGGGCAGGCGCCCCGGGGCAAAGACTTTGAACAGCGAGAGCATCTCCGTAAGCGTCTCCACCGCAAAAACACCCTCCCGGCGGAAGAAAGCCCGGTAAGCCTCTTCCGAGCCGGCTAAGGCTCCGGTATGCGAGCGGATCGCCGCCGCCGCCTCGCGGGAGGCGCCCGCCTTCAGGATCAACACCGGCTTGCCCGCCGCCGCCGCCGCGCGGCAGGAGCGGCGTAGCGCTACCCCGTCCCTGACCCCCTCCAGGTAGCCGCCGATTACCCCCACCCGGGGTTCAGAAGCCAGGAATTCGATGGCCGCGGCAAAATCGAGACCCACCTCGTTGCCGGTGCTGATCATATAAGAGAAACCGTATTTTTCAAGATCCGCCAGAAAGATGGCGAGTATGCCCAGCCCGCCGCTCTGCGCAACGAAAGCGGCCGGTCCGCTGCGCAGAACGCCGCTCTCCACGGTGAGCGAAAAAGAGGCTGCCGCCGGCTGCAGGCTGTTAACAAAGCCGATACAGTTGGGTCCAAGAAGGGTGAGCCCCTCTTTTTCGACTAGGGCGGCCAGCTGTTCCTGCAAGAGCTTTCCCTCGCCGCCGGTCTCGGCAAAGCCGGCGCTGACTACCACAATATTTTTCATCCCCAGGGCGGCGCATTGCTCCACGATCCCGGGCACTCCCGGCGCCTCCACTGCGATCACAACCAGGTCGGCCTTTCCTTTTACAGCGGCGAGATCGCTGCAGGCGGGCAGCCCCTGGATCTCCCGCCGGCGGGGATTGATCGGATAGATCCGCCCGGGGTAATGGTGCCCCTGAAGGAGCTGGATCATCCTGCCGCCGGGCTTGGCCGGATCGGCGGAGGCCCCGACGATAGCGATCCCCTGCGGCCAGAAGAATTTTTTCAGATCAGCAGCCCTGCTCTTGCGGAAATGCCACTTCATAGCATATTATTCTCCCCACATTTCTTTGTGTTGAGAAAATTTCGCCAACAGAGGCCGATTATCCTTTTTTTGAAGGGGCTATGGCTTACTCGTCCGGCGCAGGCCAGTAGGGGCTTTCCCGGAAGGCGCTGCTAAATTTTTGCCGCAGATCAGGATAGCGTGCGACGAGCTGATCGAGCAGGACGCCCATCTCGCGCCGCCTGGTCTGCTCGCTGACGGGGCAGGGATTTTCGATCACCGGGATCTTCTCCCGCCGGGCCAGGGCCGAGAGGGTCTGCCCGGGTAGCTGGATCAGCGGCCGGATCAGGTAAAGCCCGCTTCGATCGAGGTGGGTCTTCGGTTTAAAGGTGCCGAGCGTGCCGCTGAAGATGAGATTGAGCAAAAAGGTCTCGATGGCGTCGTCGAGATGATGCCCCACGGCGACCTTGTTGGCGCCCAGCCCCCGGGCGGCCTGATGAAGCGCCCCATGGCGCATCTTAGAACAGAGAGCGCAGGGATTTTTCTCTCGCCGTCGTTCAAAAACTATCGGGGCGATGGCGGTCTCTTCGATGGTGAAGGGGATCCCCAGCTCATCGGCATAGCGGGCTAGGGGCGCCGGCTCCATCGGCCAGCCCAGGTCTACAAAGATAGCCTGCAGATTGAACGAAAAAGGGGCGTGGCGCCGGAACAGCTCCAGGATATAGAGCAGGGCGCCGCTATCCTCCCCGCCGGAGACGGCCACGGCGACGCTGTCTCCCGCCTCGATCATCCGGTAGCGGTAGATCGTCTGCTTGACCGCAGTTAGAAACCATTTGCCATCGCTTCTCTTCATCTAAATCCACCTTTTCCCACGGCAGCCGGGATCCTGTTCGAACAAAGAAATTTTAACATATGATACAGTAAAAACAAATTTATTCTTAACAACTTTATGTTAAGATCTCTTCTACTAGGGGGTGTCGCTATTGGCAAACAAAAGAACCAGGAGACTCTGGCCCTTCATCGTGATCCCCGCTCTGGTGATCCTTTTACTGGGCGGGTATGCGCTCAGCGCGGGCGGCAGAGCCAAGCTTCAGCGGTGGTTGGGCGGCGAGGAGACGGCAGAACCGTTTGAGAAAGGGAAGGAACCGGAGCCGGAGAATCCCGAAGAAAGTGACGGTGAAGATCCCGCAGTTGAACCTTTTAACCCCGGAGGGGATAAAACAGAAGAAAAGGATATAAAGGAACAGCCCCCTGCCGATGAACCGGAGAAGACCCCGATCATCTATGTAGGGCAGCGCCTCACTATCCCCGGCAAGAGCGCCGGCAGCGCGCCCAGCACTGCCAGCTCCCAGGTGATCACCGGTGGGCAGCTCGCCTCATCTTCAGGGAACAAGGAGATCGCTCTGACCTTCGATTCAGGTTGGGAATATACCCATTGCCTGCCCCTGCTGAAGGTGCTCGATGATTACAATGTGAAGGCAACCTTCTTTCCCCGGGCCGACTGGCTGAAGGATCATCCCGACCTCGGGCGAGAGATTGTCCGGCGCGGTCATACCATGGGCAATCATTCCAAGACCCATCCGGAGATGACCGAAAATAAGATGAGCGCCGCCGGGATCCGTGAGGAGATGCGCCAGTCCACCCGGATCATTGAGGAGATCTGCGGTGTACGGCCCTATCTCTTCCGCCCTCCTTATGGGGCATACGACAGCCGCCTTTTGAAAATACTGGCGGAAGAGGGCTACCCTTACACGATCATGTGGTCCATCGACACCATCGACTGGGACGCCGGGAATAAGAGGAAGGTGGACGGGAAGGAAACGCTCATCGACGAGGACTTCATCGTCAACCGGGTTCTGAAGAACAGCGAGGCGAAGAAGAACAACGGCATCGTCCTGATGCATATCGGCGGCGACAGCGCCGGCCACCTTACGGTGAAGGCGCTGCCCCGGATCATCGAGGGGCTGAACAGCCAGGGCTACAGCTTCACCACTGTCGACAAGATGCTGCCTGCACCCGATTCGGGCGGGCAGACCGTCTACACCGTGCAGAAGGGCGATACCCTCTACAGCATCAGCCGCCGCTACGGCGTCACCGTGCAGCAGCTCATCGAGGCCAATAATCTGCAGTAAACGACAATTAATTCCCTCAGCCGACAAGTAAACCTGGCGCCCGGCGCCAGGTTTCTTTATCAGTTTTGAGTTTAGGGGACGGTTCCTTTTACTCACCAATGAGTTTAAGGGACGGTTCCTTTTACTCATCAAAAGATGATCTGCACCCGAATCTCTCGTGAATGTAGAATTGGCACAACGGCGGCATATATGCTCACTCGGCATTACCTGCTGCGCCTTTTCCCGCCGGAAGAGAGCCCCCCTGCCCATCAGTAGCCCGGCTTTTTGGTTATCGCCAGGTAAAGCGCTGAAATAAGGGGTGTAAGTAGTAATATTAAAAATCCAAAAATGTTGGCCACTGAAACCACCATGTCGCCCCCTTTCTGTCCACCAAAGTTACGCCCGGGCTATTTAACCGACCAAAAATTCTAAAAGAAGCCTGGCGGCCGCCAAAACAGCAGCTAAAAAGAACGGGATCAGCGTGGCAATGAGCTTGTCCCTGCTTTTCCAGGCCGGCGACAGCCAGGCTAGGATGATTCCCGCCGGCCAGAGGAAAATGGTCAGGACGATAACCAGCCAGGCAGGCGGAGGGGACGCTTCGCTGCGGGCGGGCTCGGTAGAGCGCTCTTCGAGATAGCCGGCGGCGATCGCTCCGGGCTCACCAAAGTTATTGATGATGTTGAGCATATTTTCCTCAGTGGGCTTACTGCACCGTCGCCATTTTTCAACCAGATGGGAACGGATCTCAGCCGTAATCTCCCGGCGGACACTCCGGGGCAGCTGCTCCAGTTCGCTTTCAATTTCCCCCAGATAACGCTGCAGCACCCTTTCACTGCTGTTATCCATCATTTTGCGTACCTCCTTCTAGAATAAGATCCACCGTGTTCACAAATTCTTTCCAGTGCTCCCTGAACAGAGCCAGCGCCGCTTCACCTTTCCGGGTAATCTGGTAGTATTTTCGGGGGTTTCCCTCTCCCATTTGCCGCCAGGACGATGTCACCAGGGCCTCCTTTTGCAGCCGGGCCAGCAGGGGATAAACTGTCCCCTCCGGGGTAGTCAGCCCCTCCTCATCGAGAACCTTTACAATTTCGTAGCCGTAGCTTTCGCCCCGGGCGATAAGCGCCAGCACACAGAATTCGAGGGCGCCCTTCTTGATCTGGATCAGCGGGTTTGTCAGTTCCATGAGTGCATTATATAGCATAATGCATTGCTATGCAAGGTAAATTTTCGAATGTCTGCAGCTGTAACCAGAGTGAGTAAAAGGCACCGTCCCCCCTACTCGTCCCCCCTACTCACCCCCTACTCAGCGGAGGAGGCGGCGCAGGTAGCGGGCGGGGGCGAGGGCGGCGATACCGCCGAGGAGCGCGTTGATCAGCTGAGGTAGCAGCAGCGCTCCCGCCGCCGGCGGCGGGAGGGTCAAAAAGTGACGGGCTGCCCCGGCGATGACCACAAATTTTAGAGCGGACCCGAGGGCGATCCCGATCCAGGGGCCGCCCTTTGCTTTCCCAGCGAGCGACCCGTAGCTGAAACAGTAGAGGCCGTTCCCGAGCATGATGAAGGGGATCGCCGGGGCAAGCGGAGGGGGGATAATCCCCAGGAGCAGCGCCGCCCAGGGGGTGAACAGGCCGATGGATACCCCACCGGCGGTGCCGATGACGGCAGTGGAAAGGATCAGCATCAGGTTGACCAGCGGGCCGGTCACCGGGGTGGGCAGCCGCAGGGACTGCACGGAGAGGGTCAGCGCCAGCAGCAGGGCCAGCCTCGTGAGCTGCTGCACGGATATGCGTTCCTCCGAATGCATTTGCAAAAGACCTCCCATAGGTTACTGATAGCAGCGTTTTGCCACCATCTGCTACTATTTTTATGAACAGGGCAAAAAATAATGTCACACCGGGGATAACACGGTTTGCCGGTATGTTTCCACCAGCTAGGCGCAAGCTAAGGGCAGGGTATGCCGCGGCATAACCCCCCTTTTTCCTGCCTTTCCGTTTGCGGAGAAGAGTGGCCTGCAAGAGGGGGGGATCAGCCCAACCGGGGGGACGGAGAAGCCCGATCGAAAGGATGGTTTTCATGGCGGTCAAAACAGATCCGGAGGAAAAACTCTACGAACGGCTCGACAGAGCCCTGAAAAAATATAAGGGTAAGCCGGGCGTGCTCATCGCCGCCCTGCAGGAGGCGCAGGAAATCTTCGGCTATCTGCCGCGCAAGGTGATGATCCAGGTGGCCAACAGGCTCACCATCCCCCTCTCCGAGGTCTACAGCGTCGTCAGCTTCTACTCTCTATTTTCCACCGTTCCCACGGGCAAGCACCGCCTCGAAGTCTGCCTGGGCACGGCCTGCTATGTCCAGGGCGCCGAAGAGCTGCTGCGGGAGCTGCAGGATCTTTGCGGCACCGAACCGGGAAAATCGGCGCCGGAGAGCCCCTTCAGCATCTCCACAACCCGCTGCGTGGGGGCCTGCGGCGCCGCCCCCATCGTCAAGATCGGGGAGGAGCTGCACGGAGAGATGACGCCGGAGAAGCTGCCCTCTCTCCTCGAGGAGCTGGAAAAGGAATGAGCACCCTGCTTGGTGAGCTAACCCGGGAGAGGGTGAGGCCGGAGACGGAGCACCGCCTGCTCGTCTGCGGCGGGATCCCCTGCAGCTCGAAGGGCTGCCGTGAGGTGAAGGAGTCGCTCGACGACGAGCTGCGACGAAGGGGGATCGCCGCGGAGATCCCCGTGGAGATCGTGGGCTGCATTGGCGATTGCAGCCTCGGCCCCGCCATCATCGTCTACCCCGAAGGGATCCTCTACCAAAAGCTCACCCCCGATGATGCCCGCACCATCGTCCGGGAGCATCTCGTCGGCGGCAGGGTTGTCGAGGCGCTGCTGCACCGCGATCCGCGCAGCGACGAGATCCTGCGGCAGCGGGAGACGATGCCCTTTTATTGCGGGCAGACACGGCTGGTCCTGCGCAACTGCGGGGTGATCTCGGCCCATATCGACGACTACCTTAAATACCGCGGTTACGCCGCCCTAGCCCGGGCCCTGACGGAGATGAGCCCGCAAGAGGTGATCGGTGAAGTGAAAGCCTCAGGGCTGCGCGGGCGCGGCGGCGGCGGGTTCCCCACGGGGCGCAAATGGAAGCTGGTCCGGGAGACGCCCGCCGATGAAAAATTTGTCATCTGCAACGCCGATGAGGGCGACCCCGGCGCCTTCATGGATCGCAATATTTTGGAGGGTGATCCGCACAGCATCATCGAGGGGATGCTCATCGCAGGCTACGCCACTGGCGCCCGCCGCGGCTATATCTATGTCCGCGCCGAGTACCCCATCGCCGTGCATCGCTGCCGGGAGGCGATCCGTCAGGCCCGGCGAAAAAAACTGCTGGGGGAAAACATTCTGGAGAAGGGTTTCTCCTTCGATCTGGAGATCCGCACCGGCGCCGGGGCCTTCGTCTGCGGCGAGGAGACGGCCCTGATCTCCTCCCTGCACGGCACCCGCGGCGATCCCGAGCCGCGGCCGCCCTTTCCGGCGCAGAAGGGGCTCTGGGGCAAACCCACGCTGATCAACAATGTAGAGACGCTGGCGAACATCCCCCTGATCATCCTGCACGGCGCAGGGCGTTTTGTCGAGCTGGGCCCGGAGGGGAGTCCAGGGACGAAGGTCTTCGCCCTCGCCGGGAAGGTGAGGCATACCGGCCTCGTAGAGGTGCCCCTGGGGACGACGCTACGGCAGATCATCTACGACATCGGCGGCGGCATCCCCGGCGACAAAAGATTCAAGGCCGCCCAGACCGGCGGCCCCTCGGGGGGCTGCCTGGGCGAGGAATCGCTCGACCGGCCCATGGATTACGACAGCCTGCGCCGGGCCGGCTCGATCATCGGCTCCGGGGGGCTCATCGTGATGGACGAGGACAGCTGCATGGTCGACCTGGCCCGCTTCTATCTCGATTTCAACCAGGACGAATCCTGCGGCAAATGCACCCCCTGCCGCATCGGCAACAAGCGGAT
>FZPS01000095.1_pt275 | contig 10982 bp, 9 predicted proteins | sample 1817821 | NCBI WGS metagenome assembly FZPS01 (sample SAMEA104158645, study PRJEB21678) | metagenome | place: Germany | collected 2015-04-21 | reverse complement strand
TTTATTAAGACCTTCAAGCAAATGAAGTCGTTCGGATTTCCTTTGAATGTCAAAAACTGTCTGGCGCCTGATACACTGCATCCTGAAATCGATCCATGCGTCAAGTATCCCCTTTACGCCAAGAACCTGCGGAACACCGTCTATCAGAACATTAAAGTTGCAGTTAAAGCTGTCTTCAAGCGGCGTAAGTTTATACAGTTTGTTCATTAATGTTTCAGGATCGGCGGAGCGCCTGATGTCAAGTGTAATCTTCAGCCCGTTAAGATCTGTTTCATCACGTACATCGGTAACTTCTTTTATTTTCCCGGATTTTACCAAATCCGCAACCGTGTCAATAATCGCTTCGGCAGTCGTTGTATATGGTATTTCAAAGATTTCTATGCAGCTGTTTTTCCTGTCTACCCTGTACCTGGCACGTACCTTGAAACTTCCCCTTCCGGTTTCATAAATATTCTCAAGCTCGCCTTCTTTAATGATTATTTCTCCTCCGGTCGGAAAATCAGGAGCTTTAAGGTAATCAACAAGATTGATGCTGTCCTTTTTTATATATGCAACAGTGGCATTGCAGACCTCAGATAGATTAAAGCTGCATATGTTGCTGGCCATTCCGACAGCAATGCCCTGGTTCGGGTTGACAAGAATATTCGGAAAAACGGTCGGCAAAAGGACCGGTTCTTTCATCGTACCATCATAATTATCCGTAAAATCAACCGTATCCTTTTCTATATCCCTGAAGAATTCGGTACAGATTTCCGCTAATTTTACTTCCGTATACCTGGGCGCCGCATATTTCATATCTCTTGAATATACTTTACCGAAATTGCCCTTTGAATCGACAAGCGGATGCAGCAGCGCGCCGTTTCCGGCCGTGAGCCTGACAAGGGTTTCATAAATAGCCGAATCTCCATGCGGGTTCAATTTCATAGTCTGACCGACCACATTTGCGGATTTTGTTCTGTCGCCCTTTAAAAGGCCCATTTTGTACATTGTATATAAAAGTTTTCGATGGGACGGTTTTAATCCGTCTATTTCGGGAATTGCGCGCGAAACTATAACGCTCATCGCGTACGGCATATAGTTTTTCTTTAGTGTTTCCACTATTTTCTGACCTGTAAACTTCATATAAACCCCCGCATCAGATGATTTGCCCGCTATTGATTCTGCCCGGCACCTTAGCTCACATCCAGCATATCCATATACTCATGCCCGTGCAACGTAATATATTCCTTCCTGCCCTGCAGATTGTCACCTAACAGCAGGTCAAAGAATTCACGCGTCATTTCCGCGTCATCGGGCAAAACTTTTATAAGCCTCCTGGTTTCCGGGTTCATTGTGGTTTGCCACATCATTTCAGGATTGTTTTCACCAAGCCCTTTCGACCGCTGGATGGTTACTTTCTTTCCCTGCAGCTTTTGAAGTATTGCGTTTTTCTCTTTTTCATTATAAGCAAACCATGTTTTATCCTTATATGTTATTTCAAACAGCGGAGATTCTGCTATATATACCTTCCCCTTTTGTATCAGCGTCGGGGTAAGCCGGTACAGCATCGCAAGAATAAGTGCGCGTATTTGAAACCCGTCAACATCGGCATCGGTGCAAATGATAATCTTATCCCATTTGAGGTTATCAAGGCTGAACGTGTTTAAATCCTTGTTATGTCTCGTTTTGATCTCTACGCCGCATCCAAGCACCTTTAGAAGATCAACTATGATTTCATTCTTAAAAATGTTTTCATAGTCCGCTTTAAGGCAATTCAATATTTTGCCCCGTACGGGCATAATTGCCTGGAATTCCGCATCCCTTCCCATTTTACAGGATCCCAGCGCCGAGTCTCCCTCGACAATATACAATTCACGCTTTGATATGTCACGGGTCCTGCAGTCGACAAATTTCTTCACGCGATTTGAGATGTCAATTTTCCCCGAAAGCTTTTTTCTCACATCGATTCTTGCCCTCTCGGCCGTTTCACGGCTCCTTTTGTTCACAAGAACCTGACCGGCTATCTTTTCAGCTTCTTCCCTGTTTTCTATAAGGTATATTTCAAGCTGCGATTTAAGAAACTCGGTCATCGCTTCCTGGATAAATTTATTCGTTATCGACTTTTTGGTCTGGTTTTCGTAGCTTGTAACAGTTGAGAAGGAACTGCTGACAAGGATAAGGCTGTCCTGAATATCGGAAAAACTTATTTTGGATTCATTTTTATTATATTTATTGTTATTCTTAAGATAATTGTCAATCGCAAACAAAAAGGCGTTTTTCACAGCCCTGTCGGGAGCGCCTCCGTATTCGAGGAAACTTGAATTATGGTAATACTCCAGTACGTTTACCTCGTTGCTGAACATAAAAGCTATCTGCATTTTAACTTTGTACTCGGGCTTATCTTCTCTGTCGCGTCCCTTTGCCGAAGACTCAAAATACTGTACGTCGGTAAAAGCGGATTCCCCGGCCAACTCTTTCACATAATCCACAATTCCACGCTCATAATAGAACACTTCCGTATTTCCGGATTCCTCGTCTTCAAGAATGAACGTAATTCCGGGGTTTATTACCGCCTGCCTTTTTAAAGTCTGCCTGTAATACTCTATCGGGATGCTGATTTCGGTAAATACTTCGAGATCGGGTCTCCAGTATATCGTCGTACCCGTTCGGTCATACTTTGCCTTTTCTTTTTTCAATCCCCCGACATTTTCGCCTTTTTTAAATTCCAGCGAATACTTGTACCCATCCCTGAATACCGTTACATGCATAAACTCCGAACTGTACTGCGTAGCACAAGCGCCAAGGCCGTTCAATCCAAGGCTGTATTCGTAAACTTCGCCGGTGATGTTATCATACTTGCTTCCGGCATACAGTTCACAGAAAACGAGTTCCCAGTTGTATTTCTGTTCTTTCTGGTTATAGTCCACCGGAATGCCCCGTCCGTGGTCAATAACGGTTATTGACCAGTCGCGGTGACGTATAATCCGTATTTCTTTTCCAAAACCTTCCCGGGCTTCATCAATAGAATTTGAAAGAATTTCAAAAAATGACTGCTGGCAGCCCTCCAGCCCGTCGGAACCAAATATGACACCAGGCCGGAGCCTGACACGATCTGCGCCTTTTAACGCCGATATGCTTTCATTCCCGTAGTTTCGGGTTTTCCTTGTCATTTGTGCATCTGCCTCCGCTTTAAATAAGGTTTTCTTTTAATTATCCCCTTCTATATTATAATATCGGCAAAAATTGCGCAAGCAGTTCCATCAAGCCCGCGCTATGCCGCCCAGGGAACCGAACCACCCGAAGCAGGACCTGCGGGAATAGTGTTAATACGCTGCTAACTAAACTATTGTACAATTGTACAATAATTTTTTATATGAACAACATACGGCGAACTAAAACCGCAAACACAGCGGGTGGTTCGGGTGCTTTCGGTGACGATGGGCGACATGCTCCAGCGCCCTGCTGCTTACAGGTAAATGTGGAGCGGGCAAATGAGCGACCCGGGATATGGAGACCTCTCAACAGAAAAATGAACAGGATCTGAAGCGTGTTGTCGGTACGTGCTTTGTCGCCCTAGGAAACGAAACACCCGAAGCAGGACCCGCGGAAATAATGTACAGTTTAAAAAAGCGCGGAACATATTTGATATTCCGCGCTTTTTGCATTATTGGCATGATAGTTCAAACAGCAGTGTACATGTGCTTATGAAGCCGAGTCAATGTTTTCGCTGTGTTTTTTCTTTTTCGCCGGACTGATTGCCTTTTTTGTCTCATTAAATATAAGAGCCGGGGGCTTCCCCAAAACTACGGTTTCCTTGTCAATTATACACTTTTCAACATTTCTTTTGGATGGTATGTCATACATTACATCGAGCATAATTTCTTCCATTATAGCGCGAAGGCCTCTTGCCCCGGTCTTTCTCTCCAGCGCTTTATCCGCAATTGCATGCAGGGCTTCTTCTTCAATCTCAAGCTCCACGCCGTCCATTTCGAAAAATTTCTTATATTGTTTTACAAGTGCATTTTTCGGTTTTGTAAGGATTTCTATCAGCGCATCGCGATCCAATGAATGCAGGGAAACCACAATAGGCATCCTGCCGATAAACTCAGGAATTAACCCATATTTTAACAAGTCCTGTGGCAAAACCAACTGCAAAAGTTCTCCGATATCCTTTTCCTTTATGCTTTCCGTCACGGCACCAAAACCGATTGTTTTTTTGCCTATCCTGTTTTGAATTATTTTTTCCAGCCCGTCAAAAGCTCCTCCGCATATAAACAATATGTTCGTCGTATCGATCTGGATAAACTCCTGATGGGGGTGCTTCCTTCCGCCCTGCGGGGGAACCGACGCGACAGTACCCTCCAGTATCTTCAACAGCGCCTGCTGTACACCTTCTCCGCTTACATCTCTTGTAATTGACGGATTGTCGGATTTACGGGCTATCTTGTCAATCTCATCTATATAAATGATTCCCTTTTCTGCGCGCTCAATATCGTAATCCGCCGCCTGAATAAGTTTCAGGAGAATGTTCTCCACATCCTCGCCTACATAACCGGCCTCGGTCAACGATGTAGCATCAGCAATGGCAAAAGGAACATTTAATATCTTTGCCAGGGTTTGTGCGAGTAAAGTTTTCCCGGAACCTGTAGGACCAATCATTAGAATATTGCTTTTTTGCAGTTCAACGTCAGACGTAACAATATCGGCATTAATTCTCTTATAATGGTTGTAAACCGCAACGGCCATTGCCCGTTTTGCTTTTTCCTGCCCGATCACATACTGGTCGAGCGTAGATTTAATTTCAACGGGTTTCGGAATTTCATCAATTTGTATATCAACGCTTGAGTCCTCAAACTCTTCGCCAATAATCTCCGAGCACAGTTCAATACATTCGTCGCATATATAAACACCGGGTCCGGCGACAAGACGCTTTACCTGTTCCTGGGCTTTCCCGCAGAAAGAGCACTTTAATTGTTTCTTTTCATCATATCTTGACACTGAAAATCACCCCGTTACTTCTTATGTTCCATAACCTGGTCGACGATACCATATTCTTTTGCTTCTTCAGCCGACATAAAAAAATCCCTTTCTACGTCATTCTGAATTTTCTCAAGCGGCTGGCCCGTTCTTTCACTCAAAATTCTGTTAATATTATCTTTAACCCTTAATATCCATTCAGCATGAATTTTTATATCGGTAGCCTGGCCTCTTGCTCCGCCGACAGGTTGATGGATCATTATCGTACTGTTAGGAAGAGCAAACCTCTTTCCCTTAGTGCCCGATGCCAAAAGGAAAGCTCCCATACTGGCAGCCATGCCGACGCAAATTGTGGACACATCCGACTTCACATGCTGCATCGTGTCATAAATAGCCATGCCTGCCGTTACCGATCCGCCCGGGCTGTTAATATAAAACTGGATATCCTTGTCAGGATCTTTGGCGTCCAGGAACAACATCTGCGCAACAACCAGGCTGGCTGTAACATCATTGACTTCATCACTGAGAAAAACAATCCGATCCTCTAAAAGACGTGAATATATATCATATGAACGTTCTCCTCTACTGCTCTGCTCAACAACAATAGGTACTAATGCCATCTCGCATCCCCCTTTTCTTTAATATGATCTCATCGAGACAATCATATACTTAATCATATTAAAAGTATTCTGTTTATTATATACAATTAAATTTCCCCGTCCGCAATCTTTTAAACATAATTGCCCGACTTTTTTCTAACTACTGTTCCGACTCATTTTTTCCTTCTGTCATAATTTTTATTGTTTTTCTTGTGATGACAGTATCTTTAATATATTCTATATCGTCATTCTTTAAATGTTTCTTAAAATCTTCCGCATTCTGCTTGTAGTTTTCGGCCATTTTGGCAATTTCCGCATCAATTTCCTCTTCAGAAGCATCCACTTGCTCTACCTGTGATATTTTTTCAAGAACAAGCTGTGTTTTAACCTGCTTCAAGGCCATTTCCCGATGTTCGTTTCTTAACGACTGCACATCGGTCTTCATCACTTCCATATACGAATTTATATCCATACCCTGGTATCTGAGAGTCAAATCCAGTCTCCTCATCATCTCGTCAATCTGGCGCTCAACCATTACTTCAGGAACGTCGACTTCCGCGTTATCAACCACTTTTTTAATTACTTCATCTTCATACTTCTTGTCTGCCGCATTCTTTGCGTTTTCTTCAAGTTTTTTTCTTATGTCCGCCTTATACTCCTCCAGTGTGTCAAATTCGCTTACATCCTGTGCGAACTCATCATTAATATCCGGCAGTTCTTTTTCTTTTATTTCATTAACGGTAACATTGAAAACCGCTTCCTTCCCTTTTAATGATTCATTGCCGTAGTCTTCGGGAAATGTTACCTTTATTTCCTTTGTACTGCCTTTTTCAACACCTATAAGTTGTTCTTCAAAGCCGGGTATAAAGCTTCCCGAGCCGATAACGATGCTATATCCCTTTGCAGAGCCTCCTTCAATCGGCTCACCGTCAACAAAGCCCTCGAAATCTATATTTACTATATCTTTGTCTTTAACCGGCCTGTCTTCGATTGATATAAGCCTTGCATTGATTTCCTGGATCCTTTCCAGTTCTTTCTTAACGTCATCATCGGTTATTTTTACCTTATCTTTTTTTATTTTGAATCCCTTATACTCGCCCAGCTTAACATCCGGTTTAACAGTGACCTTTGCCGTAAACACAAGGTCTTTTCCTTTTCCTATCTGTTCAATATCCAGTTCCGGATGATCAACCGGCTGTATATTATTATCTTTCAGCGCCTGTTCGTACGCTTCAGGGCATGCAAGGTTAAAAGCTTCTTCATAAAATATGCTTTCACCATAATATCTCTCAATCAGATTTTGCGGAGCTTTACCTTTCCTAAACCCCGGAATGCTGAACCGGTTCCTGTTTTTTAAATATGCTTTCTTAATGCTTTCGTTAAATGCCTCCGCTTCTAATTCAATTCTAAGTTTTACAACATTATTACCTATATTTTCCACACTTGTTTTCATTATATAGCCTCCTGCATAAATATTGAGCTACACGGCAAAGACAAACAAAAAAAGTCCGGTAACCCGTCCTCAAAACCTTTATGATTATAACACACAAAAATAATATTGCCAATAATTTGAGTTTAAATGGCATAAATGCTTAAAGTTCTGCAGTTACTTTTTAAAACATAGCTTTTTTGCTGTTATATTACCTCTTTTTCTTCAAGCAATTGAAGCATTACGTTGACAATTCCCGGATGAAACTGGCTGCCTTTATTGTTTTTCAACTCAGCTACCGCCTTTTCATACGACAGCGCACCCCTGTACGGTCTTGAAGATGTCATTGCATCGTATGCATCGGCAACCGCAATAATCTGAGGTTCCAGGCCAAGGCTCTCATTTGTCAGTCCGAATGGGTAACCTTTACCGTCAAAACGCTCATGATGGAACGCAACAGCTTTTAATATTCGTTCCGACAGTCCAATCGGGTATAGTATCCTGTTGCTTATCGCGGGATGCTTTTTTATAATCTCGTATTCCTCTTTGGTCAGAGGCCCTTTCTTAAGCAATATCCGGTCGCTTATTCCTATCTTCCCGATATCATGCAAAATACCGGCAATCCTAAGCTCTTCAATCTGCTGTTTTGCCATTCCTATTCTATCGGCTATTTTAACAGCAATACTCGACACTCTCTGCGAATGACCCCTTGTATATTGATCCTTGGCTTCTATAGCGGCAACGAGGGCATCTATTGTCTGCACAAAATTGTTTTTAGATTCGATAAGATGCATCGTGTTCTCAACCGCTACGAGTGTCGTATGGCCTATTGATCGCAGGACATTCAGTTCTTCCTCTATAAAAACCGATTTATTCAGTACAATAAATAGCCCCGATGCATGTCCTCCTATTCGAAGCTGCTGAATGTACGCTTGCCTGTAACAACCTGCAACCTCAATTTTATCATTCATTACCAGGTATTTGGGTACCTGTTCATAATCAAGAACGATTCCATCGTAATCATTGTACGAAAGAGCCTTCGCATTCCGGTTTATATATGTGAACTGCTCAATCCTTCCGGGTTCATTAAAATACTCTCCCGTATATTCCTTAATTTTGTAAAATCTCTCGTTTTTATCCACTATAAAATAGATGCAGCCATAAAAGCCCAGCTCATTTGTCACGGTATTGACACAGGTCTTGTAGATGTCCGTCAGTTCCGTGGCAGAGGCTAGTTTGTGGCTGAATCCGTTTAATATCTCCAGCCTGCGGTTGTTTTGCCGCAGTGTGTCCTCCATGCGCTTTTGTTCGGTTACATCACGAATAATGGCCTGTACGCAGTCGTTATTTGGAGAATCAACAATGGCGGTAAATTTAATTTCAGTCTGTATCACAGTATTGTCTACTCTTCGGAGTGATATATCAATGCGCTGTTCACCGCTGTTTTTGATTCTTGTTATTAGTTCGTCAAAGTTAAAACTATCCGCGAAGGAATCATGAATTATGTAGTTGAACGGCTTTCCTACAATATCACGACGCCTGAACGACAATATATCTTTACATGCGCGGCTTGCATATGTAATTACTCCGCTGCTGTCCAGCGTAAGTACTATATCGGGTATGTTAACCACGAGCGAGTGATACTTTTTCTCTGAATCGTTCAATTGCTCCAATACGGCCTGAAGCTGCCCGAATGATGACTCAAGCTGCATGTACGCATCGTTCAGTTCAATATTTTTCTCATTTAATTGGGCTGTTTTTTTGTTCAGTTCAGCTAATTCACTAATCCTGATTTTCGACAGTTCCGCTATGGATTGGTTTATGCTGTTAACAACGGGAATCGCTGATTCTTCCGGTTCTTTCAAAGAATCATTTTCTTCGATTATTTCACGAATATAACGGTTGGATTTTTTTAAATCATCACTGAGTATGCCAATGTGATTGATAAGATAGTAAATAACAAGTATTGATGCTATCGGAACGGAAAGAATAAAACCTCGTATAACCGGTTTATTGTATAACTCCCATACTAAATTCGATTTCAATAAACTAAAACCTATCCAAAATAAGCTGAAAGCCGCGCAAACTATAATTGTTTGCCTTTTTCTTTTGTTTTTTCCCCACATGTTGTTTTACCCGCCTACCGGTTGATCATAAAATAAACTCTTTATTTTATCTATCGGGCAGATTTCCTCTGTATACAATAGTTTTTTTTAAAAAAACTGCTTTTTTGTAAGATAATAAAAAAAGTACGCTATGTTTTTCCCAAAACTTATTATATTCTAACATATACTCTGCCGCTGTTGCAATTTTTTGTTAAACAAATATATAATATAGTTAGCTGCAAAACTGCAGGGCTTTGTGCGAGCCATAATTCTTATCAATAATACCAGGTAGGAGGAATGATTTTTATGTTGTCTGCCGAAGAGTATAAAAAAGCTGCGGCAAGAGCGCTGGAATATTTTAATAAAGCCGGAATCGTTTTAACAAAGGAAGAAATTGAAAGAATCGAAGTCGCTGATTTCGGGCTGAATGATCTTGAAAATACGGGGCTTCAACTGATTACATATGTCAATACAAGCAGATGCTGCGCTAAGGAAATGGTTTTGTTCCCGCGTCAAACCTGCCCGGAACACCGGCATCCTCCTGTCGGAGATGAACCCGGCAAGGAAGAAACCTTCCGCTGCAGGTGGGGAAAAGTATACCTGTATGTGGAAGGAGAGCCTGTTAAAACGCCAGCGGCAACTCCTCCAAAAGGCAAGGAAAACACATATACCGTCTGGCATGAGATTATTCTCGAGCCGGGGGACCAATATACGCTACAGCCTAATACAAAGCACTGGTTTCAGGGTGGAGAGGATGGAGCCGTCATTTCAGAATTCTCTACGACAAGCAGGGATGAAACCGATATATTCACCGATCCGGAAATACAGCGCATACCGATAATAACTGAATAAAAGCCGTGCACCTGCCGTCGACATACGACTACGGACGGTACTAGGACCGGAAACTCTGACCAGGCGCCCTTGCGGCACATCCAGAAAACTGCTTACCGCTGCTTTCTTCCGAACCTGACGGGGTTCACAGCCTTGAATTGCGCAAGACCCAATCTTCATTGCCCCCAAATCAAAGCCCTTTTCCACAGTAATATGCCTCGGGCAGGAATTCGACCCTGCTACAGCGGGTTGCAGGTACAGGGCACCGCTACCTCCCCATCTAGCACGACAACTGTAATTATACTGAATTACCCTGACACTTGCAAGTGGTAAATCACGTTATCTGTAAATCCTTTTAAACTCGACGGGAGTCACATTCAACACATCTTTAAACACCTTAAAAAAGTATGTGTAATTGTTGAAACCCACTTCTTTCGCGACATCCTTCAGCTTTAGCTCCCTGTTTTCAATTATCTGTTTAGCATGACCAACGCGAATTTGGTTAAGATATTCAACAAAACCAATTCCACAGTCTTCTTTAAACAATCTGCTAAGATAGGAACTGTTTACGCCTAAGTATTCAGCCACTTCGTTTAATGACACGTCACTTTTATAGTTGTTTTGAATATAGCATATGGCTTTTCTTGTATATTCTGAATAATTGGGGTTGAATTTCGTTTCGTCAATAAGACAAATTAAATTCTTATATAAATTGAGAATCCAGGTCTTCATCTCCACGAGCGTTTCAAATTTATTAATGCTGGAATAAGGTATGTCTTTATCGTTGTATATCCTCTTTATATCTATCCCTATCTCCCTTGCAACCCTGTTTGCTATGTTTATTAATTCGGCGCATATCATCTGTATCGAGTTATAGCTGATTTTATTTGTAACAAATTTCGTAAATATCCTATCCAGGTACTCTTCGATTTTTTCATTATTTTTTGTCCTTAAAGCATCAATTATTGTTCTTTCTTCATCCAAATCCAAATTCAGATATTCATTGCTGTGCGACAATTCGTCTATTATTTTGTCTTTTCCTTTAAAGAACCTGCCTTGCAG
>FZPS01000048.1_pt378 | contig 10983 bp, 10 predicted proteins | sample 1817821 | NCBI WGS metagenome assembly FZPS01 (sample SAMEA104158645, study PRJEB21678) | metagenome | place: Germany | collected 2015-04-21 | reverse complement strand
AATTATTCCCTTCACAACAAAACCTCCCATATACGCACAGGCCCGACACCGCTAAAGCTCTACTTGGTATGACCCAAGACTATAAGAAATTGTTCCCAATTGTTTTGCCATATTTATAGTATACTACACTTATATTTTAATCAAGCTATTTAGTCGAATATTAATCCTTTATTTCTTGAGGAGGAATAAGTATAATAACAAGTATAATATGTAGGGAACGGGCAAATTGACACACTGTATGACAATATTTTGCAAAGGGGTTTTAGCATGGTTGATATCAAAACACCTATAAAAATCGGGACAAAAACACTTCCCAATCGAATTACATTTGCGCCGACAGTGAAGTTTGATTGGACAGATAGAAGCGGAATAGCAATAGAGCGGTTTGCACAGCACTATGAAGCCCGTGCAAAGGGTGGGGCGGGACTAATTTGTGTTGAAGCAACTTGCATACACCCGGAAGGCAGATTGGCACCATCCCAATTGGGGTTATGGGAAGATGCACAGATAGATGGACATCGTGCAATCGTTGAAGCGTGTAAGAGACATGGTGCTGTAATAATTGTGCAGATACACCATGGAGGATACAATACTCATCCTGATTGTGGGCCTTCAAAAGGACCGTCGGTGGTTGAATGGCGTGGCAGGACAACAGAGGAGATGAGCATTGACGAGATTCATCAAGCTCGGGATCAGTTTATTGAAGCTTCAATTAGGGCCAAAAAGGCTGGATATGATGGAATTCAGCTGCATGCATGCCATTCCTATTTACTGGATCAATTTTTCAGCCCAGTAGTTAATCTGCGGGCCGATGAATACGGTGGAAGCACCGAGAACCGTACACGACTGGCTTGTGAGGTTATACGTGGAATACGTGATGCTTGCGGTGATGACTTCCTCATATCCGCAAGGGTGCCAGGGGCAGAGCCCACTCTGGAGGAAGCCCATAAGATTGCAGACTTTCTTATTGAGGCCGGAGTAGACTATCTGCAGGTATCGAACGGCATTGGCCCTGATGAATCAAAGACGCCGGAGGGGCTGCCATTCAATCACATTGTGTGGATTGGAACACAGATGCACGCTTACGTCAATGGACGTGTGCCGGTTTCTGTTGTCAACGGAATTGATAGGCCGGAGCTTGCTCGTTACATAATCGCTAACAACCTGGCAGACACAATAGATTCCGCTAGAGCACTGCTTGCCGATCCTGAATGGGCGAGGGCAGTCACAGACGGGACCGATTATGTAAAATGTATCAGATGCAAAAGGTGCTTTTGGTCACCAATGATGGAGCACAAGTGTCCAGCAGTTATGGAACGACGCAAAACGGATCCAACATGCGTTGATTGACACATGTGCAACAGGGTGAAGCAGGGAGAACTATGTGTTTGTCCCTGCTTTACGTTCGCATCGCTTTAGCATCGTTTTCGCATCGCTTTATTGTGCCTTAAGTGCTTCGATGAGCGCTCTCGGGTTGATGACATGCTGCAGTGTGTGCGGTTCGCCCTCTAAGCTATTACTTACAGGTTAATCTCAAGCATTCTATCAATCCCAACTGAGCATAACTATCGACTTCCTGAACCATGTGTTATAATGTGAGTTACATAATTGCAGTACCCTCTGTGTACAGGGAGTGGTTAAGAAGTGGTCAAGGTAAATAAGTACGATTTTGAAACATTGGTGAACCGGAAGAATACAGGAAGTGGGAAATGGGATAGAATGTACGGGGCCAATCCCAATATAGGTGATAACATCGTACCACTGTCAGTTGCGGACATGGAGTTTAGAACAGCCCCTGGGATTGTGGAGAATCTCAAGAAGTATCTGGATGAATCCATCCTAGGGTATACATCTCCTACCGATGACTACTACAACAGTGTTATCAGATGGATGGAGAGGCGGCATGGCTTTAGCCCTAAAAGGGAATGGTTTGTCGAGGTGCCTGGCGTTATCCCTGCACTGAGGCATTTGGTAGCGGTGCTGACAGAGCCAGGTGACAGCGTGCTAATAACACCACCTGTATATTTCCCATTTAGTTCTGTGCCTGTATCCCAGGGTCGTAAAGTAGTTGAAAGTGAACTTGTTGTCCGTGGCAACACTTATGATATAGATTTTGATGATTTTGAGGCCAAAGCAAGAAGGGAAGATGTCAAGCTGTTCATCCTCTGCAGTCCCCACAATCCAGTCGGCAGGGTGTGGGAAAAGTGGGAACTGGAGAAGATATGCAAGATATGTTATGAAAATGACGTGTATATTATATCTGATGAGATACACTTTGACCTCATAATGCCGGGTTACAGACATACATCGATTGCCACCCTTGACGATAAATATCTAGATAACTGTGCTATATGTACTGCCCCAAGTAAGACTTTTAATCTTGCAGGGATGCAAGCAGCTAATATTTTCATAGCCAATCGGGATGTACGCGAGCGTGTTACTGAAGTCAAAGGTGGAGGCGTAAATGTCCTCGGGATCAAGGCCTGTGAGTTCGCTTACAATCATTGTGAGGAATGGCTAGAGCAGGTTATACAAGTTATTGACGGCAACAGAAAATACGTTGAAAGCTTTATTGCGAAAAGCATCCCGCAGGTGAAGGTATTCGAGTTACAAGGAACATACCTCATGTGGCTGGACTTTAATGGACTGGGTATGGATTACAAAGAACTTGAGGTATTCTTGCAGAATAGCGCTCAGCTCTTTTTGAACCAAGGATATGTTTTTGGTAATGGTGGACACGGTTTTGTGAGGATGAATATTGCCTGTCCGCGATGGGTCATTGAGGATGCAATGGATAGATTGTTAAGGGCACTATCCTGAGGATGCGCAAGACTGTACATAAATGACGATGAGGAGTGGCGATATGAAGATAGACTGGAATAAAAAATACACGACGATTGCCGTATATTCTTTTATTGTTATAGCGGCAGCCATAGTCTTTTACCTTATACTTGCAGAGGTTGACAGGTTCAACAGGGTTATCACGAAATATATCTCGGTCATCTATCCGTTCCTGTACGGGTTTATTATCGCCTACCTTATAAACTTCCCGTTGAAGTTTTTCACCAAACTTGTGGGAAAGATAGGGTTCATGAAAAAAGTCAGTAAATCAAAGATACATAACGTCTCATTGGTTTTGGCGTACATATTATCTGGATTTCTGGTATACCTTTTTATCACCTTCATACTCCCGCAGCTGATAGTTAGTGTGACTGGCCTTGTAAAGCGCATTCCCGATTATGTCAGGACAACGACCGATTTCATTGAGGACCTACCAAATGATGTTTCCATACCTCCAATAGCGCTGGACTTCATAAACAAACGCTGGGCAGAACTTGCGGACTTCCTAAATGAGACATCAGCGAATTTGCTCCCAACTGTACTCACGTTTGTAAGAAACACCGCCCAATCGTTCTTTAATCTGTTCCTGGGTATTGTCATATCGGTATACTTGTTAGCCGAAAAGAATAGATTTATCGGCATTGTTAAGAAAATCAACTATAGTGTTTTTAGTACCGGATTCTCCGAAAAGCTACTAAACATATCAAGAAGGTCTAATGACATCTTCGGCAACTTCCTTGGCGGTAAGATTCTCGACTCGGCAATCGTCGGAGTTATATGTTTCATAGTGCTATCGATAGTGAGAATGCCGTATGCGCTACTGGTCTCATTTATTGTTGCCGTCACAAATGTAATCCCGTTTTTTGGACCATTCATTGGAGCCGTACCTTCCTTTCTGATTATCTTCTTTGAGTCACCGGTAATGGCTATGTGGTTTGTAGTAATTATCGTAATTTTACAACAGATTGACGGCAACATCATTGGCCCAAAGATTCTTGGAGAGTCCCTGGGAATATCATCATTCTGGATTCTGTTTGCTGTATTGGTCAGTGGCAAGATATTTGGATTCTTGGGTATGGTCATAGGTGTCCCATTATTCGTGCTCGTTTATTCAATAGCAAAGGAGATAATGGAAGAGAGGCTGAAGTCGAAGGGACTACCGGTTGAGACTGATGCATACGCAGATAATTGATGCCGGAGATGTACGTCTACCTGGGTTGTAACGTTTGCTTCTCCAAGATATCCTCGAATTTAGCCATTACATCGGGGATATCTATATTTTGCGGACACATCTGAACACAGTTCCCACACGCGATACAGGACCCTGGCAATTCGTCTTCAGGCATAGCTCCAAGCGTAAAACTCAATGCAAATGTAGGAGAGTTTGAAGCTTCGTTGTACAATGAGATGAGCTTCGGGATATCCAGTTCTTGTGGGCAGTCGTCACAGCAGTATCTGCAAGCTGTGCAGGGCACAAGATCTGCCATCGAATTTACTGCTTCCATTAGCAGTTCATTTTCATATTCGGTGGTTGGGTCGTTCTTTGAGAACAGCTCGATGTTCTCCTTAAGCTGGTCCATAGTGGACATGCCCGAAAGCACCACTTGCATGTTGGGCAGTGACTGCAGGAAGCGGAATGCCCAGTGAACGATCGGATCATCTGGACGAGCTTTTTTCAGAATGGCTTCGGCTTCGGGATTGAGTGAACAGAGTGTGCCACCACGGCAGGATTCCATAGACATTATAGGGATGCCACGTCTAGAAATAACTTCGTATTTAGATTTCGCATCCTGCAAGACCCAGTCAAGATAGTTGATCTGGATTAGGACGAACTCAAAGCATCCCTCATACTTGCTAAGAAAGCTGTCAATTGTTTCTGCACGGCCGTGTGCCGAAAAACCTAGATGCTTAATGCGGCCAGCTTTTTTCTGTTCGAGGAAGTAGTTTACTATGCCGAGCTCCTCATTCGTATAGAAGTCGTACGATGTTTCGCATACATTATGTAGCAGATAGAAGTCAAAATAGTCTACGCCGCATTTCTCGAGTTGCTCCTCAAATATCTGCTCAGGTGAATCAAAAATACTACCCGACATGTAACCAATGAACCCAAGCTTGCCGTCCTTATAGGTCATCATATGCCCGGGGAATTTTGTTGCAAGATACCATGTGTCTCTTGGGAATTGATTTAGTACTTTTCCTACTAATCGCTCCGACTCGCCACCGTGGTATCCGTAAGCGGTATCAAAATAGTTTATTCCGTTCAGGTATGCATACTCAATAAGCTCGCGTGCTTTTTCTTCATCAATTGGGGCGTTAAGTCCCTCTCCTTTGTGTGGGAGACGCATATTTCCTAGTCCCAGCGTTGAAAGCTTCTTGTCCTTAAATTGCTTATATATCATTGAAATTCCCCCTAAATACTATATTGTTTGTGCTAACTATATAATAACTCATGAAGCGTACCCAAAGTCAAGGGGTTTCGAAAAAACCTTCCTCTTTACAAGGGCGTATAGTGATGTTAGTATTAGTCTAATTGACCATCGAAAGGAACACCTATTGTATGTGGCTTGTCTACTCCATTCTTACAACGCTCTCATGGGGATTTGCTGATCTGTTCTACAAAAAAGGGAATGCACCCAATGACAAATCGAGTCATATAAAGACAGTCGTAATGGTCGGAGTCGTAATGGGCATTCATGCTTTTGCATATATGATTATTAAGGATGTCCCTTTTTCGCTACGCTACCTCATAATATATCTCCCGGTCTCCTTCATGTACATTCTGTCAATGGCGATCGGATACTTTGGGCTTCGATATATTGAGCTCTCAATATCATCCCCGGTGCAAAACTCATCTGGCGCCGTAACCGCCATCCTCATATATATCTTTTTCACACACAGACTGAGCTTTATAGAGATATCCGCGATTATTCTAATTACTGTGGGAATCGTAGCTCTGGCATTCTTTGAACGACGCTCAGGCGCCGATGCAATACCCCATAGAGAAGAAGATAAAAAGTACAGAATTGGTTTCTTGGCGATTATATTCCCTATACTTTACTGCATAATTGACGGTCTTGGGACATTTGCTGACGCTGTCTATCTGGACGAGCTCTCACTTATAGGAGAGGACCAGGCATTGCTGGCATACGAGTTCACCTTCTTTATTGTTGCGGTAATTGCTATCATCTATTTGTTTGCGAAGGGTGAAAGAATAAGCTTCAAGGGAGAGAAGGACAGGGGGCTTGCTGCTGTTTTCGAGACTTCGGGTCAGTTCTTTTACGTCTATGCCATGGCGCAGAATGCAATTATCGTTGCACCGCTAGTGGCATCTTACAGCGCAGTTGCAGTAGTACTATCACGAATCTTTCTCAAGGAGAAGTTAACGACAGCGCAGTATACCATGATAATCATTGTTATGCTGGGTATCGGCATGTTGGCGGTTTCAGAGGTTTTGTAGATCCTAAATTGCATAGTGTGTGTCTCATATCGATAATTGGACCAAGTATCACATAGGGCGTGTCTCAAATAGATTCTTATCTATTAGGGACATGCCCTTTTCTTATGCGCTATCTACGAATATCTAAACGGCAAGCGCTACACTGAACTTCGTTGTTTTTGGCGGCATATATTATCTTAGAACAGTATTACTAGAACACTGTTTACAACGATTTGGGGGGGCGGCAGAAATTTTTGAGAGTATTGCACTGAATCAGCTGCCGGTTGGACAGAAGGCCAAGGTGAAGAGTTTACAACTTGATGACGGGAATAAAAGAAGGCTACAGGATCTCGGCATAATTGAAGGAACCGAAATCAAGGCACTATTTAGAAGTCCGGCAGGAAATCCTATTGCATATTTGGTTCGTGGCGCCGTCTTTGCACTGCGCAAGGATGTCACCGAGAATATATTCGTCATACGATAGATATCTCTACTTGGGAAGATAGGACACGGTTAGTTTTGGAGGATAGATTATGGGTATAGAGGAAGAGGCTGTGAGGGTAACCAGGAGGGAAGAAACCAGTCGTGACAGGGTGGTTGCTTTGGCGGGAAACCCGAATGTTGGAAAGAGCACGGTTTTTAACAAGCTTACTGGTCTCAGGCAGCATACTGGCAATTGGCCGGGGAAGACTGTGGAAGTTGCTCTGGGAAAGCACCGACTGGATGGGAGGAACATAAATCTTGTGGATCTTCCTGGGACATACTCTCTTTCGGTAAATTCCGCCGAGGAAGAGATTGCCCGGGAATTTATATGTAATGGAGGAGCAGATGCGGTTGTAGTAATTGTTGATGCAACTTGCCTCGAAAGGAACTTGAATCTCGTCCTTCAGACAGTTGAAATAACCGACAGGGTCGTAGTCTGCGTAAATCTGATGGATGAGGCAAAGAAGAAGGGGATAAGGGTGGACCTGGAGCTACTGCAGCAGCGGTTAGGCATACCCGTTGTGGGAACCAGTGCACGTAATGGCGTCGGGTTAGAGAAATTAATGGACACTGTTGGGCTTGTAGCCGATGGTAAACTAAGGCCAACACCTATCCGAGTACGCAGTCAGGGTGATTCGAGCAGCGAATCTGATGTTGTAGAGATAGTAAAGGCCTGCGAAAGGATATTTCAAGAGGTTGTAAGTATAGATAATAAAGAGTATGCCGGTAGAGATCGAAAGATTGATAGGCTCCTTACATCAAAAACAACTGGCTATCCTGTGATGATATTATTACTCTTCGTAGTATTTTGGATTACCATTACAGGGGCTAATTACCCATCCCAATTGCTCTCACATGTTTTATTCTCTTTTGAGCCATTGCTCCAGAAACTAATGACTTCATTAGGGGCACCAGAGGGGCTTGTAAATCTATTGACTGAAGGTGGCTATCGGACACTTGCTTGGGTGGTTTCAGTTATGCTCCCGCCAATGGCTATTTTCTTTCCGCTATTTACGCTACTGGAAGACTGTGGGTACTTACCAAGGATTGCATTCAATCTTGATAATTTCTTTAGAAAAGCGTGTGCACATGGCAAACAGGCTTTGACGATGTGCATGGGGTTTGGATGTAATGCTGCAGGTGTCATTGGTTGTCGAATCATTGATTCGCCTAGGGAGCGCCTAATAGCAATTATTACGAACAACTTTGTTCCATGTAATGGAAGGTTTCCTACACTAATTGCACTTATCACCATGTTTCTTGTAGGGACATCGGGAGGGTTTCTTCAGTCAGCAGTATCAACACTAATGTTGACAGGGATTATTGTCCTTGCTGTATCAGTCACTATAGTGACTTCCCGAATACTTTCGAAGACTTTACTGAGAGGTGAACCGTCATCGTTCTATCTTGAGCTCCCCCCTTATAGGCGTCCACAGATAGGAAGAGTAATTGTTCGTTCGATTCTGGACAGGACACTGTATGTTCTTGGTAGAGCGGTCGTTGTTGCTTTACCGGCCGGACTAATTATTTGGGTTTTTGCAAATACATATATCGATGGGATCAGTATACTCAATTGGTCTGCGGACATTTTAGATCCATTCGCAAGACTAATGGGGCTTGATGGATATATATTGCTGGCGTTCATTCTTGGATTTCCAGCGAATGAGATCGTTGTTCCGATAATAATAATGAGTTATATGTCTAAAGGGGCACTGATTGAGCTGGATAGCTTGGCGGAGCTACGTGCACTGTTTGTAGAGAACGGCTGGACCTGGCTGACTGCTGCATGCACCATGCTGTTTTCGCTAATGCATTGGCCGTGTAGCACAACGTGTCTGACCATTCGTAAGGAGACCGGGAGTACCAAATGGACGCTTGTGTCATTTCTGGTTCCGACGGTGGTAGGGGTCGTAGTGTGCATAACATTTGCAACGGTAGTACGAACATTTGGTTTCGCACCATAACACCATAACCCCATAACCCCAATACTACAAAACCAACTATCAATGTAAAAATACGCCGTCCGCACCCTGAACACTGAATGTTCCACCATGCGAACGGCGTATCTATATTACTACTTTGGATACTGTATGTGCGACATGTATTGAGGTTATCCCTTGATCCTCTTAACTGCTTCCTCTGCGAATGTGTTGTTAACCACTTTGTCGTAAGGGGCCTTTTTTGCAAGCTCGCCTGCCTCGGTCATAACTGTCTGGAGCCTATCGTATGCCTCCTCTTTCATTATTGGATTGGGAGCATATGCATCGATCTCCTTGTAGCGGGCGATTGAAGACTCCAACATATCCAGTTCGGTATCAGGGAACGAGTCGGCTACGGCCTCAGCGATCTCTTTCGGGCTGTGTTCCTCAACCCAGATTTGAGCTTTATAAATCGCATTTACAAACTTCTGAATAATCTCCTTATTCTCCTTGATATATGACCCTGTTGCATAGTACGCAGTGTACGGTATCTCGCCACTTTCTGCTCCGATTGAGGCCAAGACATAGCCCTTGCCCTCTTTTTCGATCATTGACGCCGTCGGTTCAAATATTGTCACATAGTCTCCGTGTCCCGATGTAAATGAGCCCGCCATTAGGGCAAACTGGATGCTGTCATCGAATGTAAGGTTTTCTCCGGGTATTAACCCTTTGCTTTTAAGCACATATTCAAATGTCATGTAGGGAACTCCGCCCTTCCTGCCCGGAATTACTAGGGAGCCCTCAAGGTTTGACCAGTCAAATTCATCGGCCGGCTCTCTTCCCATTAGGAAGGAGCCATCGCGCTGTGTTAGCTGGGCAAAAACCTCTGCGTAGTCCTCTCTTCCTTCGTTATAGACATATATTGCAGCCTCAGGTCCGGAGAACCCGATGTCTGCCGCGCCTGAAACAACTGCTGTCATAACTTTATCAGCACCCTGGCCAGTAGTAAGTTCAATTTCAATTCCTTCCTCTTCAAAGAAACCCTTGTTGATTGCTACGTATTGTGGCGCATAAAACACCGAGCGGGTTACTTCATTGAGTCGGATTTTTGTCATATCGGACGACTTTGAACATCCTGGAATCACAGCAAAGATTAGTATAACTGCGAGAATGATAACTGTAAAACGAAATCTCTTCTTCATATGTAGCCTCCAATGGTCGTGGTTTTTTAAAGATTCATCAAACGATTTGCATAGCGTTCTAGCATTGCGACACCTTGATACATCAGGTAAGCCACAACTGCCAGGATGATTACACTGCACATGACTAGATCCATCTGGAAGACCTGACCGCCATACACTATCAGGTATCCAAGTCCGGCTTTAGAAACAAGGAATTCTCCCGCTATCACGCCGACTAAGGACAGACCGATATTGACTTTCAAGGAGTTGAATAACGTACAAATATTAGATGGAAATACGATTTTTGTAAATATTTGACTTCTGCTAGCCCCGAAGGTCGTCGCCATTTTAATTATTTCACTATCGGTGTTTATGAACCCATTCAACATCTCGAGTATTGTGACGACCATAGAAATTGCAAGAGCCACAACAATTATTGCCTGGCTGCCCGCACCTACCCATACAATGATGACTGGACCAAGCGCAATCTTTGGTAGACTGTTTAGGACAACGAGAAAGGGCTCCATGACCCTTGATATGAAATCGCTCCACCAGAGGATCACAGCTACAAGTGTTCCGATTATCGTACCTAAGAGAAACCCAATAATCGTTTCAAGAGCTGTAACTCCGATATGCATAAGAAGATTATTGCTGATCATGCTAACAAAAGTATCTACAATTCGAGATGGCTGACTCATAATGAAGGCGTCGATGACCTTCAATCTTGCGAGGACCTCCCACAGAACCACCAAGCCAATAAGGATGGTAAATTGTGTTACGGCGACGTAGGTTTTTCTCTGCTTGATTTTTCTAAGATAGGCCGCGCGTGCCTCGGATATGCCGTTATAAGTGGACATCAAGATCTCTCCATATCTCGTTAAAATATTGACCGAACTTCGGGTTGTTGCGCCTCTGCAGCGGGGTCTTCACTTCCTCAGGAAACTCTATCTTCAGGGTTCGCTTGATAGTGGCTGGTCTGTTACTCAGCACAATGATTCTATCCGACATGCTGATGCTCTCAGGGATATCGTGGGTGACCATTATTGTAGTCATATTCTCACGTTTCAGAATCTGATAGACATCATCTGTCAGAGCCAGCCGGGTTTGGTAATCAAGCGCGGAA
>FZPS01000026.1_pt27 | contig 10989 bp, 10 predicted proteins | sample 1817821 | NCBI WGS metagenome assembly FZPS01 (sample SAMEA104158645, study PRJEB21678) | metagenome | place: Germany | collected 2015-04-21 | reverse complement strand
CCAAAAAAAAGAAAGTATTATTACGGAGATTTTAAAAGAAGTCGAGTTTAATTTTAAAGAAGGAGATTCTTTTTTAAATGTTACTAATGATTTTGAAATAATTAAAGAGAGCGTTACTTATCCAGAAGCGATCTTTTTTTGGGATTCTTCAGATCCCAAATCTGCCAGCATCGCTAACAATAAAATCATGATAACGAGGCCAAAAGAAGATGATCTCGAATTAACTCTTTATCTAACTATTTTTTATCAAGGTGAAAGTCTTTTTAAAGATTATCATTTTATTATTAAAGCCGATGATAGCGACGTTATTGGTGAACCTATTATCCCTAGTAAAAAGTATTACCGCCTCACCTTTAAAAGCGAAGAAGAAATCTTTTTAAGGGAAAGAATTGAAGCGGGCGAAACTAAAGACTTAACAGGAGTTATTCCTCCTCTCAAGGAAGGATATCTTTTTGCAGGTTGGCTTTTAAATGAAGAACTCGTTACTGAAGTTAAAGTAACCAAAAACACCACTTTAAGAGCACTTTTTAATCAAGAATTACTAACAAAAGATGATGAAGATGAAACGGCAGTCTTAAATGATCTTTTTGATCTTTGGGTTGCTGATTATTACCTCGAGAAAACAAAATTAAATTGGCCTTTAAAAGGTCTAAGGGGAAGCGATTTTAGTTACCAACTTAAAAATGAAATCGATGAAACTTATTTAGACTTAACTAAGATGACTATTAATCCTCCTTTAAATGAATTTACGACAGTTACTTTAGTTGTAACGGCTAGCAAAGCTGGTTTTAGTGAAAGTAAAGAAATTATACTTTCTTTAGGTGAACCAGAGTTGATTTTATCAGAAGAGATCGCTTTTTTAGAAGAAGGTGCTATTTTTAAAATAGCTGGTGTGATTAGCGGTTTTTATCAAGATGATGAAAGTTATCATTACTTTTTTAAAGATGAAAGTGGAGCTTTTTTGTTAACGACTGAGTCTTATTATGGGTTACCTGCCTTTTATGAAGTGGAGTTAATCTTAAGAATTTATCAAAACGAACCCCTTATTATTACCTCTAAAGTAGGTGATTTTAAAAGGGTGGAACCGCTTATTGTTGCTGATGAGGAGCTTCTTAAAAATAGTGTTAATGAATATCTCTATTTAGAAGGAATCGTCACTAAAGAAGCTTTAAACAAAGAGTCGCTGCTTTATGTTGGTAATAATAACTACCAAATGATTATTAAAGATACTAAGTCTAAACCGCTTTTTAGTGGTGATTATCTCAGTTTAAAGGGTTATTTAATCAAAAAAGAAGAAGAATTAATTATTATTGTTACTGATAGTGAAAGCATTAAAACTTTCCCATTATCAAATGCAGAAATAAGCGATATAATTGCAACTTCGCTTGATTTTAAGGAGGCGGTTATTAAATTGAGTCAGCTTCCTGTTTTAGCTACTATCGATCCCGTTTTTAAGAGTGAGATAAGTTGGTCAACCAGTGATGGTGTTGTCATCGAAGAAGGAGAATTCTTAATTCCTGAAAATTTAAGAGAGTTTAACTTAACTGCTACGATAAGAATTTCTAAACATCAAAAAATGACTAAAACTTTTCTTGTTATTGTCGATGATTAAGGACTTTTAAAATTATATAAAACTTTTAAGTGTTCTAAAATAGTAATCGTATCCTTTGTATGTTTAATTATTTCTTCAATTGATTTATAAACAAAAGGTGCTTCATCCAAAGTCGCTTTGGAGACAGAAGTAGTCCAAATTGATTTCATAACTCGTTTAAATTTATCTAAAGAAAGAAATTGTTTTGCTTTTTTTCTTGACATTACTCTTCCTGCCCCATGAGGAGCGGAGTAATTCCAATCAGGATTACCCTTCCCTGAGGCGATTAAAGAGCCATCACGCATATTGATGGGAATAAAAAGCCTTTCTCCCTTAAGGGCGCTTGTAGCGCCTTTTCTTAAAATCTTATTTTTGATGTCTAAATAATTATGAATAGATTCAAACTCGTCAACGATAGTGAAATTCATTTTAGCGACGATTTTATCGCGCATTCTTTTTCGGTTTAAACTAGCAAACTTTTGAGTTATTTGCATATCATGAAGGTAATTATCAAACTTTTCACCTTTTAAATAAGGCTCGTTTTTCATCGCTTTAGTCCAGTAGTTAGCGACTTGAGTTCCTAAATGGCGGCTCCCTGAATGAATAACTAAATAAAGGCCGTTTTCACTTTCATTAATTTCAATAAAGTGATTTCCGCCTCCTAAAGTTCCCACACTTTTATAAGCACGGTCTATATTTACTTTGGCAATAATATCTTCAATAACGACTGTTGAGTCTTGCCTCTTAGAATAGACATTAAAACCACTAGGGATTTCTCTTCTAATAAAGTCATCTAAAACTTTATAGTTGATATGGAGATCTCTTTTATTGGAAATTTTAGTAACTAACATCCCACAACCGATATCAACACCAACAAAGTTAGGAATAACGGTATCGGTAATGGTTTGCGTATAACCGATGGGAACGCCATAGCCAACATGGACATCAGGCATCACTCTAATTTTAAGACCTTTTGACCAAGGTTCATTTAAAACAGCTTCTACTTGATTTTTAGCTTCGTTTTCAATCTCATCAGTAAAGATTTTAGCCTCATTGTATTTCCCTTTAATAGTAATAATAGTATCACTCCTTATAAATTCATTTTACCATAATGGTAATTTAGTTAAGATAAAACGATAAAACTCCTTCTTAAAAGGGCTAGTTAAATGCCAACTCTTAATTGCATGTCGAAATGATTTTTGTTAAGATAATTAAGAAGGTTTAATTAATATTAAGGGGTAACGATGGAAAGTTTATTTAAATATTCAAAAGCAGTAAAAGAAGCACTTGATAATAATGAGGAGATTGTTGCTTTAGAATCGACAATTATTACTCATGGAATGCCTTATCCGGATAATTTAAAAACAGCTTTAAATGTCGAAGAGATTATTAGAAAAGAAGGAGTAACTCCAGCGACGATTGCGATTATTAAAGGAAAAATTCATTTTGGTTTAGAAAAGGAAGAGTTAAATTTTTTAGCCCAAGAAAGCTCCGTCTATAAAGCTTCTAAAAGCGATCTTAGTTATGTTTTAAGTCAAGGTTTAACGGCCTCTACGACAGTCGCGAGTACTATCTTTTTAGCGAGTTTACAGAAAATTAAAGTTTTCGTTACGGGTGGGATCGGTGGGGTTCACCGTAATTATTGTGAACTCTTAGATGTTTCTAATGATTTAGAAGCCTTAGCGGAAACAAGTATCACTGTTGTTTCTGCGGGTATGAAGGCAATCTTAGATATAGCTAAAACAAAAGAATACTTAGAAACAAAAGGAGTTACTTTAATTGGTTATCAAACAAACCAACTTCCGTCCTTTTATTCAAGCGAAAGTGGTCTTCAAGTAGACTTAAGATTAGAAACGCCAAAAGCAGTGGCTAACTTAATAAAGATGCAAGAACGCCTGCAACTAAAAAAAGCAATTATGATCGCTAATCCGATTCCAAAAAAAATGGAAATTAAAAAAGAATTAGTGGCTGATTATTTAAAGAAAGCCGAAGAGAAGTTAAAAAAAGAAAATGTTAAAGGAAAAGCAGTAACGCCTTTTTTATTAAAAGAAATAGTAAAAGAGTCTAAAGGTGATTCACTCAAAGCTAATATTAGTTTAATTTATCATAATGCTAAGTTAGGTGCTTTAATTGCGAAAGCATTAAACGAGGAAAAAAGTAAATGAAAGAATATCTTCTAGATTTAGATAGTAGTTATTTCAATCAATATAATAGCCCTAAACTAAGCACTTATCCACTCTTACTTTCTTTATTAGCTACCAAACATTTAAAAAGTACAGATCAAAAAGTAGGAGCGGCCATTCAAGATAAATATGCTTGGGTTTTAACAGCGATGAAAATTGATCTTAAAGCTCCTATTGATTTAAAAGAGCTATTAGGAGTAACTTGGTATGGAGGAAGTAGAGGGCCTTTTTACCGCCGTGAGTATCAACTTTTTAAAGATGATAAAGTTTATTTAGAGGCTGCTAGTTATAGTGTTTTATTAGATTTAGAAACGAGGAAAGTCTTTAGAGGTAAAAACTTACCATTTGAAGAACTCCCTCTTAATGAAACTAAATTAGTCGCTTTGAAGACTAGTTTTAGAGAAACTATTCCCTTTTATGAAGTTTATCAGGGGAAAGTTACTAACTCTGATTTAGACCTTTTTAATCATGTTAATAATCTTAAATATAGTGAGATTTGCTATGATGCTTTAACTCTTGAAGAAGTAAAAGCTTTAAAAAGGCTAACTTCAATTGATCTCTATTTTCAAAAAGAAATGAAGTTAGCTGATCTTTATAGTGTTAATAAAGCAGTGAAAAATAATAAAATATATTTAAATATTATTAATTTAACAACTAATACTAACTCTTTTACGATGGTTTTAGAGTTTTAAGAAAGAAGGAAAAATATGAAAGCAGTTGTCATTGTTTTAAATGATTTAAATTATCTTGATGAGGTTTTAGAAGCCTTTGTAAGGTTAGGTGTAGAAGGAGCAACGATTCTTGACTCTTATGGGATGGGAAAAGCCTTAAGAGACAGTAAGTCACTTAACTACTTAATGAAGGGTAGTATTGAAAGAAGTATCCCTAAAGAGACTGAAAGTTCTAAAACAATCTTTTCTATCGTTCCTGATAATGAAAAAGCTGATTTTTTAATTAAAACAATTGAAAGCATTTTATATCGTTCGGAAAGTAAATTAGTAGGTTTTTTATTTTCCTTGCCAGTTTCATCGATTAATCCAATTATTAAGAAATAAGTAACCAATTAAAGTGTGTAAATACGTAAGGAATTGTTTTTTTAAAATGGAATCTCAAACTTAATTTTTTATAACTATAACACCAATTTTAAGAAACTCATTAATTAATTTGATAAGTGTTAAAACGAAAAAAACGTTTGAAACTCAATGAAATAGGGTTTTTAACGAATAATTAATGTTTATCTCTATAACTAATTTAATGTTTAAAACAGTTTGTTTAAAATTAAGATCTTGCTGAAAATATTTTTAAATAAAAACGATTATTAATAGTGAAATCATTAATCCTTATCTTTTAGGTTGCTGTTATGGCATGGTTGGAGAGTTCAAGTAATATTTTATAATTGCTTGAGTGCCTTCTTCGCTAGCTTCTTTTAAAGTGGTAAGAATTTTTTCGGTGTTTTTTAAAAGTGGTAACTCTTGTAATTTAAATTCCTCAAGAGCTAAACGGAGATCTTTTAAAAAGTGTTTAATATAAAAGCCGGGCTGGTAATCTTTTTCAATCATCTTTTTACCGTTTACGGCAGCTTGCCAGGAATTGGCACTACCGCCAGTAATAACTTTTAAAAATTTTTCTAAATTTAAATTCTTATTGGTAGCGAAGGTGATTCCTTCAGCGATTCCCACTAAATTACCGGCAATGACAATTTGATTGGCAAGTTTCATGTTTTGACCACTGCCGGCTGCGCCCATGTAAGTAATAGTTTTACCCATCATTTTAAAATAAGGTAAGACTTCTTTATAAACTTCATAATCACCACCAACCATGATAGAAAGAGTAGCGTTAATCGCGCCGAGGTCGCCGCCAGTGACGGGAGCGTCAAGCATTTTTAATTCTTTTTTTAAGGCCTTCTCATAAAGTTCTTTTGCCAAGGTAGGGCTAGAAGTAGTCATGTCCACTAAAATCGCTCCTTTTTTGGCAAGAGGGATGATTCTCTCATAAATATCTCTAACATCGTTTGGATAACCAACAATGCTAAAAATCAAATCTTTATCACCAACTGCACTTTCCAGTTCTTTAACTACTTTAACTGCTGGTTTTAAAGCTAATGCTTTTTCATAAGTACGATTATAACAAGTGACGTCAACGCCATTTTTGGCTAGATGTAAAGCCATTGGTTTTCCCATTACACCAGTTCCGATAAATAATATTTTCATGTTTTCACCTCATGCTTATTATCGCTTATTTTTTCTTGGCTTGCAAATTTTTTTAACTTGAAATAAAAATCTTTAAAACAATTTTCTTTTAAAACGCTGAACTTTTTCCTATTGATAGCATTTTCTTCTTAAAAAAGATTGCAAAGAAGTTCTTTATATGATATCTTTACTTTGATATCTCCGAATCAAGTGAGTGGGGGAACCAACTTTGGGGTGAATTTTATTAAAAAGAGGACACTTAATGTTCTTAACCCGTCAGCTAACCTCATAGGAGTAATTAAGCGTATTTTTAAATAGGCTTTTATTTTTTTTGAGGTGAGATGATGGAATTATTGTTAAAAGTATCAATAGTGTTAATAGTAGGCTTTATTGGCGGAAAATTAGCGCGCCGTTTAAAGCTACCTGATGTTTCAGGATATTTAGTATTAGGGATAATTTTAGGGCCTTCTTTAGGTTTTATTTTTAAAGACTTTTCTGGTGTAATTACCAATACCGATCAGGAAAAGCTAAAATTTATTGGTGAGATTGCTTTAGCTTTTATTGCTTTTTCGATTGGCAGTGAGTTTAACTTTAAGGTGATGAAAAAGATTGGCAAGAAAATAAATACTATTGCTGTTTTTGAAGTATTGGTAGCGGTTTTAAGTGTTTTTGTGGTCCTCTTTTTTATTCCTAAACCAGCGCCTATAATGAATGGTTATCAACCTTTTAGTAAAAACAATCTCGCTTTTGGACTGATTTTAGCGAGTATGAGTGCGGCTACTGCACCAGCGGCGACTTTAATGGTAATGAGGCAATACCGAAGTTATGGTCCCGTTACTAAAACGGTTTTGCCGGTAACGGCCTTAGATGATATTTATGGAATTGTTGTTTTTGGGTTTGCGATTTCTATTGCTCAAATGTTAGTCTCTCCAAGTAATGCTAAATTAGTGTTAGTTATTTTTAAACCCTTTATTGAAGTCTTTGGTTCGCTTCTTTTAGGTGGTATAATAGGTTATCTACTAAGTTTAGTAGTTAATAGAAAAGGGCAATCTCGGGATGATTTACAAATAGTTTCAATGGCGGCGGTTTTCTTAATTATTGGGTTAGTTTTCTTAATAAATAAAAGCTTAACTGCCAGTAATTTAGTGTTTTCTAATTTGCTCGCTAATATCGCTTTAGGGACTGTTTTAGCGAATAAAGCCCGGGAAAGTAATAAGACCTTTAAAGCGGTTAATGATTTTACTACTCCCTTTTATATTTTGTTTTTTACTTTAGCTGGCGCTTCATTAAACTTAGGGATTTTAAAAACAAATATTATTATTGGTATTTTAGCGTTATTTTATGTCTTGGCGCGTGGCTTTGGTAAATATGGTGGTGCTTATCTCGGTGCTCGAATTGCGAAAGCAGAGGATGAAGTAGTTAAGTATTTAGGGTTAGCACTTTTACCTCAAGGGGGAGTTTCTTTAGGATTGTTAGTAGTGGTAGGTTCTTTAATACCGGCCTTTTATCCGGCGATCGCGACTATTATTATGTTAAGTATCTTAGTATATGAAACTAGTGGACCAATTTTTGCTAAATATGCTTTGTCAAAGGCAGGAGAAATTGGCGGTTTAGATAAGTTAGAATTATTATCTTCAATTGAAGGAATAGAAGGAGCTTAAAATGGAAATACTTTTTATTGTTTTAAATGATTTATCTTTTTTAGATAAAATTATGCAAATATTTGTAAAAATGAATGTTAGAGGAGCGACAATGTTAGAAAGCGAAGGAATGGCGAAGGCAATTTTAAAAAGCGAAGGCTTGAGCTTTTTATTAGAAGGACCCTTTGAAAAGATGCTTCCGGGGAGAATTGCTAACTCAAAGACTATTTTTACAGTTATACCTGATGAAACAACTACGAAAAAAGTTATCTTAGAACTTAAAGAAACTTTAAGATCAGAAGAAGATAAAACAATTGGTTTTATGTTTACGCTTCCTGTTAGTGGGATTTATCCTCTTAAGAGTAAAAGCGAGTAAGCAAGCATTAACTGTTTGCTTTAGCAAGTGATTTTGATATTATAAAATTATAATTCTCGCCACGAAAATCGTCTTAAAAAGGTGACAGGTGTAAAACGAGAAATATAAGTAGAGAGAATCAAATTACAAATGAACCAAATGAGATGATACTCCTTAAGTTAACACATTAAATAATAAAAAAGAAAAATTTATTATTAATGAAATACTTAGAGAGTATTTTTTATCTCAAAAAGAAAAAGATATACGTTTTAAAAGTAGCCAAAAAGCCCTAACAATTAGAAGGAAAAATATAAATTACTAAAGTTAGAAGTGTTATTAATAAAATTGTTTGCCAAATTTCAGATGGAAAAATAATTAATTTAGGATTTATAGATAAAAATGTCATATTGCTAATTAGCCTTTAAAAGTTTTATGATATCTAAATGTACTTAACCAATATTAGCTGGGCTTTTATTAATTATAATTGATTTCGTAGCTAAATGGTTTCGCTCTACTAAAAGTTCTTTAAAGCGAACAAAAAGCGTAAAATGTTACTTTTTGTCTTCTATATCGAACAAAAATAGTGTGGTGCTATCTCATTTGTTAGTGTTGATAGTATTGAATATAAAAAGCAATGATATTATTTTATGAGTAAAACATTACTCACCAATTGATATAGTGCTCTTTCTTAGTAATATATACACTATTTAAATAAAAATAGGCAATGTCGTCATTTTCCCCATTTATTTTATTATTTTATTCGCCTTATTTTTTAACTCGTTTTTTGGTGTTTTTTCTTAATTGCCTAGATTCCCCTAGATTCCCCTAGATTTCCCTAGATTTCCCTAGATTTCCCTAGATTTCCCGTGATTATTTGTAAAATTAATGATACAATCTAATTGGCAGGTGATGAAGATGATTTTTAAAGAGAAATCAAATATGGTTGAATATAAGAAAATGTTACCGAATGACTCAATAAGGTGGTTGAAAACAATTGTTTCTTTTAGCAATACTGCAGGTGGCGAACTTATAATTGGAATAGAAGACAAATCTTTAAAAGTAAAGGGAATCAATGAAGTGCGATCTATTTTTGAACAAAAAATAATTGAAACTATTTATAACTGCATTGAACCTAAGCCTATTGTGAATATTGTATTTAAAAACATTAATGATAGTGATATTGCTATTATTCAAGTGGCTAAAGGAAACGAACGACCTTACTTTATAAAAAAACAAGGCTTAGAAGAGGGGTGTTATATTCGCTACGGATCTACTGATCAAAAAGCAACAAACGCTCAACGTACTGAATTAATGTATAATAAAAAAAATGAAACCTTCACTAGCAAACTTTATGAAAATAAAGGTAAACTATTAAAAGTCAATGAAGTTAATATTAATGATTTTCTAGTAGAGATTAACAAAAGAGTAAAAACAGATAAAAGTATAAGTTTAAATAAGTTATTAGAATGGAGCCTCATTAAACAAAAATTCAATGATAACTATGTAACTAATGGTTTAATACTGCTTTTAGATAATAGATTTAATTATAGTTATCTTAAAATAGGTTTTTTTGGAGGCGAAAACAAAACAAATCTCATTAAAGACGAAAACATTAACGGCACAATTATTGAACAGTATGATGAAACTATGAAGTTTTTATTGAAAAATCTTAAAACCGAGTATAAATTTGGCGTTTTAAGAGAACAACAATACAAGGTGCCAGAAGTTGCATTACGCGAAGTTATCGCCAATGCTATTGTTCATAGAAACTATTTAGAAGAATTGCCTATTAGAATTAGTATATTTAATGACCGAATCGAAGTATTTTCTCCAGGAACATTTTTTGATGGATTACAATTAGAAGATGTTTTAAGTGGAATATCAAAATTAAGAAATCCTAATATTAGTGAAATATTCTATCATTTAGGAATTATTGAAAAATGGGGTTCTGGTATCGCAAAAGCAAATAAATCCTTAAAAGACAACTCCATGAAGCCATTAATATTTGAAGTAAGTAGTATTCATGGTGTAAATGTTATCATTAAATTTGAAAAAGAAAGTTTCAAAGAAACCTTTAATGAAGAGTTGGACGAGAAGAATTATTTGTTAAAAAAACAAACATTTACACGTAAAGATTTAGAAAAAGATTTAAACTTTACCCTTAATCAAGCACGATACCAAATAGAAAAATGGCTAGTAGAAAACAAAATTACTAAACAAGGTGGCGGACCAAAAACGAACTATAAAGTTAATAAATGATGAATGACAAAATAGCCGAAAAACCTGGGCATTTATTACTTTAACCATAGTTGTATTTTCTTATACTTGAATACACTTCTTTAATCATTAAGTAGAAAACATTTTTTTTAAAAAGATAATTTAGAAAAAGTATTCAAGATTATGGAACTGTTAAAACTTATTAATGGTAGAGCAGTTTTTAAACTCTAAAATTCAGAGATAACAGCGATACAATTGTTTTTTTGGTTTTAAAAACTAAAAGCAAACTAAAATAATAACATTATCTATATTAATATAAAGTTATTTCAATAATACCAATCTTTTAAAACATTCGGATTATTGATAGCCTTTAAGATATTTTCATAACTTGAAACGATTATTTTTCTATCGAATCAATTTGCAGCGATTAAAATGTTATCGTTGCAAAATTTTAATAAAAGTGTTGTATTTTAAATGAGCGGTAACCTATTATGAAACTTATTTGAACAGTAGAACATCAATATCACGTAACAAAATTCTCAGTTTTGTGTTTTTTAGATTAGGTATCATCGAACAATTTGGGATAGGAATAAAAAGAATTATCAATAGTTATCAAAATATAGATGAAAGGCCATCATTTTTAATTGATGATTATCAAATAAAGATTATTTTACCAGTTATTGGCTATAAATATTATCGATTAAATGATATATCCTTTCAGACAACGGAACAATAAAAGGTTTAACATTGTGATTAAGTATGATACCAATAGTAGTTCCAATAGCCAATATTATGTACAGAATCAATGGATTGA
>FZPS01000055.1_pt5 | contig 10991 bp, 8 predicted proteins | sample 1817821 | NCBI WGS metagenome assembly FZPS01 (sample SAMEA104158645, study PRJEB21678) | metagenome | place: Germany | collected 2015-04-21 | reverse complement strand
ACCGACAATTCAGACTTTTTTCTTATTTTAACCATCTCCTTTATATGCCTTTTAAAAGAGCGGCTGGTCGCCTTTCAGGCTGATTAAACCAGCCGCTTGATTAATAATATTTTACCAAATATTATTTTTGATTTGTAAAGCTGGGCGGACCCCGACGAGAGTGAGGCCCACATAGTTGAGGTTCATGAAGCCGTCGAAGTCGACGCCATAGGCGAGGCTAGAATTACCACTACTAGGACTGCGGAGCCACCAATGACCGTTTCCATAATAACTGGTTGATGTATTCATATATGCACCTTTGGCTCTTACATAATCCGTTGTCTTTGCTTGTCTTGAAGCATGATCATTAAAATAAGTTAAATTATCTTGATAACTTAATAGGTATATCTTATCATTTGTATTATTTGATGCATATGAGTTTGAACTACTATTAGTTGTACTTGCACTATTATCTACTAGTGTTGTTAGAATTGCACTTTGGTCAAGTGTACCAAAAGCTTTATTATAAAATTCATTATTTAACCATCCTCTTATACGTGAGTGTTCATAGTTATTAGAATATATAGTTTTACCGTCTATAGTTCTAGAAGAAGTGTTTGGGTAATAATACTGATTTTCTAAAATATATTCAGATAATAATTGGATTGTTCCATCATTATTACTTATTACTCGCCATTTAATCGGCTCTACTTTAAAGTAATATGTTGTTCCTGATATTACCGTTGTATTATCACTAAATTTATAACCACTCGAATATGGAGTTGCAGTTAATTTTGCATATTCACTACCTTCATATTCATAATAACCTTCGGAGTTTGTTTCGGTTAAATTATTTAAAACAGATATTAATGACATATCACTTACTACTGTTTGAGGATATTTGCCATAATTAATATATGTTTTACTATTTTCTACATAAGTTACGAATGATTTGTTTGAGTTTATATAATTATCTATTCCGATTGCAACTACTGAGATTAAATTAAATATTGTTATATTTCCTATTTCATAACTTGTATCAGTAGTAATATACTCATTGTTACCAACTATTACTTTATATCCATTTGCATGGTTAACTGAATCCCATGATAATACACCATTATTTAAAAGGATATTTTGTGGTGAGGCTAGTTTTGTTAGTGTTGTTAGTGTTGATGATAATCTCTCATCTGATCCGATTGCTCTTAAGTTAAAAGTATATTCTCCACCATACTCAAGATATGAAATATCATATTCTAACACTTGACCTAAAACAATTTTTTGCTCATTAATGTATAAAATATAACCTTCTGCTACACTATGATTTACTGACTCCCATTTTATAAAACTATCTTCAAAGTAGAGCTCTGGTGTTGCTAGCTTTCTAAATACTTTTATTTCATTATATTCTGAGTTTACATAAGAAACATCATTACCAATTGCTTTTATTCTTATATATAAAGCGTTTGTTGCTAAGTCTTGAGGCATTAAAAACTCAGTATTAAAACCATAATCATATTCAACCCCATTAATTTCTAATCTGTAACCGCTTGCATTAGGTACTTTATCTATTACAAGATAGCCATCTTCTATCCAAGCATCTCCTGGAGTTTCTAATTTATTAAGAGTTAACACATTTGTATATTTGCTTGATAAGTAGTTATTAGAACCAATTGCTCTTATTTGAATGTCATATGTTTCACTTTCATAGGCTTCATCTAATACAAATATTGTATTTGTTATTTCTACTTCTATACCATTTACTAAAATAATATATTTGCTTGCATTTGTAATAGCATTCCATGATAATACACCATCATTTATTGAAATACTACCAACAGCATCTAATATTTCAAATGCTACTTTTGATGAATCGTTAGAGTTAATATGATCAATCCCATTTAATGCTTTAACACTTACTTCTTGTTCGTCTATTTCAACCATATAACTTGCATTAAATATATTAGTGTTTGATATGTAAGTAGAACTACCAATTGTTACTTTATATGATGTAGCATTAATAACTTCATCCCAAGTAATAAAACCATCTTCATTTCTTATGTTGGTTACTACGTCTAATTTATCAAACGTTTCTAAATTACTTGAAGAGACATTTATATATCCATTATTTTCTTCAACAGCAATAACTTTAATATCATATGTTCCTGCTTGATATAAATCTTCTAAGCTAAATAATGTTTTACTTGAATCCAAGTAATAAGTATCATCATTAATTTTTACTATATAGTTTGTAGCATCAGTTATTTTATTCCATGATATACCATCACCATCTATTGATACATTAACTTCATTTAGTTTATTATTATAAGTTGAAGAGTGACTAGATAAGTTAGTACTATCCCCAACTGCTTCAACAATAATAGTATATATATCATCAAAATTAGTTAAAGTATAACTTGTATTTAATCCAATATTTATAACTTGATTATCCAAATAAATATTATATGATGCTGCATTTTGAATTGAATCCCAACTAATTACTCCATCTTCATATGAAAGTATTGGATTATTCAATCTTATAAAATTTTGTTCTACAACTTTACTATTTACAAATTCAACTCCATCGCCTACTGCATATATTGTAAATTTATTTTCTCCAACTAGATTAGTAATCTTAATCTCGTTACTGTTAGTTTCATAAATATCAGTCCCATAAGTAATATAATAGCTACTTGCGTTATCTATCTTATTCCATGTAACAACTCCATCAATTAATGTAATTATTATATCATCACTTAATTTAGTAGTTTCTATTATATTTGTATAACTAGATAGTAGTGTATTCGAATCATTAGAATATGCCCTAACTCTTACTTCATATTCACCTGATTCAAATCCTCCATCTAAAACAAAACTATTACTATCTAAATTATCATATCTTTGATTATTTACGTAAACAAAATAACCATCTGCATTATTTACTTTATTCCAAGTAAATACGCTATTTTCTAATTTAAAGTCTGTTATATCATTAAGTTTTGTAACATTTATTGTACTTAAATAGAAGTTATTATCTAATTGAGCATATACTTTAATTAAATGTGAACCAGTAAGTTCATCTATCATATCATAACTATTTTTTGATAGTTCTTGTGTTTTACCGTCAATATCAATTATATAACTTGTAACATCATTAATTTCATCCCATTTTAAAATATGATCTTCTTTTCTTAAATTTAATAGTGTATTTTTATTTACTGTTATTTGTTCTTTCTCACTACTAAACAAACCATAAACACCTTCAGTGCCTAGGGTATGAATGCTCACATTTAATGTTCCTTCTGCATAATTTGAAAAGTCATAATAATTATTATAGATTTTAATAGTTGTAGTGTTAATTTTAATTTCATATCCTTGGTTATTTTCTACGTGATCCCAAGATAAAACACCATAATTTAATTCTAAGTTTTCTACTGCGGGAAGTTTTGTTATTACATTACTGTATAGTGAATCATGATAGTTCTCATCATTAGATATAACTTTCATTCTAACAATAAAACCTTCTTTATCATTTAATAACTCATCTAAATTGTAAAATGTTCCAGTTGAAGTATATTCTATTCCATTAATTTCTAACACGTAATATAGTGCTTTTGAATCTTCATTCCAGTTAATAAACTCACCATCAAAATCAATTATTGGAGTATCTAATCTTGCTCCTGCTTCTATAATTGTAAGAGTTGCTGTTAAGTTTTCTATATATTCATAATTATCTTCATCATATATGAAATTAGCCGTTACATTTAATATACCAACATCTGTTAATTTATTTGAAGGTAAGTATTCAACGCTTACTCCATCTGGTAATATTCCATTAATGGTTAATTCTTTTTCTGTTTCATCATAAACAAACAAACTGTCTTCAAATGTAATGTTTGACATATCATGAATTGCTTTATTAATTGTAAGAGTTGCTTCTAATTTGTTTGGTAATACATAGTTGTTATTACTATCACTAAAACTTGCTGTTACATTATAAATTCCAGCATTAGTCTTATTATTATTTGTATAACTGACATTTACTCCTTCGGGTAGAGTTCCTGAAATTATTAACTCTTTAGATGTTCCATCATAAGTATATGTTTGACTACTTAATGTTGGAGTAGTAAATGTTGCTTTATTAATAGTTAAGGTTGCTGTAAGGTTAGGTAAGTTTTCATAATTACCAGTTGAGTCATTAAATGTTGCAACTACTTCATATATTCCAGCGTTTATATGATTATTATTAGTATAACTGACTGTTACACCTGTAGGTAGTGTTCCCACTATTTCAAGTGATTTAACACTGCCATCATATGTATATGTTTGACTGCTAAATGAAATACCTGTAATTTCAGTTTCTATAATATTAAGATATGCTTCAAATGGTAATATTTCCTCATAGTTTAAAGTATCATATTCAAATGATGCTACTACTAAATAATTACCTACATTTGTTTGATTATTATTGGAATAATTTACTGTTACCCCTTCTGGAAGCTCTCCTTCTATTTCTATTAATTTAGATATTCCGTCATAAACAAATGTCTTACTATTAAATGATATATTACTTAAATCATATGAAGCTTTATTTATTGTTAGAGTTGCTTCCAAATTAGGTAGCGGTATATAGTTATTATTTGCATAACTAAATACGGCTGTTACTTCGTATGTTCCGGCATTAATTTTATTATTATTCGTATAACTGACTGTTACTCCTTCAGGAAGTGTTCCTTCTATTCCTAATGATTTAGATGATCCGTCATACACATATGATTTACTATTTAAATTAATATTTTCTATAGATGCTTTATTAATTGTTAGGACTGCTTCTAAATCTGGAATATTTGTTAATATTCCATTTGTATCAACAAACTTAGCTAAAACAGTATATTTACCAGCATTTACTTTGCCATTATTTATGTATGTAACAGTTATACCTTCTGGTAGATCTCCTGATATTGATAATACTTTTGGTGTTCCATCATAAATATATGTTTCATCATTAAATTCCACATCAAGAAGAACATTCTTTTCCCATTTGGCTACTAGTGTAATTTTTTCAGTAACTACAAAACCATTAAACATCCATTTTTCATCATCAATAAACCATCCTATAAATGTATACCCTTCTTTAGTTGGATCATTTGGTTTAGTTATTTTTGATAGTTCTAAGACACTTTGACTATTTATTGGTGTTCCACCATTGCTATCAAAACTAACTAAATAATAAACATCCTCAGCAGTAGCAAGTCTTCCATTAACTAAGTCATCTAACCACTGAGTTTCGGATTTGTTATATTCAGGGTAGTTTTCTAAATATATCTCATAAGCAGATTTACCACTTAATCCATCTGAACCATCTTTAATTTCAATTAAACTTATCCAGTTGTCATTAGGTGATTGTTCTATATCTTTATATCTCCATTCAATAGTTCCGTTATTATTTCTAAACTCTACTTCTCTACCATCTATACCATCTTTACCTACTACTTTTCCTGCATCTATTTCTGTATCATCTGAAAGCGTCAAGATTAAATGACCATCTTCATTGATAGTTACATCTACTACACTTGTTCCATCAAAACCATCTTTCCCGTCACTTCCATCATTACCATCTTTGCCTTTTAAGTCTTCTAGATCTATTAATGAGTGATAATCTTCTTCACCTTCATATTTCCATACTATTTCATTATCAACTATCTCTATTACTACTTCACGGCCATCTGTACCGTTTGAACCTGCTTCTCCTGCAGCTCCTTTTAGTAAGTCAAGATTAATTAGTTCTTTCCATGTATCTTCTCCTACATATCTCCATTCGATATGTGTATCTGATACATTAAATTCTACCTCACGACCATCAACACCATCTTTACCTACTACTTTTCCTGCATCTATTTCTGTATCATCTGAAAGCGTCAAGATTAAATGACCATCTTCATTGATAGTTACATCTACTACACTTGTTCCATCAAAACCATCTTTCCCGTCACTTCCATCATTACCATCTTTGCCTTTTAAGTCTTCTAGATCTATTAATGAGTGATAATCTTCTTCACCTTCATATTTCCATACTATTTCATTATCAACTATCTCTATTACTACTTCACGGCCATCTGTACCGTTTGAACCTGCTTCTCCTGCAGCTCCTTTTAGTAAGTCAAGATTAATTAGTTCTTTCCATGTATCTTCTCCTACATATCTCCATTCGATATGTGTATCTGATACATTAAATTCTACCTCACGACCATCAACACCATCTTTACCATCAGGACCAATTTCTCCAGGTAATCCTTGTTCACCTTTAGGTCCTTCTACGATCCTATCATTGCCACAAGCAACTAATAAAAATAGAAAAAGTGTTAGAAATATTATACTTAACACTCTTTTTTTAGATTTCATAATTGTATACCCCCTATAATTAAATTTATATAATTTTATATTTATTGATGTATTTATTATACCATATAATTTATAGATTAAAAAATAAATCTTTTGCTATTCCAAACATGAATTATTTGTTTTTATCATTAGTTAGTCTCAAGAAAATAAAAAAAATAAAAAGTGCTTTTAATTGTTTCATATTATTTTCAAGATTATCAAAAAATAGATGATGTGTTTTCCTCATCCATGTGGTACCTCATTCAAAAGACTTTTATACATGAGGAGGTGGACATATAAGATATATTGGATCTATCTTATCAGAATATTTATATTCTTCCATACCACTACACTTAATAATTATATATTCAAAACAATCTCTACATTCCTTAACTGGTGCATATTCATATTGTAATTTTCCACCTAAAGATACAATATAATCTCTTGCTTCTTCTTCTGTACTAAAAGACTGCTCTCTACAGTCTACCTCAGGTGAACCATTTTTAAATCCTGCTTTAAGATTTTCATCATTACAAAGTTTTACCTCTCTCATACATACACAAAACATTTAATCACTCCCTCGTATAATAATTATAACAAATTATTACTTCATTATAAATAACTAAATAAATAAATAAATCACTATTTTTATCAAATAATTTTTCTTTCTTCCCAAACCCCCATGTTCCTTATTTTAATACTTTTTTTAAATAATTCTAAATTTTCTTGATCTAATCTTATGCTCAATCATTCATATTTATAACTTTAAGATAAATCTTATGGCTAACTTCCTAGCCAACTTCACATCTGTCAAAAAGTCCTGCAGAAACAAATTCTTTATCAAAATATTTTTCGTAATATGTAGCACTTCTATTTACTACTGATACAGTTTTATCAAAAAAACACCACCACCATGATGACTAAACACACAATAAGTATGAACGATTATTTTCCTAACCGTTAAACAAGCATCGAACTCAGAATCACCATTAATAAACTCTCTTATTGAGTTAATCAAAACTCTAATATATTCAAAATCAAATACTAATAGAGTTAATACTTTTTCTATAATTGCTTCCCTTAAAATATCTATGTTTGCATGTCTAGTTGTTTGTGATGAAATAATAATTATATCTATTGTTACTTGATTATCATTTTCATATATATAATCTAAATGGTATTTACCCTCTGGACCAAATAATGCAAGTTGTTTAGTAGTATTTAACTTTTTAATCCCTTTATCAATCTTATGTGTTAATACTAGTGGTGCTAGCATCAACTCAGACGTTTCATTTGTTGCATATCCATACATCATTACTTGATCACCTGCATCTTGTGGCTTATTGATCTCTCATCTAAACCGAGTGTAATATTAAGAGTTTGTTTAGTTAAATTATTGACAATAACCTATATCTAACAACACTCTTTTAGTTACTAACTCATAATCAATGTTAGCTATTAAAGTTATCCTCCTAATATATATGCTTATTTAGATTTGATTGCTACTAAAAATGCAACCCTTGCATTATTATCTTCTTTTAAAATATAATCTAATATTGCATGGTAATCTAATCATACAATATATGGTTTCCTTTCAAATACTGAATCACTTGATATTATTTTTTCATTTTAGTTCCCCTGATGTTTGCTTTTATATAATACCTTGAGTATTTGTTGCTTTAAGTACTAAAAATGCCACAAAGTGACTTTTAATTATTTCAGATTTTTTCAAGATTTTCAAAAAATAGGCGTAGTGTTTTTTAAACCCCCACCCATGCGGTACCCTTAAGTTTCAATTTTTATTTGAATGGGGGGTGCTAGAAATATATTTAATTTACTAATTCCTATTCCTTTGTTGAGTTTCTCTTTCGTTTAATTCAATTCCATTTAATAATTTATACAATAATCTGATTGCATCATGGGTAGTAAAGTGACTGCCTGTAGGAACATCATATCCCATATTATAAAGCACCCTTCTCAATACCTCTTTTTGATTGCTAGGTTTGTTCTCTGTTCTTAAATTGATTATTCTCGGATGAGTTTTATTGTTACCAAGATGAATTTCAAAAGTATCGCCATCATATTTAAATGTATTTATATTTTTGTTCATACGATTACCTCCTAGTAAAATAATTATATCATTCAACCGATAAAATTACCATCGGAGTCAAAGCTTTGTTTACTCTTTTGAAACCTTCCATGTTCCTCGTTGTGACATTCTTTACAAAGAAGTTCTAAGTTATCTTGATTAAGACTAATAATTGCATCTTTAACATTCTCAACAGTTAGTCTTATCTTATGATGAACTTCCTCACCAACGTTTCCACATCTTTCACATCTACCATTAACATTTTGTGTTTTAACAGTTCTTGCTATATACCATTGTTTTGATTTGTAAAAATTATGTAGTTCTCTTGGTTTTCTCATATGCTTTCCTTAATTCATCTGCTTTTTCGTCTACTTGTTCCCATTTAACATTTAAATCATCTCTACCAACATGACCAAACCTAGATAACTCTCTATACATTACTTTATCTAACTTTAATTCCTCTCTAATGTTTCTTGGACTAAAATCAAAGTAACACTTAACTAAATAAAGTAAAGCACAATCATCTAAGATGCCAGTTTTAAATGTATCTAAATATAGTGATACTGGCTGGCTTACCCCAATAGAATATGCAACTCCAACCTCACATCTTTTTGCGAGTCCTGCTTTAACTATTGATTTTGCTACAAACCTTGCGTAGTATGCAGCACTTCTATCTACTTTACTTGAATCCTTACCACTAAATGCTCCACCACCATGATGTGAAAAACCACCATAAGTATCTACTATAATTTTTCTACCTGTAAGTCCTGAGTCTGCTTCAGGTCCACCAATAATAAATTCACCTGTTGGATTAATTAAAACATTAATATCATCTAAGTTATCTACTAATGGATCTAATATCTCTTCCATTATTACTTTAGTATATTCTTCTCTGCTTACATTTGGTTTTGTTTGTGCTGAAACTATGATAGTTTCAATTCTTACTGGTTTATCATTTTCATAAAGATATGAAACTTGGCACTTACCATCTGGTTCAAAATAATGTAGATATTTTGTTTCTCTAATCTCTTTATACTTTCTAGCTATTTTATGAGCAAGTGCAAGTGGTGCTGGAATTAACTCAGCCGTTTCATTAGTTGCATAACCATACATCATACCTTGATCTCCTGCACCTTGAGCTTTGCTCCCTCTCTCGTCTACACCAAGTGCAATATCTGGTGACTGTCTAGTAATATTAACATGAACATTAAATTCATTTAAATATCCTATGTCTAACAAAACCCTCTTAGCAATTAATTTATAATCAATAACAACACTTGTTGTTACTTCACCTATGATATAAACATTGTTTGATTTGATTGCTACTTCAACAGCTACTCTTGCATCTATATCTTCATTTAAAATACTATCTAAAATAGCATCACTTATTTGGTCACAGACTTTATCTGGATGACCTTCAAAAACTGACTCGCTTGTTATTACTTTTCTCATTTTACATTTCCCTTCTGTTTTTTTTATATATTCACCCAAGTGTTAGTTCAAGTAAGTATTAAAAAGGCCACACGAGCAAACGTGAGGCCACACACTTAAAAGAAAAAGGCTTTATTTAGCCTTAAACTCTTTATTACTTAAATTATTTAATTATTAAGTCATATTTAAATATTTCGCTTTTGTTCCTATTTTATTAGTAATAGCATTACTTTCTTGGATGTTATTTACTAAAGGCACTAAAGAAAGCGTTAGGCCTAAATAGAAAAGAAAAGGCTAAGCTTTCACTTAATTTTCCATGCGGTATAAACACTTCTATATCTACAGTCCCAAAGGTCATATAAAACTCCATCTTCAACTACTGACAAATGTCCTGCCATACTTACTATATAAGTTCCTTTAGGATAAAGTTCTATAAAGTCATAACCTTTAACTCTTGGCTTTCCTTTTTCTGCTCTAATTATTATTCTTTCGTAGTCTTCTAAATATTTATACACAAACTTATTTTCTTTATAGCTATCAAATCCAAGCTCACGTTTAAGTCTGTTTAATTCCCTTCTTGTTTCTAAATAATCATTGTCTAACGCTAGTGCTATTGCTCTTACAACACAATCGGTTGTTTTGATTCCTTTTGGATGAGGGTTTTTAAATTCAAATGACATATTACATCCCAATATCTTTCTTTGAGATGTATGCAGAATATCTAGCATATGGATAACCTTCTGATTGAATTAAGATTCCAAAGTCTGCTTCTTTCGATGTTATTAATATTGCATGCCAAATGTCTTTATCATCAACATACATTAAGTCTATGTTTTCTTCTATGAAATCTTTATCTTGTAAAATGTCATCAAGGTATGATTCAAACTCACTATTTTCAAGTTCAATTACCTTTTCAATTACAAATTCATCGTTTGGTATAATTTCTTCTTTGTACGCTTTTCTTTGAAATAAAACTTTTTTCATTTTAACTACCTCTCTTTCGTCATGTAGCATATTAAAATAAGTTTTTTGATATAGCAAGTTAATTATTGATAATAGTTAATTTTTAATTTATATATGCAAAAATACCAAAAATCGCTTTATTAAAGGT
>FZPS01000071.1_pt103 | contig 10996 bp, 13 predicted proteins | sample 1817821 | NCBI WGS metagenome assembly FZPS01 (sample SAMEA104158645, study PRJEB21678) | metagenome | place: Germany | collected 2015-04-21 | reverse complement strand
AGTGCGTTGTCTTGAGAGTGCAAAAAAATATATTTTTTTAGAGTATTTTATTATTGCAGAAGGAAGAATGTGGAGATCTATTCTTGATATTCTCGAAAGAAAAGTAAAGCAAGGCGTAGAGGTTCGTGTAATTTACGATGATATTGGTGCTATAAACACGCTTCCTAATGGATATGATGAATATTTGAGGAAAAAAGGAATTAAAGTAGCAGTATTTAATCCATATCGCCCCTCAATAGATGTTTTTATGAATTATCGTGACCATAGAAAAATAGCTATTATTGACGGGAAAATTGGGTTTACCGGTGGAATAAATATAGGTGATGAATATATAAATGAAAAAATAAGATACGGATACTGGCAGGATGTTTCGATAAAAATACGCGGTGACGCTGTAAATAAGCTTATAATCATGTTTTTACAGCTTTGGAATTTTACAGTGCAGGAAGACCCAATGTATGAAAAATATTTGACTGATTATAAGGCTAAAAGTGATGGATATGTTATACCATTTTCTGATGAGCCTGTTACGCAAAAGCTTAATTGTCAAAACGCTTATTTAAACATAATAAATAATGCACAAAAATATATTTATATCTGCACACCCTATCTTATTTTAGATGATGAAATGACTTCAGCTTTAATAAGGGCGGCACATAGTGGAGTAAGAGTGAACATAATTACACCATATTATCCTGATAAAAAAATTGTACAGATTATGACAAGGGCAAATTATGAGGACTTAATAAAGGGTGGTATTGAAATTTATGAGTTTACTCCGGGTTTTATGCATGCAAAGGCTATTGTCAGTGATGATGAAGTAGCCGTTGTGGGTACTAGCAATTTTGATTATCGCAGCTTTTACCTTCACTTTGAAAACAACATTTGGATGTATAAATCTCAGGCAGTTATGCAGGCTAAATTAGCACATGAGGCGGCTTTGAGAAAATCTCATGAGTTTACATTGGAAATGATAGAACAGCAGCCGAAATTAAGAAAGATTTTAGCGTCTTTGATAAAGGTTTTTGCACCTCTTATGTGAAATTAATACAATGATTAACAAGGACAAACAGCAAGGGCTTTGCCCTTGTTTTTTTATGCCCAAAATGCCTAAAGGTCTGCATTGTATTTCATTATTATATGGTGATATGATGATAACAGAGCATAAGGAGGGCTGTATGAATAAAAATATAAGTTTATCTGAATTTATTAAATCCAAAAATGATAAGTTTTTAAGGTTTGCTGATTTATTTTGTCAGCAAATATCAAATGAAGAATTAATTTGTGCATTGGCGCAAAAGGATTTAGAAAAGCTTGCAAAGGTTTTTAATCTGGTGTTTGAAAGGATTGAAAAAACTGAAAAAATTACTGAAAATAACAAGTTGGATGAGCTGATAAAGGCAATTTCTTCGGAAGGTGATGAGTGATGAAAGACATTTTATCAAAAAAGCAAAGGCAGGTTTTAGCTTTGCTTAGAGAGAAAAAATTAGCAAGAATAAATATACTTCAAGGCAGTGTGAGAAGTGGAAAAACATATGTTTCACTGATTTTATGGGGATTTTGGATAGCGACAATGCCAAGCGACAGTGTCTTTTTAATGGCTGGTAAAACTCTATCAACATTAAAAAGAAATGCTTTTTCCATATTGGAAGAGGTTTTTGGGGAGAACTTCAGTTATAGTATTGCTAAAAAGGAGGCATTATTATTCGGCAGAAAAATTTATCTAGAGGGGGTATCGGATTCAAGAGCAGAAGGTAAAATAAGAGGCATGACTCTAGATGGGGCATATTGTGATGAGCTTACTCTGTTTGAAGAGGATTTTTTCGCAATGCTCTTATCACGTCTTTCAAAAAAGGGTGCAAAGCTGATTGCTACCACAAACCCTGACCACCCAAGGCATTGGCTCAAGGTGAATTATCTTGATAATCGGGAACTTGACCTGATTTCGATAAAGTTTACCTTAGAGGATAATATTTTTTTGGAAAAAAGCTATATAGAAAGCTTGAAAAATGAGTATAAGGGTATGTTTTATCAGCGTTTTATAAAAGGAGAATGGGTAGCTGCCGAGGGAAGGATTTACGAGGAGTTTTCTAAAGAAAATATTATTTCTACTGAAGGCATTTGCGAAAGGTTGAATAAAAATCCACTAATTTTATGTACAATGGGTGTTGATTATGGGGGAAGTGGCAGTGCTAGTGCTTTTTGTATAACGGGGTTTGACAGAGGATTTAAGAATTTGTACGTGCTTGAGGAGTTTTATGACAAAAAGAATAAAAGTGCTGAGAATTTGATAGATAGCTTTAAGCTGTTTGTGGGACAAATGAAAAATTCTTATCCTATGCTGAATTTTGTTTATTGTGACAGTGCAGAACAGCTTTTGCTAAAAAGCTTTAGAAACAGTGTTAGCATAGAAGTTAAGAATGCGTTAAAAAAGTCTATTAATACAAGAATTAATATTCTTAATCGCCTAATTGCTGCAAGGAGATTTTTTATCGCAGGGCATTGCAGAAACACAATTAATGCTATAAATGATGCTGTTTGGGATAGTAAAAATCTTCATAAGGATGTGAGACTTGACGATGGAACGAGTAATATTGATAGTCTTGATGCTATGGAATATGGCTTTGAGAGGTATGAAAGAGAGCTATTTAAGTTTTAGGAGGGAGGATTTATGTCATTAAGAGAAAGGTTGTTTAAAATAATTGGTAAAAAGGAGGTGAATTCAGCTGAAAAAACATCTGGTGAAAATTTGCTTTGGCTATGGAATAGTATTTACAATGGTACTCCTCCATGGATTAATGTAAGGAGGGGCGGACTTAATGGCGGTTATCGACGGCTTAATTGCTTCAACGGGGCGAGGGTTGTAAGCCACGAACTGGCTAATCTTTGTTTTTCTGAGCAAGCGGAGTTTAAGTGCAGAGAAGGGAATAGTAAGGTTTTTTTGGATACGGTCTTTAATAAAAATGATTTTTTTGTACAATTTCCTGACTTTTTAGAAAAGGTTTTTGCACTAGGTATGGGTGCTATTAAGGTTTTTGCTGATAATGACGAAGTAAAGCTTGATTTTGTAGATGCTAATTCTTTTATACCTTTAAAGCTTGAAAATGGTATTGTAAAATGTGGTGCTTTTATTTCGAGATTTACAATTAGTAATAAATCGTATATTTTTTACGAAATACATGATTTTTCTGCTAATAATTATCAAATAATAAACCGACTTTTCTGTGAAAACAGAGAAGTGCCTCTACATAATGCAGAAGAAGTAATAGGAAAAGTCGCTGAAAGAATTGAAATTAAAAATCTTAAAAAGCCATTGTTTACTTGCTTTAGACCATCAATAGCAAATTATTTTGGGCAAAACGGATTGTATGGGATATCGGTTTTTGCTGGTGCAATAGATACTTTAAAGAGTATTGACATAGTGTTTGATTCCTTGCAAAGAGAATTTGTGCTGGGAAGAAAGCGTATTATTGTACCTACTTCAGCTATTAGGGGGGAATATGATGAAAATGGAGAAAGAAAGCAGTACTTTGATGTAAATGATGAGGTTTTTCAGGCTTTTAGTGCTGATGACAGGGAAGAATTAAAAATTTATGACAATAGTGCAAGCTTGCGTATTGATGAGCATGTAAAGGCATTGGAGCAGCTGCTTAACATTCTTTGTGCGCAGGTGGGATTGTCATCGGGCAGCTTGTCCTATGTTAATCAAACGGCTAAAACAGCCACCGAGGTAATTAGTCAGAACAGTAAGTCGCATAGAACACGTTCATCCCATCAAAAGGTAATTGCCCAAGGGTTAAGGACAGTTTGTGAAAATATTTTAATCATGGGAAAGGCAATAGGTGCATTACCGATTAATTCTTCTACTATGGTGGAGATAGAATTTGATGATAGTGTAATTACGGATACGGATTCAAAGCTTGATAATGCTTTAAAGCTGTTTGATGCTGGGATAATTACTAAGGATGAGGTTTTAGAAAGGATTTAGGGTGAAGGAAATGAAAAAGGAAGAGTATGAAGTTAATCAACAAAATCAAATAGAGTCTGTAAGCGAGTTTGATACCTGTGAAAACGAAAAGACGTATACGCAGGAGCAGATTAATTCTATCGTTGCAAAGGAAAATGCAAAAACGCTTGAAAAAGCGTTAAAGGAGCTTGGCTTTTGCGGTGAGGGAAGGGCAAAGGAACAGCTTGTACAGTTTAAGGCGTTCTTGCAAGAGCAGGGAAGTATGCTGGAGGCTTTGCAAGCGGAAAAAGCAAAGCTTGAAGATGAGATTTCAAGCATAAGAACACTGCATGATGAACAAATGCTGAAAAATGCTTTGTTAAAAGCAGGGGTGATTGAAGAAGAGATGGAAAATGCAATTAAAATTGCACAAGCCTTTCTTCAATCAGGGTATGAAATACCAATGGTATCAGAACTGATTTTAGAAAAATATCCTCATTTATGTTCTGAAAAAGCTGAGATACCTTGTTTTTCAATACCCGTAGTAAAGGAAAATGAAACTATATCCAAAATAAAAAATATTTTTAAAGGAAGGTAGAATTATGTCACTTAATACTATTGAATATGCAAAGATTTTTCAGGCAGAGCTTGATAAACAGCTTGTTGAGGGAGCAACCTCTGGCTGGATGGAGGAAAATGCAAGGCAAGTAATTTATAACGGGGGAAATGAAATAAAAATGCCTAAAATGTCCTTACAAGGCTTAGGCGACTATGACCGTGACAGCGGATATGTAGATGGTGCGATTACATACTCATTTCAAACGATGAAGCTGACAAAGGATAGGGGCAGAAGATTTAGACTTGATGCAATTGATGTTGATGAAAGTGGCTTTGCCTTAGCTGCTGCTAATGTAGCCTCAGAATTTCAGCGTACTAAAGTAATTCCTGAGGTAGATGCTTATAGATATTCTACTCTGGCTGAGCTTGCTGAAGTGAAGAAGGAATATTCACCTGCTGTGGGTAGTGTTTTATCGGCATTGATGAGCGACATTGGTGAGATAAGTGATGTTACCGGTGGTGAGGACGGACTTGTCGTCACTATTGCGAGGCCTGTATATGATTTGCTTATGAGCAGCTCACAAATTGTAAAGCACTTGGATATTTCTCAATTTAAGCAAGGAGAGATTGATTTTTCTGTAAAGACAATTAACGGAGTACCTGTTATTCCTGTTTCAAGTGCAAGAATGAAGTCAAAGTATACCTATCTATCCGATGGAATGGGTGGATTTTCACCGACGGAGGACGCAGTAAGCATTAATTGGATTATATGTCCTAAATCAGCACCGATAGCTGTATCAAAGACTGATAATATAAAGATTATTACGCCCGAGATTAATCAATTTGCAGATGCATGGGATATTGATTATAGAAAATATCACGACTTGTTTTTACCTGAGCAAAGGCGTAGTGCTGTGGCTGTATCGCTGATGAAATAGGGGGGAGAAAATGATTTTAACTGTGGAAGAATATAAGGAAATGAACTTTCTGGAAAGTACAGATGATGAAAGCTTGAAAGGGCTTTTGCAAAGAGCTGAATCGGTACTTAGAGCAGTTATTAATCAAGATGTGGGCAGTGGGGAAAATATTTCCCCACCCGCTCTTGAAGAATTAAAGCGTGCTATTGCTTTTCAAGCAGAATATTATATTATACATGATTTTTATGAAGATGATTTTAAGACTATAAAGCTGGGTGACTTATCCTATACTCTGACAGGTAATAGAATGATAAGCAGAATGGCTTTGATATGCCTAAAACGTGCCGGCTTATTTTACTCAGCTTGTGAGGTGAGGGAGTGATTTTATGTTGCCTTTTTCCGTGCTAAGGGATAGTGGGGTTTTATTTAAGGTTGTGGGCTATAATGCTTATGGAATGGAGGAATATCAGAGATTTCCTATTGAAAGGGTTAGCATAAAGGAGGCTTTTAAAAAGGATAGGCAGCAACGTACATTTAAAGAAAAAGGCAGTGCTGTGATGTACTTTGATTGCAGGAAATCCGTTTTAAAAGGAGCAGAATTATGCTGTAATGATAAAATAGCTTTTAATACATCAATCTATAATATAGAAGCAATAGAAGAACATAAGCTTTCAGCAAGAAGGTCCTTTTTGAAAGTAAGCTTAGAAAGGGAGGGAGATTATGCACAGTATACTTGAGGCTTTAGCAAACCGTATAAGCAGCGAGCTAAAGCTTTTTCCAAAGGTGTATATCGATTTTATCCCTGAACAAACAGGTATTTGCATTAGATTTTCTGACATTGACTGCTATCAATGTGTGAATAAAGATAGTGTGAAATCAGTAAAGCTTATTTTGGAAATTAAGAATAAGGATGCTAAGCAAGCCTATATAATGGGAGAAAAAGCGTATAAGCTACTGCAAAAAGGAATTTTGGCAGAGCTTGATGAGGTAAAGGCACTGGTTTTGGGATGTGATAGTATTCCTGAAATAAGCAGAGAAGAAAGCATTGTTACATTAAGCTTAAAGGCAAGGGTATTAATCAGCAGGGAGGCTTTTTATGATTAAATTTAATGAATATATATTGCCCTCTGTTATTTCTTGTAAGGTGGAAAGATATGCTAGGAATAAAGATGTAAAATATAATGCAAATGGCGATATGATGATTGATATTGTGACAAGAAAATATAAGCTTATACTTGAATTTGCTCCATTAGATGAGGTGCAGACAAGAAAAATAATGGACTTTACAGAAAAAATATTTTTTGATGTAAGCTTTATTTGCCCACATAAAGGAGAGATAACACGTACCTTTCACGTAGAAAATGAGCCAATGAAATTTTTAAAGCATTTTGAAAATTCCTTTTATTTTGAAAACCTTGTGCTTGAGCTTGTAGAAAGATAGAAAGGAGTATAGCGTGTGGACAGTATCCGAGGGCTTTAAACAAAAAGCAAAGCAATTAGGCAGACATATTCAATGCAAAATTCATGTAGGTGATATGGTTTTTTATGATAATAGTATTATAGAATTTACTTTTAATGACATTGCACATGAAAATAGCTTAAGCATTGGTTGTGTTAATCCAAATAGATTTCACACTATTTTAATTTGTGAAGACGATATACCGATTGATTCAGTTGTAAGACCGTATATAAGCTATGATGAGGAAATAGAAAATGCTGAGTGGTGTCCTTTGGGTGTGTTTTACATTACAAATAGGTATAGAAAGAGAAATACAATTTATCTTACCTGTTATGATAAAATGAAGCTTCTTGAGGAAGAATTTTTAGTGCAGACAGCTTTGCCTGCTAAGGTACAAGATATTTTTAATGAGGTATGCGACTTTTATTCAATAGAAAATGATTTTGAAAGTAAATCTTATGTGGTAGGTTACTTGCCTCATGGTATAAAGGCAAGTGAAATAATTTCCTTTTGTGTTGGAATAAATGGATATTCAGCCAAATTTGATAGAGAGGGCAAGCTAATAATAAAGGATTTTTCAGTAGAAAGCGAAATTCTTACAAGAAATAATTATATTGATATTTCACAAAATCCCGGAAAGTATACGATACATGAGGTAATGTTTGATGCAAATTCAAAGGAAATTAAAGCAGGAGAGGGGGGAAAGTTGTCGAGGTTATTCTCAAAGAATGATTTTGCAAGTCAGCAGTCTGCAAACACTATCTTGAAAAAATACAAGGGCTTTAGCTACTTAAGTGGTGAGATAAAGTTCAAGGGCATACCTTATTATGAGGCGGGTGAAATGATATATGTTCAGGATAGGTATAGCGATGAAATATTGCCATTTGTTATAAGCGAGATTGAGTATACATACAAGGGAGGACTTAATGCCGTATTATTTTCAAAAAAGCTGTATGAGGAGGAAAGCTTTGTTCTTTTCAGCGATTTTAATATGTCCCTAGAAACGCTTTATAATGAGCTTGTTATGAAACAGATAAAGAAAACTAATGATGAAGATATATCTTTATCAACGATTGAAAAAAGTCTGGCTCAGCTTAGCGTTAGGGCTTTTAAGGACACCTTTGTCTGTATTAATGCCGTTGTAAATATTTACAGTGATGAGGATGTGCAGTTAAGTCTTGCTGTAAAGGTAAATGATATGAGAAAGCCTCTTGTAGGTCATTATAACATACAGGCAGGCACACAAAGTACTGTTTGCTTTTATCATTTGGAGGAATATTTATACTCAGGCGTTAATGATATAGAAATTATGGGGGTTTGTGAAAGCGAATCTGCATTAATTTATAAAGATGGAATGGAAATCACACTAACAGGACAATTTTTAGAAGGCTTAACAGGTATGGGAAAGCCACAAGCACAAGGCTTTGTGGAAATAGATAAAATACAACTAAATCAATATGGTGTAGAGCCATTACTATTGAAATGTACTAAGAATATTAGTAGCTGCACAAATGAAAATGCTTTTAACACCATATATAGCAATATTATAATTGAGGGTGAGGGAAATTTGATAAAAAATTTAGGTTATCAGGTAGATAGTATTATAGAATGATTTTGATGAAAGGATAGGAAATGTTAAAAGGAAAATCAACAATTCAATTATTTGATTCTGCCACAGGAAAGAAGGTTCATGAGCAGGAGGATAGTAATCTTGTTACAAATGCCTTAAATAATATTATTAATGCAAATTATAACATTACATCGGCAGGTTCAAATTTAAACTGGAGAATCTGGCAGGCAGCAACACCTATATATAAGAAATTATTAGGTGGGATATTATTGTTTGACAGCACGCTTGCAGAGGATAAGGATTGTGTAATAGCACCTAAGGATATTAATTTAATAGGAAATGCCGGTGGTACTTATGCGGGAACAAATACATACAGAGGCTCATATAATATCAATGAAAGCGGAGCAATAGAAAGTGGTTGGCGTCATGTCTGGGATTTTGCGACGGATAAGGCAAACGGAACTATAAAAAGCCTTTCTTTAACTAGCCTAGATGGGGGAAATTGCGGTATGCATGATTCTCAGGAAAATAGAACGTATATCCAAGGCATAGAGAATTTTAATACTAACGATTCAGCTGTTAAAAATGTTTATAACTCAGATATATTTGATGTAAATGAGCATGGAATCTATGTATGTAATCCGGAAAATGGGATTTATATTTTTGTAAAATGGTCAAGTGAAAGCCTTATTATAACTAAAGTAGAAAATTTGATAAAGGAAGAGGGCATATCGCTTACTAGGGTAATTACAAAGGATAAATTAAGAGCCGGAAGAGTGATAGAAACAAAAACTATAAAGCTTCCTAGTATTTCAGTGACTAATATTTCTGGGAAAAATGTTGATATTTATATGCAAACAAGGGATATACAAAGAGGCGTTGAAGATGGCAAAGGAAATATCATTTTCTATTCATTTCGATACGATGTTGATGATACGATAATGTGTAATGTTTTAAATGTAAGCACACTTGAAATTAATTCAAATACAATAAAACTAAACAAAAAAATTCCTGTTACACAAAATTATTCTCCTGTGGGATTTTTCCATGAGGATAAAATATATGTAATTAAAGATTATGTTAATTCTGGCAATCAGGTTGAGGTGTATACTTCGAATGGAAATTGGATAAAGAGTATAAAGATGCCCATTAATATAAACTCTGGTTTTGGGATTATAGATGATTGTATATATTTTAATGGTATGAATATTAAGTATAATCAAGTTGAAACAGAGCTGATGCCGACAGAGTTTAAGGAAAATTGGTATTTTAAAAAGTCCAAGGACTTGGGGCTGCCATTATTAATAGGGTCAGAGGAAAGAGATCAATCAAAGCCATATTTATTTGTTTATACACCTTATCTTGCTACTATTGATAATTTATCAACACCTATTATCAAAACAGAATCGCAGACTATGAAAATAATATATGATATTGTTCAGGCTTAAAGTTAAAATTTTTTTGGAAATAGAAAGGGTCAGAATATGAAATGGGATAAAATTATTTCTAGCATCACTGGCATCATAGGTGGAATTTCAGGCTATTTATTTGGAGAGCCGGATAGCTTTTTATATTGCCTAATTGCCTTTGTTTTAATAGATTATATTAGCGGGGTCATAGCAGCAGGGACAAATAAAGAGCTTTCTAGCAGAGCTGGGCTAATTGGGATAAGTAAAAAAGCTTTTATATTTCTCATAGTAGCTATGGCTAATATAGCGGATACAATATTAATAGGCGGAGAAAACGTTTTGCGTACTGCAGTAATTTCATTTTTTATAATGAATGAGGGTATATCTATACTAGAAAATGCAGATAAAGCAGGGGTTGGAGTTCCTCCTATTTTGCATAAGTTTATAGCTATGCTTAAAAATAAAGAAATTGATGAAAATAAAGATATAAATGATATTGATAAAACAAAATAACTTATATTTTAATCAATATCATTGCTTCGACAATGCCGTGTACTGATGACAAAGTATTAGAAAAAACACCACTAGATTTTGCACATTTATGCAACATTTAGTGGTGTTGTTCGTAAGTATCGTAGGGGCAGACTTTGACAATAAGTATAAAGACATTGCTTATGCAATGCCCTTATACTATCAAATTATGTATGGAAAAACTCGTCTTCAAAAGTATATTTTTCTGCAGTAGCTTTTAAGGTAGCAGATTGATGTGCTAACTTTTTGCTTGCAGATGCAGTTTGTTCAGCAGTTATAGCAGTGGTTTTAACAACCTTAGTAATATTAGACATATTATAATTAATCTCTTCCAACTTATCTTTTTGTATCTCATTCATTTTAGCTATTTGAATGATTATATTGTCTATAATTTCTGCATTTTCTACTACTGTATTCAGCATTTTCACAGTGGAATTTACAATTTCTTCACCTGTTTGTACATCGGTGATTGAGTTTTCAATAAGCTCTGAGGTAGTTTTTGCCGCCTCTGCACTTTTTAATGCAAGAGTCCTAACTTCAGCGGCAACTACTGCAAAGCCTCTGCCTTGTTCGCCGGCTTTTGCAGCTTCAATAGCGGCATTTATT
>FZPS01000076.1_pt414 | contig 11002 bp, 11 predicted proteins | sample 1817821 | NCBI WGS metagenome assembly FZPS01 (sample SAMEA104158645, study PRJEB21678) | metagenome | place: Germany | collected 2015-04-21 | reverse complement strand
TTTTTCAGTGGGTCCGACCTGCTCCGGCCGGAAAAAGAAGAGGATGGAATAGAGAATTATTGGCATATTGATTTTCAGGGAAGGGTCTCCCTTTTTGGGAACACCTCTGTTCATGCGGGTTTACAGTGGAATCTCCAGCAAGGGCACGACCGCCCATACCATTTTTTCCTCTTTAATCCCCGGGTGAATGCGGGTGTTTCTTTCCAACTCAGCGATTATTTGCGGATGGTTGTTGATTATCAATGGTATAACGAGTCCACTAGAGGAGAGCAGATGTTACAGACCTTGTTGGGGTTGGAATGGGGGGGCCATGCGCTTTTAACCTTGAAATACCAGGCGCTTTCCCTGGAACCGGCATTGATCAGAGGGGAACTGATTTTCCGGTTTTAACCATACCCGCGGCCGGCCGGTGATAAAGCCTGAACCCTGTGGGAGGGGTTAATAAATGAATGATCTTGAAAAACAGCGTAAATTAAGAGAAGCGGTTGAGTATGCTATCAGAACCCATGAAATAGAAGGGTTTGTTTTTACTGAGGAAGATAAAGAAGAATTTGAAAGAATAATCAGGGGAGAGATAACCCTCGAAGAGAGCATTAAGAAACATCTTGAAGCAGCTTATGCGGAAGGTAAAAAATATAAAAAAAAGATAAAAGCTATGAATAACATTGACTCTTATGTTTATCCCGGCACTTATATACTTAGGAATAAATTTGATATGATTTCCCATGAAGAATTGAGCCGGTATGAACGGGTAATTGCTGCGGCAAGATTAATGCAATTCTATATAAATCCAGTAAAAGGCAATTTTGATTTTGAACATTTCAAAAAAATCCATCATCATATTTTTCAAGACATATATGATTGGGCGGGAAAAGAACGTACAGTCAATATTGCAAAAGGCACTACTGTTTTTTGTCTTGTACAGAATATAAAACCGTATGCAGATACTATTTTTAGCGATTTAAAAAAGGATAATTGCCTTAAAAATCTAGGTCCTGATGATTTCAGCAAGAAAACAGCTCATTATCTTAATGAAATAAATCTTTTGCATCCGTTCAGGGAAGGGAATGGAAGGACGCAAAGGGAATTTATCAGGGAACTTGCTCTTAATGCCGGTTATGATCTTAATTTTTCAAAAGTTACGGCTAGAGAAATGATCGAGGCCTCAATTAAAAGCCTATATGGCCTAAACGGTTTTGAAAGGCTGATTAAAACACACTTAAAACCAGCTAATAGCGGTCTGTCTTTTTAAAAAGAGCCGCATCTTGTTCCTCAAACATATATAAGATTTTTTAAAAATATCTACGGAAAGGTCCCTGCCTTATGGCGGGGTCCCCGTCTAACAACGGAGTTCCCATCTGTGATGGGGATTTTGTTTTTTTGTCACCAAACCTCCGGGGATTTGTCTACATACTATGTAACAAACCCCTCCCGTGCGGAGGGAAATAAAGGAGGGGGCTATAATGTCAACGAGGGTTGTCGCGGAGGCGGAGGCGCAGGTTCTGGTTGATGATACTGTCGAGCTTTTTACACCGGCGGAGAAGATTGACGAGATCCGGGCGGTAGTTGAAGACCTCCGTTGTCATATAATTCCGGGAAAAGTGATTTTCCAGGGGATTCTCCATAAACAAATCTTCTTTGTGAATAAAAGAAATACCGTTGTCCACCAACGGGTGGATATTCCCTTTTCCGGATTTGTTGATGTTGAGGGGGCCCAGCCGGGACAAGGTTGTCAAATCATCCCGGAAATAGTCTTTTTGGATTTTCAGTTGGTCGCTCCGGATCGTCTACGGGAAAAGGCCGTAATTGACCTGACAATTAGTTTATTCAATTCGCCGCCATTTGGCATAATGACCCAGGCGGGATCGGAAAGCAATGTCAGTTTCCGCGGAAACCCCCAGGCTTTTATCGTCCGGGGCGGAGCAAAACAAGGAAGCAGCCGTATCACCGGCTGATAAAATACCGGGAGGTTTCTCCCGGTTTTAAATTTCTTAAATATTTATAACAAGTTTGGAATAGAATAATCATAGACAAGCATAGATCTTGTTATCCTGTGTTAAAAAGGAGGGTTTGGCATGGCCGGGAAGACTACTCCCGAAGCCAGAATGGCGGTGGCTTTCAGTTATCTTTTTCCCCCGCTTGGCCTGGTTTTTGTCTTTACAAAACTAAGGCGGGATTATTTTCTGCGGCACCACGGTAGTCAGGGGTTTGCTTGGGGGGTTTTCCTCCTCTTTCTCTGGTTAGCCTTGCAACTGGTGGTTCTTTTGACCGGGATCATTCCTCTCCTGGGAAAGATCATTGCTTTACTCGTAAAAGTAGTTTTCTTCGGGTTTTTTTTGACATCGGTCTATTTTTTCTACTTGACATTGCGGGGAGAAAAATTTAAAATACCTTTGGTTTATGATATACTAGGTCCTAAATAAGCTACTATTTCTTTTGGGGGTTGTGGGAGCTTTTGCATCTTCCCCGTGAGAAGAGAAGGAGAAGATCACAAGTCCCCAGGGAGCCAGTGCGAAGGATGGTGAAGAAAATAATGGGCAACCCTATTCCCGCCAGGGTAAGGCTGGCTTTTACCCGCCAAAATATTCTCCGGTTTTTGACGATAATCTTTGCATTCAGTGCACCTTTGGGTTATGCCACAGCCGGTCTTTTCTTCTTTATTCTGGCGTTCCCTTTTATTTACTGGAAATATAAAAGGGAAGATCCCTCCTTTTCTTTTTTGGGCCAACTTATGCTGCCGATCGTTGCCCTAATTTTTTCTTCCTATTTAAGCGCATTTTTCGGGACCGATCCCAAGAAATCGGTTCTCTTCACCACCGGGCTGGTCTTGATGGCTGTGACCGGGATCGCGGCCGGCCGGGTTTTTGTAAAAGATAAAAAGTTTTTTTTCGCTTTAGCCATGCCGCTTTCTTTGGTTGCCACTACTTTGATGGGGTTTGTCGCCATCTGGCAATACTTTTTTCTTGCACCAGGCCGCCGGGCGACGGCTTTTACCGGAGCACCCAACCGTCTGGGAACGCTGTTTCTCATTTTTGGCCTATTGGGTGTGGTTTTTCTTTTTGACCGGGTAAAAAAGCACAGGTGGGTACTTATTCCCTACGGGCTTATTATCCTGCTGGCGATGGGGACAACCTTATCCAGGGCAGCCTGGGTAGGGGCGGTAGGAGGTCTTTTTCTCTTTTCTTTCTATAAAAAATTCAGTAAAAAGCCGCTCCTTGTCATTCTTATTATTTTTGTTCTGGCAGGAACGTTTTTTTTTCTGCAACCCAAGTGGTATAATCGTTTTCTCAGCATATTCGATCTTGAGGAAAATATGATCCGGATCGACTTGTGGCATGCGGCTTACCACATTTTTCAAGACCATCCCTTGACCGGAACCGGTCTTGGAAATTTTCCGGGGCTTTTACCGGATTATGCGGGAAACTCTATCAAAACGACCCAACCAACTCCCCATAATTTTTTCTTTAATATTCTCTCCGATATGGGTTTGGTGGGTTTCGCGGCGTTTCTTTGGTTAATGTGCAAAGTTTCGGCCATGGCTTTTTTCCTGTGGCGGTATGGCGATCTCTTTGAAGCGGGGGTAGTTATAACCCTGGCGGCTTTTTTCATCAATGAACTGTTCACTCATAACCTATATACCTCCCAGGTTGGTGCTATTATTTGGTTTTTATTGGGAGCCTTAAGTATGTTTGTTCAAGAAAGGAAGCTCCAGCCGGTTCCCTAGAGATAAAAATTATCCCCGGACGGCTTGCTTTTTGGGGCCGGATCGTTTAAAATAAGAAGGCAGGCGCCCGTAGCTCAGGGGATAGAGCACTGGCCTCCGGAGCCAGGTGCACAGGTTCGATTCCTGTCGGGCGCACCATCAAAAAACATTAAAGCGACGCGTTTTCACTGCGTCGCTTTTGATTTTGGCACTCCTTTTGATAGTCATGATAGTCAAAATAATTTAAAAACTCGCCAAAGCGGGTCACGGGAAAGGCATCAAAATCCTTCTTCCCGCTCTCTTGCGATTTTTTTATCCCGGGAGAATAGGGGGGGCCTCTTAAAAAAGCCCTCTCGGCGGCAAGCAAGCCGCCAAGTTTTTTCCCCGCATCAGCAGGGATTGACCGCCAGGTGGGCGAATATGTTCCAAGTTATTATCTCTTTGCCTGACTGATTGAACCCTCCCGCTTCTGGAGAAAATGGGGGATGGAGGTGCCGGGTTATGGAGGCCGGGGAAGCAAAAAAAAGGATTGAACAGCTACGGGCAGCCATTGAACGCCATGATTATCTCTATTATATCCTGGATGCCCCGGAGATCTCCGATGCCGAGTATGATGCTTTGATGAAAGAACTGTCGGCGCTGGAGGCGGCCTACCCGCAGTTTGTTACCGTGGACTCGCCGACCCAACGGGTTGGCGGGGCGCCGGCGGAGGCCTTCCGGACGGTGGCCCATCCTTTGCCGTTGCTTTCTTTAAACAACGCCTATGATACGGATGAACTGATAGAATTTGACCGCCGGCTGAAAAAACAAGCCGCCCCGGAACCCCTCATTTTTGTAGGTTATGTAGGAGAACAAAAAATTGACGGTTTAACCGTGGCCTTACTTTATCAGGACGGGGTTCTGGTCCGGGGCGCCACCAGAGGCGACGGCCTGCGGGGCGAGGATGTTACCGCCAATATTAGGACCATCCGTTCAATTCCCTTGCGGTTACAGAAAAGAGTCCCCGGGCGGGTCCTGGTGCGCGGGGAGGTCTTTATGACCAAAGACTCCTTTCAGGAGTTAAACCGGGAAAGGGAGCGCGCCGGCCAGTCCCTCTTTGCCAACCCGCGGAATGCGGCCGCCGGATCCCTCCGGCAACTGGATCCGGCGGTGACCGCCACCCGCTCCCTGGACGCTTTTTTCTACGACCTCCTGCTCTGGGAAGGGGCGGCCAGTGCGCTTCCGCCCACCCATTGGGAGGCCCAGACCCTCCTCAGGGAATGGGGGCTGAAGGTCAACCCCTACTCCCGGCTTTGCTCCTCCATTAAAGAGGTGGTTGACTACTGCCGGGAGTGGGAAGAGAAGCGTTCCACCCTTCCCTGGGAGATTGACGGGGTGGTGGTCAAAGTCAACTCCCTGGCCTTCCAGGAAAGAATGGGCGCAACCGCCAAAGCGCCCCGGGCCAAGATCGCCTATAAATTTTCGCCGGAGGAGGCTTTCACCCGGGTCCGGGAGATCCTGGTCAATGTAGGACGGACCGGGGTTCTGACCCCCCTGGCCATTCTGGAACCGGTACGGGTGGCCGGATCCACGGTTGGGCGGGCCACTCTACATAATGAAGATTATATCCGGGAGAAGGATATCCGCACCGGGGATGTGGTGGTCATCCGGAAGGCCGGGGAGATCATCCCCGAGGTGGTGCGGGTGGTACCGGAACGCCGGACCGGTGCGGAGAAACCTTTTACCATGCCGGCGGTCTGCCCGGCTTGTGGTGCTGCGGTCTACCGTGAGCCGGGGGAAGCGGCTGTCCGTTGTTTGGGGGCTTCCTGCCCGGCACAGCAAAAAGAGAGGATTATTCATTTTGCCGCAAAGAATGCCATGGATATTGAAGGGGTAGGGCCGGCCGTTGTTAATCTCCTGGTTGAAAAAGGCCTGATCAAGGATGCCGCCGGCCTGTACGACCTGACTGCCGGGGACTTGGCGGGCTTGGAGCGGTTTGGCGCCAAATCCGCGGAGAACCTCCTGGCAGCGGTGGAGCGCAGCAAAGAAAACCCGCCGGAACGCCTCCTGTTTGCCCTTGGTATCCGGCATGTGGGCGAGGAAATGGCCCGCCGGCTGGTCGGGTATTTCCGGGATTTGGACCGGATCTTCACCGCCACCAAGGAAGAATTGATGGCGGTTCCGGAGATCGGCGAAGCGATCGCCGAAAGTATCCGGCGGTACATGGAAGAAGCCCAGAACAGGGAGTTTTTGGAGAAGTTGCGCCGGGCCGGGCTCAAGTTCAAGGCGGAGGAAAGGAAGGCGACGGCAGAACCATTAAGCGGAAAAACCTTTGTCCTCACGGGGGCGCTGGCCGCTTTCACCAGGGAAGAAGCGGAAGAAGTCTTGCGGGGCCTGGGAGCGCGGGTGACTTCTTCCGTCAGCAAGAAGACCGATTATGTGGTGGCCGGGGAAAGCCCGGGCAGCAAATACCAGAAGGCCGTGGATCTTGGGGTTACGGTTTTGACCGAGGATGAGTTCTTGCGGTTACTTACGGATCTGCGGCAACGGAAAGAGAGCCAGACTAAAGGAGGGATATATGATGAAGCTGGAGAAGGAGGAAGTCAAGCGCCTGGCGGAGCTGGCCCGTTTCGAGCTCAGTGAGGAGGAGGCTGCGGAGTTTTCCCACCAACTGAGTGAGGTTTTGGCTTACACAGGACAGGTCCGGGAAGCCCCGGTGGAAGGGGAGAAACCGGCGATTCATCTCCTTTCCTTAACCAATGTTTTACGGGATGATGAGGTTAAACCCTCTTTGCCCCGGGAGGAGGCATTGGCCAATGCTCCCCACCGGGAAGAGGGTTTTTTCCGGGTACCAAAGATCTTGGAAGAAAGCTAGGGGAAGGGAGGTTTTCTTTTATTATGGAATTATCCACCCTCAGTCTTAAAGAACTCGGCAATGCGTTACGGAAAAAAGCCGTCTCGGCCCGGGAGATTACCGGGGCCTTTCTCGAACGGATTAAGCGGTTCAACCCGGATTTGAACGCCTTTGTGACCGTGGCGGAAGAACAAGCGCTGGCTGCTGCCAACGAGGCCGATCTCCGCCTGGCCCGCGGGGAAAGGGTGACCCCACTGACCGGGATTCCCGTGGCCGTGGCGGATACCATTTGTACTAAAGGGATCAAAACCACTTGCGCTTCGCGGATCTTGGAGAATTTTATCCCTCCGTACGATGCGACCGTCGTCTCCCGTTTGCAAGAGGCGGGGGCGGTGGTGATTGGTAAGACCAACAGCGATGAGTTTGGGGCCGGGACAACCACCGGCTACTCCGCCTTCGGCCCGGTCTGTAACCCCTGGGATAAGAACCGGGAACCGGGAGGGGACGGCGGTGCGGTGGCGGTAGCGGCCGGCCTTGCGCCCTTGGCTATTTCCTTTGATACCGGCGGGAATCTGCGCCGGGCCGCCGCTTTTTGCGGGGTCGCCGGATTGAAACCGGCTTATGGTTCGGTTTCCCGCTTCGGCCTGGCGGCGCTGGCCCCTTCCCTTGAACAAATTGGTCCCCTAGCCCGGCAGGTTGAGGATCTGGCCCTGCTTTACCAGGTCTTGGCCGGGCCGGATCCGCTTGATGCCACCTCGCTCCCGGCCGGTGCCCCGGGACGCAGCGGGCAAGAATTCACCGGTACGGCGGCTACCGGCCGCCCGGGGCTGCGTATCGGTTTGCCCCGGGAGTATTTTGCCGGGGAGGAACTGCAGGCAGAGGTGAAAGACTTGGTTCTTGCCGCTACCGGGATCCTGACGGAGAAGGACGGCGAACAAGTGGATTTGTCCCTACCTTCCACCGGATACGCATTGGCGGCCCACATATTACTGGCCGCCGCCGAGGCCAGTTCAAGCTTGGCGCGGTATGACGGGGTACGGTACGGGTACCGTTCACCGGAAGCGGCCGATATTGACCTCTTGTATAAAAAGACGAGAACAGAAGGGTTCGGCAGGGAGGCGAAACGCCGGATCCTCCTGGGTACGCTGGTCTTAAGCGCCGAATGTTATGGCGATTATTATCTCAATGCCCAGAAAGTAAGGACCCTGGTCATCCGGGAATTTACCGAAGCCTTCACCAAGTGCGACCTGATTTTAACCCCGGTTACCCGGGAGTTGCCCGGCCGGGCCGGGGAGGAGAAATCCCCCTTAAGGCAGTACCAGGATGAATCCTATACTGTCGCCGCCAATTTGGCCGGCCTTTCCGGGTTGAGCGTCCCCTGCGGGCTGGTGGACGGCTTGCCGGTAGGGGTCCAGTTATTGGCTCCCGCGGGAAGGGAAGATCTCCTTTTCCAGGTTGCCCGCACCCTGGAAAAGGCAGTGGGAAGGTTTTCGTCACCGTTCCTCCGGGGGTAGATTCCCGGAAGCCGTTTTACCGTCCGGCGGGTGATTGCCGTGGTGACACCGGTACACAGCGGCACAGCGGTGAAGACGGGGGCTTTTAACACGTGGTAAAAGGAGGGCGCGTTTTTATTATGAATTATGAGACTGTTATTGGCCTTGAAGTCCATGTGGAATTGAAGACGGAGGCGAAGGTTTTTTGCGGGTGCGCCGCCCGGTTCGGGGCCGAACCCAACACCCACGTCTGTCCGGGTTGTTTGGGGATGCCCGGAGTACTGCCGGTGCTTAATAAAAAGGCCGTTGAGTTCTGCATCAAGGCCGGATTGGCCCTGCAATGCCGGATCGCCCCGTTCAGCATGTTTGACCGGAAACAATACTTCTACCCGGATTTACCGCAGGCTTACCAGATCAGCCAGGGTGATCTCCCCCTCTGTACCGGGGGCGGGCTTAAGATCGTCACTCCGGGGGGAGAAGAAAAAATAATCAGGCTCAACCGGATTCATCTTGAGGAAGAAGCAGGCCGGACCTATCATTCGGGGGCGGGGGCGACCGGCTACTCTTTGCTGGACTTTAACCGCAGTGGGTTGCCGTTGATTGAGATCGTCACCGAACCCGATCTCCGCTCGCCGGCAGAGGCCAAGATTTTTCTGGAAAAACTCCAGGAAATCCTGAGGTATATCGAGGTTTCCGACTGCAAGATGGAGGAAGGTTCCTTCCGTTGCGACGCCAATATTTCGGTGCGCCCGGCGGGAAGTCAAGAATTTGGCCGGCGGATGGAGATTAAGAACCTCAATTCATTCAAGGCGATCCAGTCGGCCTTGACGTATGAGGCAAACCGCTTAGGTAGTTTGCTCGCGGCGGGGACCCCGCCGGAGCAAGAAGAATCCAGGGGCTGGGACGAAACGCGGGGGATGACCTTTTTCATGCGCCCGAAGGAAAAGGCCACAGATTACCGGTATTTTCCGGATCCGGATCTGCCGCCGTTGGTGATTGCGGAAGAGTGGGTGGAGGAGATCCGGGCGGGCCTTCCCGAACTGCCGGAGGAGAAAAAAGCCAGGTATATGGAGGAATACGGGTTATCGGCCCAAGACGCGGATTTGCTGGGCAGTTCACGGGAGACGGCCGAGTTTTTTGAGGCCACCCTCCGCCTTTACTCCGGTGAGGTCAAGACTGTGGCCAATTGGGTAATGGGGGAATTCGCCCGCCTGCTGAACCTGGAGAAACTCACGCCGATCCAGAGCAAGCTGGAGCCGGAGGCCCTCGCCGCCATGCTGCAGATGATTGATGCCGGGGAGATCAGCGGGAAAATAGCGAAGACCGTCTTTGAAGAGATGTTTTATTCCGGCAAGCCCCCCCGGGAGATCGTGGCGGAAAAAGGCTTGGCGCAGATTAGTGATGAAAGCCAACTCGTTGTTCTGGTCCGGGAGATCCTGGCCCAACACCCGGGACCTGTAGCGGATTACCGGGCGGGAAAGACAAAAGCCCTCGGGTTTTTGGTGGGACAGGTAATGAAAGAGACCAAAGGTCAGGCAAACCCGGGTTTGGTCAACAAATTGTTACGGGAGGAATTAGAGAAATTACCCTAAACGTGGTGGGCGTGAAGCCTGTAGAAATTACAGGGAAGGGACGGGTTCGTTAACACACCGAAACTATCCTGCGGATAAGAAGAGAAAGACAAAAATCCCGTGATTGCCGGCGGGTTTTTCGCCTGCGGTCACGGGATTTTCGTTCTGCCGTTGTGGTTTTGCCGTTACGTGCAGGTGATTCAGGGGAGCTAAGGACCGGGGATTTACGTCCTGCACTATTCCGCAGTTTTTTTTAAGTGCTAAGGGTTGTGCATTCCTTCTTCCCTTTCCCCTTCTGCTAAAGGCCGTTTTTCCGGGTAGACCAGGTCAACACCGGCAACTATGGCGGCTGCCAGCAAGGTGCTGACTACCGGCGGCCGGACGTTAATCATAGCCAGGGAATAGAGGTAGACCACTACGGCGGTGACAAGAAAAAGGATGATGCTTCTATCCCGGGGGGAACCGGGTCTAACAGCCATCTCCACCAGGGAGGAAATAACCGCAACCAACAGGCTCACCGCGGCCAACCGTCCGAGGGTCAACCCGGAGAACCCGGGGACAATATAGCCGAGGAGAAAGAGGACGATAAATGTGGCGGCAGCCCGGATTACCAGGCGTATCCAGTTGATGTTCATACATAACCTCCTTTCAGATGACAAAGACGAGTTTTGCCGATCAGATGGCAAAGACGTGTTTACCGATGCGGTTCACGATTGTTCTCGTCCAGACCCACGAACTCACGACTTTACCGGGGTTGAAAAAATAGAGGGCGCCGCCGGAGGGGTCCCACCCGTTGACAGCGTCACGGGCGGCCCGGACCGCTTCATTGCTGGGGGTAGTATAAATCCGGCCGTTGGTGACGGTTTCAAAGGCATGCGGCTGGTATAACACCCCCGCCAATGTATTGGGGAAAAGCGGGCTTTCAATTCTATTGAGAACGACAGCTCCGACGGCCACTTTACCGATATATGGTTCGGCTTCAGCTTCGGCATGTATCAACCGGGCCAGCATATAGGTGTCTACCCCGGCCCGGGAACCGCCGCCGGCAGTGGTAGCCGCGGCCGTACCACCGGTGGGGATGGTCAGGCGCTGTCCGATCCGCAGGGTATTGGAGGCGAGGCCGTTAACTGACCGCAGGGTATTAACGGGGACCCCGACCCGCTGGGAGATGGTGTAGAGGGTGTCACCCCGCCTTACTGTATAGGTCCAGCCGCCGGTAGAAGTTGCCGCCGTACCGGTAGGAATGGTTATCCGCTGCCCAATCCGGAGAGAGTCGGTCCACAATCCGTTTCTCTGCCGCAGGTTGCCCAAACTAACCCCGAAACGCTGGGCAATTGCCTGCAGGGTGTCACCCCTTTGGACGGTGTAGGTCCAGTCCGCCATGGTTTCACCCGCCAACAGG
>FZPS01000008.1_pt11 | contig 11006 bp, 7 predicted proteins | sample 1817821 | NCBI WGS metagenome assembly FZPS01 (sample SAMEA104158645, study PRJEB21678) | metagenome | place: Germany | collected 2015-04-21 | reverse complement strand
ATGATGGTCCCATCCTTCGCCGTCACGCCATCGGACCAAACGCGCCCCCTCGCGTCCTCGATGACGACATGGACGCCTCCGATGGCCCAGCCATCCTGGTCCGTGACCTTGATGGTCATCTCGCCAAGCCGGTACAGCCTCGATGTGTCAAGTACCGCATAGCGGTCGATCGGACCGCATACCGCCGCCTCGGAATCTCGCATCAGGCAGAGGCCATAGCCGCCGGCGTCGAAGTGAGCATCGAACATCAGCGCCGTGCTGCCCTCCAGTAGGATGGCGTCGTCGACCACCTGGAACGATGCTCCATGTATCGACAGCGTCGAATCGATGGCGTAGATGCCGTCATAGACGGTGAAGGGTATCGACAACGTTCTCGTGCCGTTGTCGTACGTGATGTGGAAGGTGCTCGTTCGGATGGTGTCGCTGAAGGACATGTCGGAGCGGATGAGATACACGGCCGTCTGCAGCTTCCCATACTCGTTGCCGTCCGCCCTGACGCAGGAATCGATGGCGTAGATGCCGACGCTTCCATCCAGCTGGTACATCACCAATGCTTCGGCGATGATCGAGCCAGGAACGAACGGCAGCGAGGCGCCGCTGAAGGGCGACGATCCGGCTCCGAAGAACTCATGGATCAGTTGCATCAGGGCCGAGGCGAGAGGCTCGCCCATGTCGATGAGGCGCCCGTAGCCGAACTGATTGTCCCTTACATCGAGGTCGCACTCCAGCAGGAACATCTCGATGCCGTTGAACATCATGATGTTGTCCTGAACGGTCCCGTTCGTGAGCTCGGCGTATATGCCGTGGCCGTTCAACAGCATCACGTTGTCGATCACGTGGTCAAGGCATGATTCGTATGCATACATGCCGCGAACGTTTCCCACGATGATGCAGCCAGAGATCATCGGACTGCCGCCGTCGATATAGATGCCGTCCATCGCCGAGTTCATGATCCAGCAGTTGCGTATGGAGGGCGAGCAACCGTCTATGCGTATGCCGTTGCCGTAAGAGTCGATCACATGGGTGGTGAACATCTCGACGTTCGACGTCGAGGCGAGATACACCTCGAATGCGCCTTCAATGATGCAATCGACCATGAACATATCGCCGCTCACCCGGAAATACCAGGGATCGTTGTTGTCGGCATACATGTGGCTGGCGTACGCTTCCAGGCAGCCGCCTTCAGCGATCGTCAGCAGCGCGGCGCCGTTGTAGATGCCATATCTGACCCTCTCATCGGGCAGGAGCACGAAGTTGGCCACATGTTCGATCACCAGCTTCCCCCTGATGATCATCTCGCCGGCAAAGTACACGTCGTTGAAATGAACGAGCGCCTCGCCGTCTATCTCCCAATCGACGCTGCCGCCGATGACGACGATCCCGTGGCAGCCGTTCTGTTCGTATTCCCCGTTGATTAGGAGGATCGAACTGCTGGCCGTCCTGAGTCCGTCGTTCAGGTTCATGTAGAACGTGTTATCCCTCACCACCCCGTCGACGTCTGTCAGCTCGGCGCCGTCGCCGTTGAGGTAGAAATAGCAGGTCTCAAGGAAGAGATGGTCGCAGTCCTGTGCCTCGAGGCCGACATCGTTCTTCGAGAAGAAACTGTCGTATATCCTGGCGATGGTGCAATTGTCCAGCTTCACGCCGCGCCCGTTCTCCAGGAAGGCGTTGCCGTCGACCACGACGTAGGTGCAGTTCTCGATGCGCAGGCCGGTCTGGCTCCCCCTGAACGTGGTCCCGCTGACCTCCGCATCTGAGCAACCATTGAGATATACGGCATCGATGGCGTCGTAACCGCCGTCGATCGTGTTGTCGACTATCCTTATGCCTACAGCAATGCGGGAGAGGCCGTATGAGCCAGGGGCGACCTTGACGTCGGAGCATATGTGCATGCCCTGCCCAGAAGCGGCGTTGAACATGACGACCTCGTTGCATTCTATGCTGACGGACAGGATCATCTCGATCCAGCTGTCGATGTAGCCGGTGAGGAACGAGCGTTCGATGCTGATGCCGATGCTGCCTACTCCTGAGACCTCCATGTAATTGCCGATGATATCCATGTAGCCGTCGAATCGGACCTCGGCGCCGTCGGCCAGGCAATCCTGGTTGGTGACGAAGCAAATGCCGATGCCGCGGCTGCCGAGAATGTACAGCTGGTTGTTCGAGACCGTCATGCCATTGAGCGTCCTGGCGCCGGCGCTGCCACCGCCATCCGCTTCGACGCAGCCATCCGCATGGATGTCGATGCCGCGGCTGTCATCACCCGTCATCTCGATCAGATTGTCCTGGACCGTCAGGGAGTCGACTATGACTATGGCGACGCTGTCCTCGCCCTCCGCGTTGGCGCACATACGATCGAAGTTGAAGCATATGCCATGCCCTTTCCCGCCGGCCATGTAAAGCTCGTTGTATCCGATGGACACCTTGCCCATCGTAACATACGACTCGAGTCCAAGGCGCGAAATGGCCTGGACGTCCACATCGACGCATACGCAGCATGGGCTGGCGGTCGGGGTGGCGAACATCGCGACCATGTTCTCTTCCACCAGGACGTCTCCGAAGGTCGCCCTGGCAAAGGAGCCGCCGAACGGACCGGCGACCGATCCGCCGCCAGCGAGAATGTTCACGCTCACGCTGATGCCGCTCTCCGCTGAGCTTCCCTGCAGGCGTGCAGTGAGTTCGTTCTCGCATACCCTGACGTCCGCATTATAGGAAGCCACGCAATCCTGCTGCGGGCCGGTGCACTCGGCGACCACGTCGACTGAGACGTTCACCAGCGCGCCGCCGTCAGCCTGGTCGCATTCCACGAAGTTCCTGTCCACCAGCACGTCGCCCTCCGCCAATACGGTCGCGTTGCCGGACCCAGCATGAAGGCTGCTGCTGATGCCTATATGCCCTTTGAGATAATTGTATTCGAAACATACCGGCATGTAGGCATATATGGCCGCGTCGCCTTGAGCGGACAAGGTTCTGTCCATCTGGAAATCATGTCCGCTGTTCTCGGATATCGTCACCGGCGCATTGACGGTCGCTTCGCCGTAGCCCTCCGCGCGGACATCGAGCGCGTATTCGACCGTCATTCCGTCTTCCATTCCGCAAGAGTTGTGCTCCATCCTGAACTCGCCTTCACGCTCCAGGACGGAATCGTCGGCGGCGAGGAGGTCCACCTGCATCTTGCATGCTGAGATGTCGCTCTTCACCTCGTTGTGAGCTATCATCACGGGGAGGTTCGCGTACAAGCTGGCCGAGTCACGGGCGGCCAGGTCCTGCGATATGACGAACGCATCGTTCGCTCCATCGATGATGTTGCCGTAGATGATCAAGGCGCCATCCATGCAGAGGATCTTGCCGTGCCCGGCGGCATGGAGGCGAACGTTGTGCTCGATGGCGCTGCCACACATCGAGAACGTGTTATCCACGATCGTGACGTGTTCAAAGAACGCTGCCTCCCTGATCTTTGCCTCCCCATGGTCGTTCACCTCGACCGAGGTGTTGAGCTCCAGGCCTTTCGGGGGCTTCGCAGCGGCATCGCCTTCATCAAGGATGGCCTCTAACGTGTTGGCCAAGATGACGATATCACCGTTCATCGCAACGACGGAACTGTTGTTCGCCAACACGTTCTCTTCGATATGGATCAAGGACCTCTGAGTGTTGCTGCGGACCACGTTATCCGTGATCATGACGCCGACGTTCATGGACGAACTGCCATTGTCTATCGCCATCGCCATCCTATTGATGTGTATCGTGTCGCTGCCTTTGGCGTTCTCATGTATCGTGTTCCCCACGATCGTGATGGTTCCACTGAGGGCCGAGACCGCGTCGTCCTCCGCAAACGACCCTTGCGCGATGTAGATCGCATAATGCTCGCTGGTGCTGGTGATCTCGTTGTCGACTATAGTGATCATGACTTCCGTTTCGCTGATGTCGTCGCCATATGCCAGGGCGGATGCTGTTATTGTTATGGCGCCCTCATCCCAGACAGACGACCTGGCCTCGATGTAGCAGGCTTCGACGTATATGCTCCCTCCCTCATGGAAATCGGCATATATCGGCGCCAATCTGTAAACGCTGTAGAACTCCGAGTTGGTGATGGTTACCTCAGCATCATAGACCTCGATCGCTTTCGTCGCGTTGCGGAATATCGCACGGTCGATAGTGCCGTCGCTCCCCACACCCATCACGATGCCCCAATAGCTATCTTCTTCTCCAGGGTCCTGAGGGTCCCAGTTGTAGGTATCAAAGATGACGGGGTGCGCTTCGTCACCCTTCACTTCAAGTGTGCCGTTGACGGCGATGGTGCAATTTCGTTCGAACAGCACGGTGACGTTCGGCCCGATAGTCAACGTCTCCCCCTTCTCGACGTATATCGTCTTGTTGACGATGTATGTAGAGCCGGTCTCGCTCCAATCATAGCCGCTCTCGGTGGCGTCCAATCCTACGCCGACGAACGTTTGAGCGCTTGCCCCTCCCAAGCCGGACGGACCGCCCAGGCTGGCCGGCATCAACGCCAACATGAGCGACAAGGTGCATAGCACAAACAGCATCCTTGCAAGACCTAGCTTTCGCTCTCTCCGATGATACCTGCACTGAAATCTCAACGCCTCATACCCCTGCTGGACAACCCATTGCGCCAGTCGAAAGGTGAAATTCTTTTTTTGTACTTAAACATATTATTCAATGATATAATCTCTGAACGGCAGGCAAGGAACGGTCGGAGAGGATGCATCCTTGTGAACGTTCATCCATCCCATAGCGTCGGCAACAACGATTATTAGCTCGTTCGGCCTAGACCACATCGTGCACAAGATATCAGACATCAGCATGGAAGCGGACATCCTCGCCGAGAACCGCAAGCTTGGCGACGAGATCCGCCATCGCCTCCGTTCACATAATATCCGCTCGGTCGACGTCATGGGCTCAATAGGCGCGGGAAAGACCCTCCTCATCGAAAAGATGGCGGTGGAGCTGCGCCGCAAGGGCATAAGGGCGGCGGTGCTGGCCGGCGATGTCACCGGCCAGGACGATTTCGACCGTTTCCGGGCCCGGGACATACCCGCGGTTAACGTCAACACGGGCAAGGAGTGCCACCTCGACGCCCATCTGGTGGACCATGCCCTGGACGAGCTTGACCTGGACGCCATCGACTTCTTGTTCGTGGAGAACGTGGGAAATCTGGTCTGTCCGGCCGATTTCCCGCTGGGCACCGACTACCGGATGGTCGTGATATCGGTCACCGAAGGGGACGACATGATAAGGAAGCAGCCGCTCATATTCCTTGAGAGCGACATAGCGGTGCTGAACAAGGTCGATCTGCTGCCCTATGTCGACATGGACGTCGATCGGCTGGAGGGCGACTATGCCAGATTCAAGAAGGGTGCGAAGCTGTTCCGCACAAGCGCCAAGACTGGGGAGGGCATCGAGGAGCTGTTCAAGGCGTTGAACATCCACGCTTAGTTATTATTACCCTCTTCCTTTACCTGTGGCGGTGCTCGCATGAAGGTGCTTGTCGTTGGAGGCGGCGGCCGGGAGCATGCTCTCGCCGCGGCGCTGGAGCGCAGCGGAGCTGAGCTGTACTCGGCCATGAGGAACAACAACCCGGGGATCGCCAGGCTGGCAAAGGAGGTCCGACTCGTGAGGGAGACTGATGTCTCCAGCATCTTGGAGTTCGCCAGAGCGGCCGGTGTGGATATCGCCGTCATGGGCCCGGAGGCGCCCCTGGAAGCTGGCCTGGTGGACGCGCTCGAAGCAGAGGGCATAGGATGCGTCGGCCCGACGAAGGCTGCGGCAAGGTTGGAGACTTCGAAGAGCTTCGCCCGCGAGCTTATGCAGCGATACGGAGTTCCAGGCAACCTGCGCTTCGCATCGTTCGACGATCTCGATGAAGCGAAGGGATATGTCAGGGAGGCCGGGTTCGAACTGGCCATCAAGCCCGTGGGCCTGACCGGCGGCAAGGGGGTCAAGGTCCAGGGAGAGCATCTTCATGACATCAAGGAGAGCGAGGCGTATCTCGAGGAGATCTTCGGACAGGGCCTAGGCGGCGGAAGCGTAATCCTGGAGGAGAGGGCGGTGGGCGAGGAGTTCACGCTGCAGGTGTTCTGCGACGGGCGGAACGTAGTACCGATGCCTCTGGTTCAGGACCATAAGCGCGCCTACGAGGGAGACGTCGGGCCGAACACCGGCGGAATGGGCTCCTATTCGGCGGAGGACCATCTGCTGCCCTTCGTGAGCGAGTCGGACAAGGAGGCGGCGCTGGACATACTGCGGCGGACGGTGGAGGCAATTGCCCAGGAGGGGCACCCATACCGCGGAGTGCTGTATGGCCAGTTCATGCTGACCCGGGACGGTCCAAGGGTCATCGAGTTCAACGCACGGTTCGGAGACCCGGAGGCGATGAACGTCCTGTCCATACTCGAGACTCCCTTCCTGGAAGTATGCGAGGGCATCGTGGACGGTTCCCTCTCTCCAAACGTGTCTTTCGCCAGGAAAGCCACGGTGTGCAAGTACGTGGTGCCTGCTGGATATGGGACGGCGCCGCAGTCCGGCAAGCCCATCGAGGTGGACGAGGAGGCGGTCGCTAGGGAAGGCGCCAGGCTGTACTATGCGATGGTGGACGGAGAGGCAGGCAGGGTCGTCACCACCACATCCCGTGCGCTTGGAGTGGTGGGCATAGATGATTCCATCCAGGAGGCCGAGGAGGCATGCGAGAGGGCCCTGCGCCACGTCCGCGGGGAGGCCATATTCGTGCGCCACGACATCGGGAAGGCGGAACTGGTGAACCGACGGGTGGAACATATGGCGCGGCTCAGGAAAGCGTAAAATAGGGAGCCGCTTGTTCCTTCATCCATGAAGAACCTTGAAGACATCGTTGACCGCATCGAGTCCCGTCTGGAGGAGAGGGACCAGGTCCGCGAGGTCGCCATCAAGTCCACCCGAGCCATCAACAGGCTCTCCGGCAGCATCGTCCATTCCATCCACAAGGGAGAGGACGTGAAGTCCATGATGCATGAGGCCATCGATGAGGCCCACCGCCTGCGAAGCCTGTTGGAGGACTATCCGGGAATGTGGGAGTCAGGACTTGTGGAAGGAGCTTTGCAAGAACTGGCCGAGGCCGCTGTTCTGTACGCGCTTGTCAATGATGAGGACGTGCCTGATCCGGATGAGATGGGGCTCCCCGGAACCGCATACGTTCTCGGACTGGCCGATGTCATCGGCGAACTGCGGCGCTTCGCCCTGGAACGCCTCAGGGAGGGAAAGGCCGACGAAGCCAGCAGGTACCTTGACATGATGGAGGAATTGTTCCTGGTCATAATGCGGTTCGACTTCCCGGATGCGATAATACCCATCAGGCGCAAGCAGGATGTTGCCCGCTCCCTTCTGGAGAAGACCCGGGGAGAGGTCGCCGTGGCGCTGAGCGCGGCCATGCTGCAGGCCAAGCTGGAGAGCATCTCCCGCAAGCTCTAGTAGTGCTTTCGCATCCTCTCCTCGATCTCCTCCTTCGGCGCCACACCCACCATCTGGTCGACCAGCTGGCCGTCCTTGAAGAACAGGATGGTGGGGATGGCCATTATCTTGAACCGCTGCACCTCGGCCTGGTTCTCATCCACGTTCATCTTCGCCACCGCGACCTTGCCGACGTAATCATCGGCCAGTCGTTCGATCGTCGGTGACAGCATGCGGCAGGGGCCACACCAGGCCGCCCAGCAATCGACCACCAGATTCGGATTCTGGTCCTTCACGCTGTTCAGGGCGCCCGGCTCGATCACTATTACGTTTTCTGCCATTTCAATCGGCGGAAATAATCCACGCTGACACTATTTGTTGATATCCTCGCCCCGATGATGCGGGCGGAAGGATCGTCGTGTGGACATTTGGCTACATTGCCTGATAGAACGTCGTGGCGGCGCAGATGGTGCTGCTCAGGCTGCCTCGATCGATACTGTCAGGGTTCCGCTTATCACCATATCGCTGGAAAAAGTGGAAAGAAAAGGAAGGAAAGGCCAGAGGCCTATTTCTCGGTGCCCTCAGGCTCGTGGGCGACGTTTCTTTTTCTTCTTGCCCCGGTTCATATAGGTGAAGAACACCACCACCAGGAAGATGACCACCAATATGGCGAGCAAGATGTTCAGCGTCCCCCAGCCTCCGTCCCCGACATAGAACTCCGTCACGAACTCGTTGCTTCCATCAGGGAAGGTGACGAAGTGCTGATCAGGGTCGATCACTACCTTGAGGACATGCCTCCCGGGCGAGAGGCTGGCCACGGACCAGTTGTACGAGACCTTTTGAGTGGTGGCCGCAGGGATCGTAGCATTCACCGTCCCTACGAGATCGCCGTCCACCCAGAACTGCACCGGGATGCCGACGGCGGTCACGTTGGCCGTGTTGACTATGTCGGCCGACAGGGTCACCGGCTCTACCACCTTTATCTCATAACGGGCATTGGCGCTCACCGAGCCGTTCTGGGACGAGACGCCGATGTTCACGGCGAACGTCGAGCCGATGGTTGCCGGCGCGGTCACGGTCAGGGTGAAGGTCCGGCTCGACGTCGTGCCCGATTTTGGAGTCACGGAGGCCCCCGAAGGAACGGATGCATTGTACTTCAGGAGGCCGTCAGGACCGCCTTCGACCTTCACCGTCAGGACCGCCTTCTCGCCAGGTATCATCACCTCAGGTCCGCTTACCTCGATCAGATAGCTATCGTTCTGGGCGGCCGCCGGGGCGGGGACGGCTATTGCGGCCATCACCAGTGCGGCGAGGACCGCCAGGGTCGCTATTACCGCTTTCTTCTGCGTCCAAACACCCCCTTGTTGACCCTTAGGATCACCAGTACGGCTGCAAGCACCGCTATCAAGGCAAGCAACACCCATGTGATGGCAGGAACTTGCGGAGCGCCTATCTTGGCACCCTGACCGGATGTATCCAGGCTGACTTCACCCAGCTTGAGCTGCTCGATCTGAACATTGCCCTCGAAGTCATCATCCATGTGCTCCGAGGTCACTTCATACGTGAGCGTGGGATTGGAATCGGCGTCATCCCTGATCTTTTCCAGCCTGAGACTGACGGTGGCGCTCTTGCCAGCGCTCACTGATACCTCCTTGGTAAGGCTGGACCTGCCAGGGATGCTCACGGACCATCCCTGTTCGCGCAGGGCGTCTGCCGCCTCGTCCGAGATGATCAGTGTGTATCTGTCATCGGCATTGCCGGTGTTCTCCAGCACGATCGGCAGAGACACGAATTCCGTGCCATCTACCTGGGCCGGGCCGGGCCTCGCTTCCATTCCGTACACCGCTGTGATGTTCACATCCAGTTTCAGGATGGCGCTGGCCTTTGTATTGGCCGATTCCGCTTTGATGATTATCTGCGGATGGCTGACCTTGGCATCGGAAGGTGTCGTGATGGTTACCGTCACGGTCTTGCTCTCTCCCGAGCTGAGGGTCACCCTGCTCTCGGAGATGGTGACGCCCCACGGGGATGTGCTCGAGATGACGTAGGTGTCATCATCGACGTTGCCGACATTGCTTATCTCGATCTCGTACTCCACCTGCTCCCCGGCCTTGACCTCCTTGACCACGCGGTCCCACGAGAGTTCCACATAACCAATATATTGAAGCTCCAGCGCAAGGTCTGCGTCGTCGACCGTACCGCTCAGGGCACGTTCAATAGAGGCTGCTCGGGTCTCTCGGACATTGTTTTCACCCACCACCGTGCTGACGGCAACTATCTGATAGACGCCGCTTGGAAGCACGGCAGAATATCCGCCACTCCCATCGGTGGTAATGGTGAACCCGGCTACGCCCAGGAAGGATACCTCAGCACCTTCCACGGGATCGCCTTCGAAGGTCACGGTTCCGCTGATCCTGTGCCCGGAGACCGTCGTGAGGTCCAAGGTGACGTCATCGGATGGTCCCACGGTGATCGTGGTCAAGACGACCCTGGAGGCGTTATCGGTCCCATAGACCGCGTAGGTGCCAGGGGCCAAGTTGACCGTGTAATCGTTCCCGGCTATAACGGCATTGGCATCAATCGCCGTCTCGCTTAGCGCCTGGAACTGCAGCCAAGTTAGAGAGCTATCGAGCTCACCGCTGACGGTTACATTGTCGTAGTCCCAGATAGTGGGAATGTCGAGGTCATTGGTGTCTGCCATGTTCACGGTCTCAGAACCGGTGTAGATGACGTACCGCGTCACCTCGTCGATGACCTTCTTCATGGCCTGCTCCGCGCTGACGGTATAGGTGCCGTCCGGCAGGTAGACCTGGTACTCGCCGTTCGAGTTGGTGGTAACCGGCAGTTCGATATTGGCGCCGGCCGCAATGGTCACCTTGGAGGTGCCCCTTAGGGCATCTCCATTCTCATCGAGGATCTCACCCTGCAGGATGTTCGCTTTTTTCGGTGTGATCGGTACAGGTCCGCCTTTTGCCGTATCCACCGTGGCAAACGTGAGATCGGCGTAGTAGGTGTTGCCGTCCTTTATCAGGGCATAGATCGTGTAGCTGCCCGGAACGAGGTATACGCTATTCTCGCTGGCATCTATTTCCACATCCACCCCTTCATCCGGCTCCACGAAACGGATCGTTCCCTCTCCGATTTCATCTACCTGCAGTTCGACCTCGACCTTCACTTCGAGCTGTGCGATGATCTCAAGATCGGCAGGTGCACGGCCGACAGGCACGGTAAGAGTGCCGTTGTATACGTACCTGTAGCCTTCCTCGACGGTTTCTATGATGACGCGATAGTTGCCCGGTGACAGGCTCACTTCGAACTCGTCGCCGCTGATCGTGGCGGTGGCATCGGACGCACCGCCGCCAGCGTCCTCGAACACGATCTCATACCCGTCCAAGTATGCGTTGTCAGAGCCTTCGACGGTTCCTCTAGCAGTCTGGTTGAACGCTACTAGATCTACGTTCTCGGTCTTGCCAGCGAAGCCCTCGAGCGTGCGCTCCGCAGCCGCGTAGCCGCTCTTGGAGATGGTCAGCCGGTAATCTGATCCTTTTGGCAGTATGATATCATAC
>FZPS01000062.1_pt3388 | contig 11007 bp, 8 predicted proteins | sample 1817821 | NCBI WGS metagenome assembly FZPS01 (sample SAMEA104158645, study PRJEB21678) | metagenome | place: Germany | collected 2015-04-21 | reverse complement strand
ATCTAGTACGCAAGATATAATATATAGATAATATGACAGATAAATAAATACATACATACCACATATATAGAAGCATTTATAAAGGATTAGGTGACAAAATGCATTGCTTCATAGGAATAGACATCGGTTCTACAACCGTAAAAGTAGTTGTTCTGGATGAAAACAAAAGAATATTGTACAAACATTACGGCAGACATTATGCACTAGTAAGAGAAAACACAGTGGATCTGATAGAAAATTTAAGAGATTTACTGCAAGGAAAACAAGTAAAAGTAGCAATTACCGGTTCAGCTGGATTGGGTATGTCTAAGGATGCAGGCATAGAATTTGTCCAGGAAGTCTTCGCCACAAGAATTGCTGTAGAAAACTATTTAGACAATATAGATGTGGTTGTTGAACTAGGTGGAGAAGATGCAAAAATTCTTTTTTTAACCGGTGGAAATGAAGAACGAATGAATGGCAGCTGTGCAGGTGGGACTGGAGCTTTTATTGATCAAATGGCTTCTCTGCTTAACGTATCCCTGGAGGAGTTGGATTCGCTTAGCTCTAAACATAAAAAGATATATAATATTGCTTCACGCTGCGGTGTATTTGCCAAATCAGATATTCAGCCTCTACTAAACCAAGGGGCTAACAAAACAGATATTGCCGCCAGCATTTATCAGGCAGTTGTGGATCAAACCATAGCTGGATTGGCTCAGGGTCGAGAAATTAAGGGTAGAGTAGCCTTCCTGGGAGGTCCGCTGACATTCCAGAGAGGACTACAGGAACGGTTTGTGGAAACACTGAAATTGGATTCAGAGCATGCAGTTTTTCCAGATGACGCAGAATATTTTGTTGCACTAGGCGCTGCTCTATACAGCATGAACCGAAACGGTATGCAATACGACCAATTGATAAGCAAGCTAGAACGTGCTCAGTCAATAAAAAGCCTAGTTGAATCCCTGCCTCCACTATTTGAGTCTCAAGACCAATATGAAGATTTCAAGAAAAGGCATAACGGAGACAGAGTTAAAAAGGTTGATATAACCACATATGAGGGTGATGCCTACCTGGGCATAGACGCAGGATCAACAACAATAAAATTGATTCTAATTACCCCGGAAGGAGATATCCTATATTCCTTCTATCAATCCAATTATGGAGAGCCCATACCCATTGTGAAAAAACATTTACAAAAAATTTATGAACTGGGTGGTAACAGAATTAGGATTCGATCTGCTGCGTCCACTGGGTATGGGGAAGAGTTGGTAAAAAATGCTTTTCATTTAGACAGTAATATTATCGAAACCGTTGCCCATTATTATGCCGCCCGATTTTATGATCCACAGGTAGATTTTATTCTGGATATAGGTGGACAGGATATAAAATGCTTTAAAATTAAGAACAATGCAGTAGATTCCATCATGTTGAATGAGGCCTGTTCTTCAGGATGCGGTTCATTTATTGATACTTATGCCCAAGCTCTAGGTTATAAAATTGAAGAGTTTGCTAAACTGGGGCTTTTTGCAAAACACCCGGTGAACCTAGGCTCTCGTTGCACGGTATTTATGAATTCTTCCATCAAACAGGCACAAAAGGATGGCGCAGATGTTGCAGATATAGCAGCCGGCCTGGCTATCAGTATCATTAAAAATGCTTTGTACAAAGTTATTCGTGTTTCCTCTCCTAAGGAAATGGGTGAGCATATTGTAGTTCAAGGGGGAACATTCCTAAATGATGCCGTTTTACGCAGTTTTGAGATGGAAACAGGGAAAAAAGTCATCCGACCACCAATTGCTGGATTAATGGGTGCCTTTGGAGCAGCCTTGTATGCAAAATCTTTGGACAAGCAATTTTCCACTATACTTAACTCATCGGAACTGAAGACCTTTACTCATACAGCCAGAGCAGCACAATGTAAGCAATGTACCAATAATTGCAAACTGACAATAAACATATTTAATGAGAATGAAAGATATTTTTCCGGCAATAGATGTGAGAGAGCCTTGGGTAGGAAAGAAAAGTCTCAGCTCCCCAATGCCTATAGATATAAATTGAAACGACTTTCCGATTACCAACCTAGAAAAAATGCGCCCCTTGGTAAAATAGGTATTCCTATGGGATTAAACATGTACGAAAACTTGCCATTCTGGTATACCCTCTTAACTGAAGTAGGCTTTGAAGTTGTTCTCTCTGGTCAGTCTTCCAGGGAAACATATACCAAGGGACAGCATACAATACCATCCGATACGGTATGCTATCCAGCTAAACTGATGCATGGACATATTGAGTTATTACTAGAAAAAGGTATACATACAATTTTTTATCCTTGTATGACCTATAATTTTGATGAACTTTCGGGAGACAACCATTATAATTGTCCGGTTGTAGCCTATTATCCTGAGTTGCTCAAAGCAAATATTACAGCCCTAGATAAAGTGCGATTCCTCTATCCCTATTTTTCCCTATCTGATCAAAAGGAGTTTACTAGAAGGGTCAGCAGCTATTTCAAAGAACAATTTAATATTCCTGAAAGAATAACGCGTAAGGCTGTTCCCAGAGCATATAAAGAATATTACAGATTTATTAATGATATCAGAGAATATGGCAGAAAGGCAATAAAATACGCTGAACATCATGGACATATGGTTATTGTGCTGGCGGGCAGGCCTTATCATATTGATCAGGAAACAAACCATGGGATAGATCAACTAATAAATTCACTGGGCTTAGTTGTAATATCAGAGGATTGCGTTAGCTACCTTGAGGAGAAAAAAAAGGTCAATGTATTGAATCAATGGACTTACCACGCCAGGCTGTATTCAGCAGCTCAGTATGTAACCAAGCAAAAAAATATGCAATTGGTTCAATTAGTCTCCTTTGGCTGTGGCCTGGATGCGATTACTACTGATGAGGTGCGTGATATTTTAGAGAAAGGGCACAAGCTCTATACACAAATTAAAATAGATGAAATCAGTAACCTGGGTGCGGCGAAAATTCGTCTCCGCAGCCTTCTTGCCGCCATAACATTATAGGGAGGTTGGCAAAATGAGCAAATTTAAATATGCTAAAGATGGCAGATTATTATTTACAAAGGATATGAGAGAGGAATACACTATTTTAATTCCCATGATGCTCCCCATTCATTTAACCTTCATGAAAAATATCCTGCAAAAACATGGTTATAAAGCTGAACTATTGGACACAACACATACACAAATTGTAGAGGAAGGCCTACAGAATGTACATAACGATACCTGCTATCCAGCTCTTCTGGTAATCGGTCAGCTTCTGGATGCTATTAAAAGCGGTAACTATGACATTAATAAAACAGCATTGATAATCACCCAAACCGGCGGTGGCTGCAGAGCCTCCAACTATATATTTCTGCTGCGCAAAGCATTAAAACAGAATAATATGGAACATATACCGGTAATATCTTTTAACTTGAATGGTATGGAAAAAAACCCCGGTTTTAAGCTTACCGTAGGCCTGCTTGTTGAGTTCATATATGCAGTACTTTATGGGGATATACTTATGCTACTTTCCAATCAGGTAAAACCCTATGAAATAAATATAGGAGAAGCTGATAGACTTACAGATAAATGGGTAACCAAATTAAGCAAGGAATTGAATGGCAGAAGCTTTTTAAACAAAAGAAGATTCAAGCAGAACCTGGAACAAATCGCAGCGGAGTTTGCTGCAATTCCTATTAAAAAAGTAAACAAGATTAAAGTGGGAATCGTTGGGGAGATTTATATGAAGTATTCACCCCTGGGCAATAACAATTTAGAAGAATTCCTGCATAAGGAAGATGTTGAAGTAGTTGTGCCGGGGCTGATGGATTTTATTATATATACATGTGACAATGGAGCAACTGATGCAAAATTATATGGAATTAACAGAGGCGTATCTATCCTTACCAGCCTGTTTAAGAATTTCCTTGTTAAGATGCATAATATGTTGATAGAAGCAGTAAAAACCCAAAGCTGCTTCGATCCCCCCTCCCCCTACGACCACATTAAATCTTTAGTTAAGGGGTATATCGGAACAGGCACCAAAATGGGCGAAGGATGGCTATTGACTGCAGAAATGCTGGACCTAATCAATTCAGGCGTAGAAAACATTATATGTACCCAGCCTTTTGGTTGTCTTCCCAATCATATTTCAGGTAAGGGAATGATACGAAAGATAAAGAAGAATTATCCAAATGCTAATATAGTAGCAATAGACTATGATCCTGGAGCTACTCGAATTAATCAGGAAAACAGAATTAAACTTATGCTGTCTGTTGCAAGACTGAATTTGCTGAAAAACACTACAGGCAACGTGCTATGAACAGTGCTATGAATATAGAAAAAAGCTGCGTTGAAAAATTATATAACGCAGCTTTTTAATTCTATTGATTTGTAATCTAATACTACTTTTATTTTATACTCTATTGTTGTTCCAACAGTAGTTCAATCTGAGCCGAATCTGATGCCTCAATGGTTATATTACTACCAGTGACATTTTCCAATTTATTATTGCTGTGGGTTGCAAACAGGTCTCCTATATGATAAACTGCCGCACCATCATCCCCTTTACCAGTATTAATGGTAAGGTTGTTAAAATGAACATTCTTCAATTCTGTATTTTTCCCATCTGCAGCAAGAGCTCCTGCCGTTACAGAGATACCGGGATTGATATTCATGTTTACATTCATATCTTCGAATGTAAGGTTTTCAATATAAGCACCGTTCAAAGATTCAAACAGCCCTATGGTCTTGCTGGTATCCCTGTCTATCTTCCGGCTGTTAACTCGAATGGTTATATTCTTTAAGGCAAATCCATTACCAATTATTTTGCCGCTGAATTCTTCAACAGGCTCGAGTTTGATTCCGGTGAAATCAATATCATTAGCAATAGAATACCCTTCAATGGTATTACCTGAACTGTCTGTCCCGAAGAAGCCATATTTGCCACCTTGTTTTAAATCATCCGGACTGGAAACCCTTACATAGCTTCCTTCTTCATATTTCAGATAAACAATATTGTCAGCAGCGTGTTCAGTATAATATGCTATTGCCTCTTCGAATATCTGATCCTTATATTGACGAATCTGCTCCAAGGCAGCCGGATCCTCGGTTGTAATTTCATATCCCAGTTTATTGATAAACAGTTGTGATGTATCCTCCTCAGGATTCACTTCGTCATCTTCTGCTGGTTCCACATAATCAATTTTCCTAAAATATTGCGGAAACTTCTCATATAGCTGAGCATACACTTCTTCATTTGATGGAATTAATTCCCGATGAACATATTGTGTAAAATCATAGGGAATAGTACCGGCAGAATCGGCATAATACCCATTGAGGGTATAACCAGGTTTTGCAATTAATTTTTCAGCTGCACCGGAAAGAGGTTGAATAGGAGAGTCGCTTGTGATGTTTTTTGTAAACAATACCTCTTCAGTATCAGCATCAACATATAGCACCCTGCCTTGAGGAACCCATCTTGCATATAGTGTCATGTCTTCCTGAACGCGATCTTCATCAAAGTCCCATCTATCCTCTGCCTTAAATGAATAACCAATAATATTACCATCTTCATCTACAATGTCTTCTTTGTCTGTATACCATCCGGCAAGTAAATATCCATCCTTAACAGGCTCAATTAACATATTGGTAGATCCTGAAGGCTTGAATAAATATGAATTTGTCATATAAAAAGTTTCTCGAACTTCCCTTGAGTTTACAACTCCGCCTAAAGCATCATAGATAACGGTACAATCATAACCCCAGGAAGCCGGATCAACAGCTTCATCACCTATGCCACAGGAGCTCAACAGTAAGCTGCCGGCAATTATTATTATAACAAGTATCATATAGCGCGTTTTTCTATAATTCTTCATGTCCGTTTTCCCCCTACCTGGTACGAGTACGATTTATCTACTTAAACCATACTTTAGTGCAAAATAATATAAACAGTGCAAATGAGCCAAAAACAACTAATGCGAAAACTACATGGGAGAGCACAGCGCCCAGCAGCAGTCTCCAGTGTTCTTTTCTGGAAAGACTGATGGTATCTTTCTCTACTTTAGTCTTTCCAAATTCATCAAATGCAGTACGTCTGATAAACGACCTGGGCATACCATCAACATTCATGTTGGCTATTACCCGGCCATCATCTACAAATTCATATCTTTGTTTCTTTCTTCTCTTTTTCAATGGAATTCATCCTATCTTAGTCCTGGCTGTATAAATGACATGCAGTTTTATGCCCATCTTCATACTCTTTTAGAACCGGAGCTTTTTCTGCACATATGGGCATAGCATACTTACATCTTGTACGGAACTTACATCCGGAAGGTGGATTGACAGGACTGGGAATATCCCCTTCTAATATTATACGGTTCATCTTTACATCTGGATCACTCTTCGGAACAGCAGACAATAATGCCTTAGTATAAGGATGCATGGGATTGGCAAAAATTTTCTTTTTATCTCCTTCTTCCATCATGCTTCCCAGGTACATTACCCCGATTGTGTCAGATAAATATTCAACTACTGAAAGGTCATGTGATATAAATAAATAGGTATATCCGTATCGTTCCTGTAAATCCTTCATTAAATTTATTATCTGCGCTTGAATAGACACATCCAATGCACTTAAAGGCTCGTCACAGATAATAAATTTGGGCCTCAATGCTACCGCCCTTGCAATACTTATTCTCTGACGCTGTCCTCCTGAAAACTCATGAGGATAACGATAGAAGTGCTGGGGTTGTAATCCACAATCATGCATTACCTTTAGTATATAGGATCGATATTCGGACTTTGGCACAAGTTTATGCTCTTTTACAGCCTCTCCTATTATTTCTCCTATAGGGAGACGTGGTGACAAACTGGAGTATGGATCCTGGAATATCATCTGCATTTGAGGTCTCATTTTCCTAAGCTCTCTCGGAGGAACCTTTGATAAATCCCTGCCGTCAAATATAACCTTACCTGCAGTTACATCATGCAATCGTAGAATTGTTCTGCCCACTGTAGTTTTACCACAGCCGGACTCTCCAACAAGTCCCATTGTTGTTCCTCTCTTAATGGAAAAGGACACATCGTCAACAGCTTTGACATAGGATCTTCTTTTACCTACAGAAATTTTGGAGACCGGGTAGTACTTTTTCAGGTTGTAAACTTCCAAAATATTATCATTTATATTGTCATTATTGGTACTTTGATTTGTCATTTCAATTGCCATTCTTTCCTACCTATTCTCCTTTCCTCTATTTTGTTCCTTCAGTCCTTCTCCATAGTAGAGATGACATGCTGTCATATGAGTTTCTGAGAAATCTACCATATCAGGATATTCTTCCGAACATATTTTCATCGCATGATCACATCTGTTACAGAAATAGCAATGGTCAGGCATGTTAATTGGATTTGGGACTTGCCCCTTTATACTGTACAGCCTGTTATCCTTTGTATCTCCGCTGGGCTTAGATCTCATCAACCCTACGGTATACGGATGCTTGGGATTCTTAAATATTTCGTGGACCGTACCTTTTTCTATAATCCTTCCAGCATACATAACTACAACATAATCACACATTTCAGCAACAACACCAAGATCATGGGTGATCAACATTATGCTGCCATTGATTTTTTCCTTTACATCTCGCAAGAGTTCTAGTATCTGAGCCTGAATGGTAACGTCAAGCGCTGTAGTAGGTTCATCAGCAATAATGAGCCTTGGATCGCAGGACAGAGCCATTGCAATCATAACTCTCTGCCGCATTCCACCAGACAACTCATGAGGATAGCTGTTATATACTTTTTCTACATCTGCAATACCAACAAGGTTCAGCATTTCAATAGATCTAGCTTTCGCTGATGCTGCAGTTGCCCCTTCTACATGGAGCAGCACAACTTCATCCATCTGTTCACCGATTTTAAACACAGGATTTAAGCTGGTCATCGGTTCCTGGAATATCATAGCAAGTTCCTTACCACGAATCTCTAGCATTCTATCTCTTGGCACTTTTGTTATATCATAGCACTTGCCATCACTAGCCTGATATCGAATACTTCCATCTACTATCTGGCCTTGCGGTCCTTGCACAAGCTGCATAAGGGAAAGGCTGGTTACAGATTTACCACAACCTGATTCCCCTACAACGCCAACAATTTTTCCTTGAGGAATATCAAAACTGACTCCATTTACAGCCTTTAATGTGCCCACTTCTGTAAAAAAGTAGGTGTGCAAATTGTCAAATTCTACTACGTTGGAAGAATCCCTCATCTTTGTCAGATATTCATCTTCCGAAACATTTTTTCTATTCTTATTTCTTTCAAACTCTTTAATAATTCTCGTGTTTTCTTTCGAAATAGCTCGTTCTTCACGAAGGGTCAGATACATTGTATCATCAACATCTTCATTTTTTTTTGGTTTAAATCTATTAAATATACCCACGACGGTATCACCTACCTTTTCATTCTGGGGTCAAAGGCATCTCGCAGCCCGTCACCGATAAAGCTGAAACCCAATACGGTGATTACTATCATTAAACCTGCAGGAACCCACATATTAGGATAATTCGCCAGGATTTCCTGCCCCCTTGACGGATCAGCCAGTGCAATCATAGAGCCCCATGCTGCTCTCGGGAAGGGAACTCCCAGTGACAGGAAGGAAAGGGTGGATTCATACAGAATTACTCCACCTAGACCCAAGGTTGCACTAACAATTAACTGCGGCATTGCATTAGGAACCAGATGCCTGAAAATACGATTTATTGCTTTAATCCCTGTAGTCTCAGCAGCTAGCATATATTCCTGCTCCCTCAACATGAGAATCTGCCCTCTTACTATACGGGCCACGCCTGTCCACCCCATAAGAGTGATAAAAGCCATGAGATAATATATTCTATGTTCGGCAGGAATGCTCTCAATGGCACTAATTGCCGCGGAAAGTACCATTAGGATGGGAAAGCCGGGCAGACATGCAAATATATCTACAATTCTCATTATTAGCTGATCTACCCATTTTCCAAAATAACCGGCTAATCCTCCCAGAACTATACCGATTAAAGTTTCCAGAAAAATAACAATAAAGGATATAATTAGAGAAATTCTTCCGCCATACATCAGGCGGGTAAATATATCAAAACCAGACGTATCAGTACCTAACCAATGATCAGCAGATGGTGGTGCTTTATAAAGTATTGTAGTCTGGGATTTGTCATAATAATCGTATATTTTACCATCCGGTGCTTCAAATTCGGCAGTTGTAACCATATCAGCAACACGAGGTATTTCAAACACCTCTGTTTCACCGTAGCCCCAGGTTGCGTCTACTATTAAGGGACCAACAAAAGAAAACAGGAATACAAAAATAATCATGGACAGACCTACAACAGAAAGTTTGCTTTTGAAGAATCTTTTGGCCACCATTCGCCCCGGGGAAATTACTCTTACTCGATTTTCTAAATCAATTTCTTCAGGTTTATGTTCACTTATTTTATCTGAATTCATATTTTTTTTATTTTCTATAGTCATTTTCATCTACCCCCCTTTATGATAATTCGACACGGGGGTCAACCACCATGTACATAAGGTCTGATATTAACATACCAAGTACTGTAAGAATAGACAAGAACATATTGTAGCCCATTATAAAGGGGATGTCCCCTTGCAAGGTTGCTCTTAAGGCCATATAACCAACGCCTGGAATAGCAAATACCGTTTCGGTTATCATTGCGCCTCCAAAAAGACCAGGCAACATACCGGAAAGGGATGTTACTAAAGGAATCAAGGTATTTCTGAATGCATGCTTATATGTTACCACCTGCTCGGATAATCCCTTTGCCCGGGCAGTTCTAATATAATCAGAATTTAATACCTCAAGCATGTTTGTTCTGGTGAACCTCATGGTACCACCTACACTTAGCGCAGTTAATACAGTAATTGGCAGAACTAAATGCCATGCTTTATCCAGAAGAATCTGCAAATGTGCATTTGGCGGAAAAACCTTGGTAGCTGTTACAAGGCCTTGTAAAGGAACTATTCCCAGTTTTATTGAGAACACATTCATCAGCAATGCTGATAAGAAGAAGGATGGCAAAGCTGTTCCTGCCATGGCAAATACAGATACCGTATAGTCATATCCACTATACTGATTTGCAGCAGCTTTTATACCCATGGGAATTCCAATGATTATCTGAAGTATATAAGATATAAATGCAATCAAAAATGATATCCAAATATAATCTCCCAATACATCTGTAACAGGTCGCCCATACAAAAAGGAGAATCCTAGATCACCTGACATAGTGCTTGTCAGCCAAGAGGCGTAGCTTTTAAGTATGCCTGTAAAACTTTTATCAGCAAGCCCGTAAAGCTCTTTCAATCGCTGAACATCTTCTAAAGACATAGCTCCACTTTGTACAGCAGCTGCTGTTTGTTTGTCGATGTAATCTGATGGCATCAACATGCTCAACAAATAAATCAATATTGAAACGCCAAAAAGTATTAATAATGCCAAAGCGATTCTTCTTAATAAATATTTCCACATATTAACCCTCAATCCCTAAAGAAGTGGTACAAGGCTCAAATATGACATTCAAGCCTTGTACCCTTATTACTTCTAATACTTTATCAATGATAATTCGTATTTTAGTTCAACTCAACATTCCAGATAAAGCTTATGGGAGATTGGAATGGAGTTACATCATCGCCGCTGAAGAGTGTATCAGAATTGATGACTTCTTTGTTGTAAACATACATGTTCTTTCTCTGGTAGGTTGGAATTTCAACAGCTAAACCTGTGGAAAGTTCCAAAGCTCTCTTATAAATTGCTTTACGCTCTTCTGTATCCAGAGTGGAACGGCCAGCCATAATCAGCTCATTCAATTCTGTAAGCATAGCCTTCTCTTCATCAGAGCCATTTTCAAACAACCAGTACAGACCGGTAGATGAACTACCCTGATTTACTTTTGGATCAGAATACCAGATCTGGAACATATCCGGATCAACACCACCGCTGCCC
>FZPS01000009.1_pt70 | contig 11007 bp, 11 predicted proteins | sample 1817821 | NCBI WGS metagenome assembly FZPS01 (sample SAMEA104158645, study PRJEB21678) | metagenome | place: Germany | collected 2015-04-21 | reverse complement strand
AAGCCTTAGGATACAAAGTCTATATTGTCACTGGTGATCGGGATGCCCTCCAGCTGATATCCGATCAAACCACAGTGCTGTTGACTAAGCGGGGAATTAAAGAGCTGGAAATAGTTGACCGCCAGCGGCTGATGGACGAATATCAGCTTACTCCTGAGCAGGTTATTGATCTTAAAGGGCTGATGGGCGACAGCTCCGACAATATCCCGGGCGTGCCCGGAGTTGGGGAAAAGACTGCCCTGAAGCTTCTACATAAGCACAAGTCCATTGCTCAGTTATATGAGAATTTAGATCAGGAAAAGGGCAAGCTTAAGGAACGCCTGGAGGAAAACAAAGATCAGGCCTTGATGAGCCGGGAGCTCGCCACAATTGACTGCGAGGTTCCGGTTGAGATCAACTTTGACGAAGAGCCTGTCCCGGATAATGAGAAGCTGGTAGAACTGTTCACTGAGCTGGAGTTTAAGAGTCTTATCGAGCGCCTCAGTAAGGAAAGCGAAGCTATTGCGGAACTTGCCGAGCAGGCGAAACCAGAAGTGCCGGAAATGGATTTTGAATGTATCGTTTTTAAACCGGAAATGGGAGCTGGTTTTGCCGCTGATTTAGAGCAGGCAGATCAATGCGGAATTTACGCATCTGATTCAGATTTTGCCATCGCTTGCGGAAACAGAGTATGGTATATCGAAGCCAAGTATCGGGACCAGGCACTGGGCCTTTTGAGTGAAAAGGGCGCGGAGATCGCTTTATACTGCAGTGACGCCAAGCATTTTTATAAACTATGGGTTCAGAGCAAGCTGGATCCGAAGCAAGTGCGCATTGCTGGGGATGTGGAGCTGGCAGGTTATGTGTTGGACCCTTCCGGTGACCATGATTTATCGAGTTTATCAGTGCGCTATTTGAATTTACCTCCGCTAACTGGGGTTGGTTCGATTCCCCAGCAGGCAGGAGAGAAAGCGCACCGGGTGCTGCTTTTGGCTGCAAAGTTGGATCCAGAAATTGAAGCAGAGAATATGGGGCATCTCTACCATGATGTGGAGCTGCCTTTAGCGAAAGTGCTGGCCAAGATGGAACTTACCGGAATTATCTGCAATCCAGATAAGCTCAAAACGATATCCGCGGAAATGGAAGAGCTGTTGGAGCAGCTTACCGCCGAAATCTATGAGATTGCCGGGCGCGAGTTTAACATCAACTCACCTAAGCAGCTGGGGGTAGTGCTCTTTGATGAGCTTGGCCTTCCGGTGCTGAAGAAAACCAAAACTGGACCTTCCACGAACGCAGAAGTTTTAGAGCAGTTGAGCTACCACCCGATTGTGGACAAGGTGCTGACCTACCGGCAGCTGAGCAAACTAAAGTCAACCTATACCGATGCTTTAGTAGAGCTGATCAACCCAGAAACAAACCGCATTCATACTACCTTTAATCAAACAATTACTGCTACCGGGCGGTTATCGAGCGCCAATCCCAATCTCCAAAACATTCCCATCCGCACCGCGGAAGGAAGGAGAATTAGGGGGGCTTTTGAGCCTCAGGAAGGCTGGCATTTATTAAGCGCCGACTATTCCCAGATTGAACTGCGGGTTTTAGCCCATATTTCCGGTGACGCAGGGTTAATTGATGCTTTTAAGTCAGGCGCTGATATCCACCGCCGCACCGCAAGTGAGATTCTGGAGATACCCATGGAAGAGGTAAGCGCAGCGGATCGGGATTCGGCAAAGGCGATTAACTTCGGGATTATCTACGGCATCAGCAGTTACGGCTTGGCCAAGGGCACCAAACTCACCCAAGCCCAAGCCCAGCAGTACATTGACCAGTACTTTGCCCGCTATCCGCAGGTAAAGGCGTATCTGGATAATACCATCAAGACTGCTAAAACTGAAGGTTATGTCACCACTATTCTTAACCGCCGCCGCTACCTGCCGGATATTAACAGCCGCAACTACCAGCGCCGTTCCTTTGCAGAAAGAATGGCGATGAACACGCCGATTCAGGGCAGCGCTGCGGATATCATTAAAATGGCGATGCTGAAAGTGGATCAGGCCTTGGCTGAGCAGAACTTTAAGACCCGGATGCTTCTGCAGGTCCATGACGAGTTGGTGTTTGAAGTCCCACCGGAGGAACTGGAAACAGCGGCGGCTTTGGTCAAACAGACTATGGAATCGGTGATTGAGCTTAAGGTGCCGCTCCGGGTAGATGTAAAAGTAGGCCGTGATTGGGAACAGGTCAAAGCATTTGAGGTGAAATAAGGTGCCGGAACTACCAGAAGTAGAAACAGTGCGCCGGACGTTAACACCGGTGGTAAAAAACAAAGTGATTGCTGACTGCAAGATCCTCTATCCACGGCTGCTGCCAAAGAATACTGTCGAGGATTTCTGCGCCCAGATAATAAATAGGGAAATTACAGATATTAATCGGAGAGGGAAATATTTGATCTTTGAGCTGGATTCGCCGCTGCGGATGGTCGCCCATCTGAGGATGACAGGGCAGATGGTGTATCAGCCTAAGCAGGATCTGCCGCTGGAAAAGCACACCTCCGCTCGCTTTTGGTTTAAAGAAGGGGGAGAGCTCCGTTTTGTCGATCAGCGCAAATTCGGCACCATCTATCTTCTGCCAGAAGCGGAGTACGATCAAATCCAGGGGCTGTACACGCTTGGGCCTGAGCCTCTCACAGAAGAGTTTACAGTCGAGGCCTTAAAGGAAAGTATGCAGTCGGCTCGAGCAGTTAAGACCATTCTTTTAGATCAGACCAAGGTAGCCGGTTTGGGCAATATCTACGTTGATGAGTCGTTGTTTCGGGCGCGGATTCACCCCCTGCGGCCTGGAACCAGCTTAACCGCGGAGGAAATTGAGGCCTTGCATGCAAGCATCAATGCCGTGATTGCCGAAGCGATTAAAGAGCACGGCACGACCATTAGAGATTACCGCACCGGTTCAGGAGCGACCGGCAACTTCCAGAATAAGCTGAGGGTATATCAGCAGACTGGAAAACCCTGCCCAGACTGCGGCGCTGAGATTGCCAGAATCAAGGTAGGAGGCCGCAGCACGCATTTTTGCCCTAACTGCCAAAGGTGGAATCAGGAATGTACGGATTGACGGGATCGATAGCTACGGGTAAAAGCACAGTGGCAGCTATGCTTAAAGAAAAAGGAGCGGTAATTCTTGATGCTGACCAGATCTCCCGGGAGGTTGTGGAAGTAGGAACCCCGGGCTGGAAGCAGGTGGTGGAAGCATTTCCGGAAGCAGTTAGAGAAGATGGCGCTCTTGACCGAAAAAAGCTGGGCCGGATTATCTTTGCTGATGCCGAGAAGCGGCGGCAGCTGGAAGCGATTATTCATCCCTTGGTTCTCGATGCGATTAAAACCCGGGGAACTCAGCTTAAGCAGCGGGGCCAGATTGTGTTTGCCGATATCCCGCTTCTTTATGAAACTAACAGCCAAATCTGGCTGGATGGGGTAGTGGTGGTTTATGTTCCCCAAGCAGTCCAGCTCAAAAGGCTGATGGAGCGGGATCAGTTATCAGAGAAAGAGGCTTTAAAAAGAATTACTGCCCAAATGTCAATTGAGGAAAAGCGCCAGCTTGCCGATTATGTGATCGACAACAGCGGCACGCTGTCTGAAACCAAAGTTCAAGTTGACAGATTATGGTATCAAATAATAGAATGAGGAATAGAGTAGACCCGGGGGGCTATTTTTGAATCGGACAATAAGGTTAATCAGCACCATTATTATATTAGCAGTAACCATCGCTGCGCTGATGTCGATCAAGCCGCTGATGCAGCAGATTTATCCTCTGAAGCATGTGGATGTGATCCGGGCACAGGCTGAGGAGTTCGACCTTGATCCTTATTTAATTGCCGCTCTGATCCATGTGGAAAGCAAGTGGCGGGAAGATGCGGTCTCGAAAAAGGGAGCAACCGGCTTAATGCAGCTGATGCCCGATACCGCAGCCTGGGTTGCAGAGCAGATGGGGATTGAATTTGAAGTTCAGGATCTCCTCGATCCGGAAATGAACATCATGATGGGGTGCTGGTATTTAAACTACTTGAGCCGACGCTTCTCCAGTTTCACCGCAGCCCTGGCCGCCTATAATGGTGGACAAGGGAATGTGCAGCAGTGGTTGGCTAAGGAGCAGTGGGATGGCAGTTTCGAATCAGCTTCCGATATTCCCTTCTGGGAGACTCGTACATATCTACGCAAATTATCCTATACGTGGAGCATCTACCGTAGGATTTATGATAAAGAGCTAGGAGATTGAGAGGAGAAAGGATCATGAAACAACTAAAGACGATCCAGGACGTAACAGAGTATAGAGCTGCTGAGGACCGGAAACTGTATTCGGCTGAGCATAATGAGATTATCGGGGGTTTAACCACCGATGTCTATTTTGTGAAGACCAAACAGCTCTTAGAAAGCAAGGGTTATGGACAGGCTAAAGTAACAGCAGAGATCTTTGCCCGCCGCAGTGGTGTGATCGCCGGAATTGATGAAGCGATGGGTCTATTAAAGGATCTGGACGTTGAAGTGGAAGCTCTCCCGGAAGGAACGTTAGTGGAAGCAAAAGACGTGGTGATGAGAATCACCGGTTATTATACAGAGTTTGGCATCTATGAAACCGCGATTCTGGGTATTCTTGCCCATTCCAGCGGCTGGGCAACAGCAGCTTATGAGGTAGCTCAAGCGGCTGACGGCAAACCTTTCTACTGCTTCGGCGCCCGCCACGTGCATCCGGCAGTGGCACCGGTTATGGAAAGGGCTGCCATTATTGGAGGAGCAAGCGGCGCCTCCTGCATCTTAGGAGCCAAGCTGGCTGGGATGGAGCCGGCGGGAACAGTACCCCACGCTTTATTTTTAATCGTCGGCGACACCGTGGAAGGGGCCAAGATGTATGATGAAATCATGCCGCCCGAATCTCCCCGCACCATTTTAGTGGATACGTTTAAAGATGAAGTAGAGGAAGCGCTGCGCTTAGGGGATGCTTTAGGCAAGCGCTTAGAAGGTATCCGGCTTGATACGCCAAGCGAGCGGGGTGGCGTGACTCCCGGGTTGGTACGGGAAATTCGCTTTAAGCTGGATATGGCAGGATACGAGCATGTGCGCATCTTTGCTTCCGGCGGCTTAGATTTAGAGAAGATCAAAGTCTTGGGTGACGCGGGAGTGGATGCCTTTGGTGTGGGCAGCTACATCTCAGCCGCTCCTCCCATCGATATGACCATGGATATCAAGGAAGTTAACGGCAAACCGGTAGCCAAGCGGGGACGCCTGCCGGGCTTGACTCAGACTGATTCGCTGATGAAAATCAAGTAGAATTTTGGGATAGTGGGGGTTGAAAATGGCTAATGAAACGATCAAAGCAAAAGTGATCCAGCTGGTGCAGAAGGATCCCTTCCTCAGTATCGATGAAATTGCAGCCCAGGTGGAGACAACCCCTCGTTATGTCCGGACCATCCTTTCAGAGGCGAATTTGTCTCTGCTGCAGCTTCGCAAGCATTATGCCCGCATGATGGAGCTGCAGTTAAATCGGGATCAGGCAGCTGCTGAGCTGAAGCAGTACGAACCTCAGCTGAAGCTGGTTAAGGTTAAGGATGCAGCTGCTGCGGAACTCTTAAAGCAGGATCCGGAAGCTGAGCTTTTGAAGATCAGCCAGATGCAGCGGCTAGATCGAATTCCGGTTTTCTGCGAGCTGATTACCTATCTCGATCTTAAGCTGCGCCTTGAAGATATGTCTGGACCGCTCCGCCAGATATTAGCGTCAGCACAAGAAGTTGACAAGCTTGAGCTGAAACAGTCATGGGTGGAAGTGGTTGTTAATCAGGGTAACTTAAGCCGGCTGCTTTTGGATAGAGACGATCAGCCGCTCTTAAAGCTTACCTATTTATTAGCCGATGGCATTAATTCAATTGCTGTGGAAACACAGTGGCTGCCGGCGGAAGGAATTCTGCTTAGAAGCCAAGGCGGTGGATTTGAAATCGCTGCCGATTTCTCTTAAAGTTAGGGTGGGATGGAGCCGTGACCAAAACCCAACAGCCGCTTTTAATAGTAGAGAACTTAGTTAAGCATTTTCCCATTACCAAGGGAATGCTGTTAACAAGAAAAACTGGTGCCGTCAGAGCTGTGGATGGCATCAGTTTTACAATTATGCCCGGTGAGACTTTGGGGCTGGTGGGCGAGTCGGGTAGCGGTAAATCCACGACGGGAAGACTGATCTTAAGGCTTTTGGAAGTCGATGCTGGGAAGATTTTGTTTGACGGTACCGACGTCCGCGCTCTTGCGAAAGACGAACTGCGGGAGCTGAGGAAGGATATCCAAATTATCTTTCAGGATCCCTATGCTTCCCTCAATCCCCGCATGAAGGTGGGGGAGATTGTGGCGGAGCCCCTGCGTATTCACAAGCTTGCTTCCGGCCGAGAGTTGGAGCGGGAAGTAATTAAGCTTTTAGATGTGGTGGGTTTAGCGGCGGTTTATGCCAAGCGATACCCCCATGAGCTGTCCGGGGGGCAGCGGCAGCGGGTAGGCATTGCCCGGGCCTTGGCATTACGGCCGAAACTGGTTGTCTGTGATGAGCCGGTTTCGGCTCTGGATGTTTCGATCCAGGCGCAGGTGCTCAATCTGCTCCAGGATCTTCAGGCAGAGTTTGGCTTGACTTACTTATTTATTGCCCATGATTTGTCAGTTGTTAAGCACATCTGCGATCGGGTAGCGGTAATGTATTTGGGTAAAATCGTGGAATTGGCGGAGCAGGAGCGTCTTTTTGCTCATCCCCAGCACCCCTACACTCAGGCGCTGTTATCGGCGGTACCGAATCCTGATCCCAAGCTGGAGTTTAAGCCGATTGTTCTCAAAGGGGATATTCCCAGTCCAATCGATCCGCCTTCAGGCTGCTGCTTTCACAGCCGGTGCCCCTATGTGATGGAGATCTGCCGCGGTACCGAACCAGAGTGGCAGGAAATCTGCCCTGGCCACTGCGCTGCCTGCCATCTGATCGATCACAAGAATTCTCGTCCGGAGGTCAAATGATTTCCGGATTTTTTTATGCAAACAGCGAGCATAAAAGGATTTTTGCCTTTAAAACCAAAGTAATAATAATGAGGAAAAAATCTTGGAAGCGAGATGATTATATGATACCAGAAACAATGCAAGCCCTGGTTAAAAAGCATGCCCAACCGGGGCTGTGGTTGGAGGAACAGCCGGTTCCCAAAGTCGGCGGCAGTGATGTTTTAATCAAAGTCTTAAAAACCTCGATCTGCGGCACTGATGTCCATATTTATGACTGGGATGAGTGGGCCCAAGCAACGATACCGGTGCCGATGATTGTCGGCCATGAATTTGTCGGTCGGGTGGCAGCTGTTGGCGAGCATGTAAGCAGTGTTGCGGTTGGGGATTTGGTATCAGCGGAAGGACATATCGTCTGCGGAAGATGCCGCAACTGTCTTGCCGGCAAGCGCCACCTCTGCCGCAATACCCTGGGAGTGGGAGTAAACCGCCCCGGTGTATTTGCCGAGTATGTTTCCATACCGGAGAGCAATGTGTGGCTCGCGAGCCCTGATATTCCCTTGGATGTTCTCAGCTGCTTTGACCCTCTCGGCAACGCTGTCCACACAGCCTTAGCCTTTGATGTGCTGGGTGAGGATGTGCTGATTACCGGCGCGGGTCCGATTGGAATTATGGCGACCGCCATTGCCAAGCACGCCGGAGCTAGATATGTGGTGGTAACCGATTTGATTCCTTACCGCCTTGAGCTGGCCAAGCAGATGGGAGCCACTTTGACGGTTGATGTTACCAAGGAAGACCTCCGCGATGCCATGAACAGACTGGGCATGAAAGAAGGATTTGACGTAGGCTTAGAAATGTCCGGCGCTGGTTCTGCTTTTAACAGCATGCTCGATGTGATGCGCCACGGCGGTAAAATTGCTATGCTGGGGATCATGAAATCGGGTACCGGAATTGACTGGAATAAAGTGGTCTTTAACGGCATCACCATCAAAGGAATTTACGGCCGGGAAATGTATGAGACTTGGTATAAGATGACCTCGATGATTCAAAGTGGTTTAAACATTGCGCCGGTGATTACCCATAGATTCCACTATACTGAGTTTGCAAAAGGGTTCGAAGTGATGAAAAGCGGCCAATCAGGCAAAGTTATCTTGAATTGGGAGGAAGCTTAATGAAAACTGCGTATAAATATTTCCGCCAGGAAGCGGAAGCGATCCTAGAAAGCGGTCTCTGGAAGGACGAAAGAGTAATTACCACACCCCAAAGCGCCTACATTGACACTACCACCAGCAAAAAGGTGCTCAATATGTGTGCCAATAACTATTTAGGCCTGTCCAATGATCCGCGGATTATTGAGGCTGCGAAAGCTAGTTATGATCAGTATGGCTACGGTCTATCCTCGGTGCGGTTTATCTGCGGCACCCAGACTGTGCATAAGGAGCTGGAGGCAAAGATCAGCAGTTTCTTAGAAACAGAGGACACGATTCTCTATTCATCCTGCTTTGATGCGAATACTGGGCTGTTTGAAACAATTTTAGGTGTGGAAGACGCGATTATCAGCGACCAGCTGAACCACGCCAGTATTATTGACGGCGTGCGGCTCTGTAAAGCAAAGCGCTTTGTCTATAAAAATAACGATATGGAAGACTTGGAAGCCAAGCTTAAAGAGGCAAGCGACTGCCGCATCCGCCTGATTGCCACCGATGGAGTGTTCTCCATGGATGGAATTATTGCCAACCTTCCGGCCATCTGCGATTTAGCGGAGAAATATGATGCGCTGGTAATGGTGGATGACAGCCACGCAACTGGCTTTATGGGCAAGCACGGCAAGGGTACCCATGAACACTGCGGTGTGATTGACCGTGTCGATATCCTTACCGGAACCCTCGGCAAAGCGCTAGGAGGCGCCAGCGGCGGCTACACCAGCGGCAGGAAAGCGATAATCGATCTTCTACGCCAAAGATCCCGCCCCTATTTATTCTCCAATACCTTAGCTCCGGCTATTGCCGCTTCGGCCTGCGTGGTCTTTGATCTGCTGGCGGAAAGCACTGAGTATCGGGATCGGGTCCATGAAAACACCAAGCATTTCCGGGCAGCTTTAACCAAGGCCGGATTTGACATCGTCCCAGGCGAGCATCCGATCGTGCCGATTATGCTGTACGATGCGATTCTCGCCCAGGAAATGTCCCGCCGCGCCTTAGAAAAAGGCGTCTACGTCACCGGTTTCTTCTATCCAGTGGTGCCGAAAGACCAAGCAAGAATCCGCACTCAGGTTTCAGCGGCCCACTCTAAGGAAGATTTAGACTTTGCCGTTGATGTATTTGTTCAGGTGCGGGATGAAATGATTAAGGACGGATTTGAGTTCTAAAATAGTAATGCCGGTTTATTTCCCATCTACCTGCGCGGCATATCTTGGTTATGAGAGCTTAAAGCCAAGGTATGAGGAGGGTGAGCGATGGTGCACGATTGGCTTAAAAGATCTGATGCAGAACCGGGCTTGGGTACGCAGAACTTAAACCGCAAATTTGAACGAATTTTTCCCCGCCAAGTTGAAGTGGATTATACAGCGTATACTCAGGCAAAACGCCCAGCAGCTAAGCGGTGGGCGAGCACCTGGGGCAGAACCTTTACCAGAACTTAAGGTTGAGAGGGTCAGACTGAGGTTTGACCCTCTCCTATAAATTCCAGCATTAAATAACAGTTATTGTTATTAGGGTGCAACAATATCTAAATAACGAAACTGTGCAAGATTACTTTATTTCCGACAATTGTTGTTGTTAAGCAGGATTATGTTACTTTTAGTAGAATAATTTTCATAGTAGGCATAGTTTTGTTAAGCAGGGAGGCAGGCTGAATTGACCGGAAGAAAGCGGCTTGGAGATATTCTGATTGAACGGGGTTTATTGGACGAGCATCAGCTGCAGCAGGCATTAGAAGATCAGCGCACTTCCGGCGATAAACTGGGCGATATCTTAGTCCGCCTCGGTTTTATCACTGCGGAGAAAATGGCAGATGCCCTCAGTGTGCATCTCGGTTATCCCCGGGTTGATTTAGCGCGGCAGTATATAGCTCCTGAGGTTGTAGAGTTAGTTTCTGATGCGTTTTTGAAAACCCACGAAATTCTGCCTTTAGAGGTGGAAAACAACATTCTTACGGTTGCGATGACCGATCCTCTCAATATTTTCGTCATTGACGAGCTGCAGCGGATCACCGGCATGTCAATTCAGCCCATGATTGCTACTGCCGGCGAGATCCAAACCGCCCTCAGCCGCGCTCAAGATATTGCATCCACGGCCCGGAAGGTTTTTGATGAATACGCTGATCCTGAGCAGGACGAAAGTCCGCGTGAAGAGGAGGATCAGCATCTTGGCGACGCACCGGGAGTGCGTTTGGCCAACATGATTCTGGAACAGGCAGTGCGGGAAAACGCCAGCGATATTCACCTGGAGCCTAACGAAGAAGCAATGGAGGTCAGGTTTCGCGTGGACGGCATTCTCCGTCCAGTGATGACTGTGCCAAAAAGATTGCGCAGCGGTGTTCAGTCCCGAATCAAGGTCATGGCTAACCTCGATATTACCGAACGACGCCGGCCTCAGGATGGACGGCTGCAGTTGAAAGTGGGCAATCATGATGTAGACATGCGTGTTTCTACGCTGCCTACTATTCACGGTGAGAAAATTGTGGCCAGAGTTCTCAACCGAGCTCATGGTTTATTAAAAATCGAAGAACTGGGATTTAGCCCTCAGACAACTGAGCAGATTAGGCGAATTTTGAGATTGAATCAGGGCTTGATCTTAGTTACCGGTCCGACAGGAAGCGGTAAAACCACGACTTTATACGGGTTTTTGTCGCATTTGAATTCTAACGAGAAAAACATCATCACCATTGAGGATCCGGTAGAGTACCAGCTCGAAGGCATCAACCAGGTGCAGGTAAACCCCAAGGTTAACCTCACTTTTGCAACCGGTTTGAGAAGTATGCTCCGCCAGGATCCCGATGTTATCATGGTGGGTGAGATTAGGGA
>FZPS01000049.1_pt378 | contig 11013 bp, 10 predicted proteins | sample 1817821 | NCBI WGS metagenome assembly FZPS01 (sample SAMEA104158645, study PRJEB21678) | metagenome | place: Germany | collected 2015-04-21 | reverse complement strand
GGAGAGGATCGTATGAAAATAGGCTTAATCGGTTTAGGAAAGATGGGTTATAATTTAGCTCTTAATATGCGAGATCATGGGCATGAAATCGTGGCTTTTAATCGTTCTCAAGAAAAAATAAAACAAATTGAAACAGAAGGAATTCAAGGAGCTTATTCCCTTAAGGAATTAGTAGAAAGTTTATCAACCCCTAGAGTGATATGGTTGATGATTCCAGCAGGGCAACCAGTTGATGATATGATTCAACAATTAATTCCTTTGTTGAGTCCCCAAGATATTATTATTGATGGAGGCAATTCCTTTTATAAAGATACGTTGCGCCGGTATGAAATGCTGCAACAAAAAAAGATTAATTTTGTGGATGTAGGAACCAGTGGAGGTGTTGAAGGAGCACGTTATGGGGCTTGTACAATGATTGGGGCAGAAGAAGAGGTTTTTACTTATTTAGAACCTTTATTTAGAGATATTAGTGTAGAGCAAGGTTATTTACACACTGGCGCAAATGGTTCTGGGCATTTTGTTAAGATGGTTCATAACGGGATTGAATATGGAATGATGCAAGCCATTGGAGAAGGTTTTGAAATCTTGGGAAAAAGTCAATTTGATCTTGATTTTGAAAAAGTAGCTAGGGTATGGAATCATGGTTCTGTAATTCGTGGATGGCTAATGGAACTTGTTCAAAATGCTTTTTCAAAAGATAAGAATTTGGAAGAAATCAAAGGGGTGATTCGTTCATCTGGGGAAGGTTTATGGACAGTACAAGAAGCCTTGGATTTAGGAGTGCCAGCACCTGTCATTGCTCAATCTTTACTGGTTCGATATCGATCTGAACAAGAAGATAGTTTTTCAGGAAAGGTAGTAGCGGCTCTTCGAAATGAATTTGGTGGCCACGCAGTGGAGAAAAAGTAAGTTTTACATGAACAAGGTGGTGAAGATATGAAAGCAGAACAACTCTCAAATCTGATGGTGATCTTTGGAGGTACCGGAGATTTGACCCATCGAAAGTTAATTCCAGCCCTTTATAATCTTTTGAATGAAGGTATATTACCGGATGCTTTTGCTGTAGTTTCAGTAGGAAGAAGAAATAAAACCAGTGAAGAATATCGAGAAGAACTTAAAAAAAGTGTTCAGCAGTACTCCCGTTTTTCTATGGAACAAGAAAAATGGGAAGTGCTGGCACAAAAAATTCATTATTACCCATTGGATTTTCGACAAGGGGAGGGATATACAAGTTTAGATGATTACTTAAAAAAGATGGAAAAACAATATGGAACAAAAGGAAATCGGATGTACTATTTAGCAGTCGCTCCTGAGTATTTTGAAGTGATTGTAGATCATTTACATGCGTATGAGATGACAGATTCTTCTGAAGGATGGAAACGAGTTGTGATTGAAAAACCATTTGGTCGAGATTTACAATCCGCTCGCTATTTAAACAAAAAAATTACCCATGCTTTTACAGAACAAAATACCTATCGCATTGATCATTACCTAGGAAAGGAAATGTTACAAAATATTATGGTTATTCGTTTTGCCAATGCTTTTTTTGAGCCTATATGGAATAATAAATTTATTGATCATATACAAATTTCTTCCAGTGAAACTTTGGGTGTAGAAGAAAGAGGAGGATATTATGAAAAAGCAGGAGTTCTTCGTGATATGATTCAAAATCACATGCTCCAACTATTAGCGTTAACAGCTATGGAACCTCCTGTTCGTTTGGATACAGAGTCCATTCGAGATGAAAAGGTGAAAATATTAAAAGGTTTGCGGAAGATGTCTGTAGAAGAGATTCGTTCCAATGTCATCTTAGGTCAGTATGGATCCAATGGAGAGAAAAAAGGCTATCGGCAAGAAAATCGTATTTCTCCTACCTCTGATACAGAAACTTTTATGGCTTTAAAGGTTCAGATTGAAAACTTTCGTTGGGGAGGCGTACCTTTCTATATTCGAACTGGAAAACGTTTGCCAAAAAAGTCAACAGAGATTATTGTTCAATTTAAATCCATTCCAGAAATTTTATATTGGAAGGAATTTGAAAACTTGAAACCTAATTTATTGGTGATTCGCATACAACCTATGGAAGGAATTTTTATGCAATTTAATGCGAAAAAGCCTGGAACAGAAACCCAAATTGTACCAGTGCAAATGGATTTCTGTCAAAATTGTGAGATCGGAAGTAATTCACCAGAGGCCTATGAGCGACTTTTATACGATGTAATGAAGGGAGATTCAACCTTGTTTACACGATGGGATGAGGTGGAATATTCTTGGCGATTTATTGATACCATCGCAAAGGCATGGGAAAGAGAAAAGCCTTTATTCCCCAATTATGATGCTGGGACTTGGGGGCCTAAAGAAGCCGATGAATTATTACGAAAAGATGGAAGAAAATGGTGGATTTTGTGAGGTGAATACAATGAAAATATATGATATTTCTATGGAAATTACAGAACATATGATGGTCTATAAGAATAAACCGGAGAAGAAACCTAAGATTCAAGTAATGGGGGATTTTACTACAGGAAGTAGTTATGAATCAAGGATTTCTATGGATCTTCATACAGGTACTCATATTGATATGCCTTTGCATATGATACAGGCTGGGGATAGTTTAGATACTTTTGATATCACAAAGACAATTACACCTTGTAAGGTATTGGACTTTACCCATGTATCTTCTGGAATCACAAAAGAAGATTTAGCAGTTCATTCCATTCATAAAGATGACTTTCTTTTGTTAAAAACAAAAAATTCTTATGTAGATTTTTTTGATCCAAACTTTATTTATTTAGAGAAGACAGGAGCTGTTTATTTAGCAGAAAGGCAGATCAAAGGTGTAGGAATTGATGCCTTAGGGATTGAACGTAATCAACCAGAACATGAAACGCACATTCAATTGCTGAAAGAAGGAATTGTTATTTTAGAGGGGTTAAGACTAGCTTTCATTGAAGCAGGCGATTATTTTTTATATGCTGTTCCCCTTAAAATAAAAGGAGTGGAAGCGTCTCCTGTTCGAGCATTTTTAACAAAATAAAATTTTATGAATAAAATATCAAAAAACACTCATAATGAACATATAGCCAAAAATCTTAACAAGCAGTATGATCATTAGGAGGTTGCAATATGAAAAAATATATTGGAGTTTTTTTACTTTGTGTAAGCATTGTGTTCTTTTCGGGCTGTAGAACTACCCCACCGGCTACCCCTAATACGGGTACAGAAGGCCAAACAGATGGAGGTACAACAGATAAAGGAACCACAACAACTCCTGAAACGACACCCCCTGGAACCACAACAACGCCAGAAACAACAACGCCAACATCTGGTATGTATAAAGATGGAACCTATACACAAAAAGGGGATGAATGGGAACACGGAAATGAAGATGCCACTGTAGTAATTGCGGATGGTAAAATGAAGGAAGTTACATTGCGGAGATTAGATAAAGAAGGTAAAGAAGTAGATTATGAACAATGGACAGGAAAAGAAATCAATGGAAAAGTCTATCCGAACCTAAAAAAATACCGAGAAGACCTAGCAAAAGCCATGGTAGATCAACAAACATATGATGTAGATACTATTGCAGGGGCTACGGTAAGTAGTGATAATTGGAAGTTAGCTGCCAAGCGTGCATTACAAGAAGCAAAATAGATATATGGATCTATGAAAGAAAAGTTTCAGTTTAATCTGAAGCTTTTTTTTCTGTTCTTGCAATCTTTTCATTAGAATAGTACAATAGTATTGGTTATGCTGCTGTTTTAGTTTGAAATAAAAGGAGATGAGAGAATGGACGCTGGTCCTGAGAATAACTATCCCAGTAGTAGCAAAATATACAGACAAGGAGTGATAGTGAATCTTTCTCTCTTGATCCTTATGACTTTTATAGAATAAGAATTACCTTTTCTAGGTACATAGATAAAGGTCATAAGCAGAGAGTAGAAAAACGGGAATGAAAGTATTTTAATGACATTTTATTATGACCCTAGAAAAGGAGGCATTCACCATGGACTTTGAATTATTGGAAGAACTATTAGAAAATAGAGATTTTTTTCAACTTAAAAAAGAATTAAGTAGTATGCAAGTAGCAGATATAGCAGAATTTTTAGATGAGTTAGAAAGTAAGATGACGTTGTTGATTTTTCGTTTATTACCAAAGGAAAAGGCAGCTGATGTGTTTTCCTACCTTTCCAGTGATCAACAGCAACAAATTTGTGTATTGGTTAATGATCAGGAATTGTCTCAACTTGTGGATGAATTGGATTTTGATGACAAGATTGACTTGTTAGAAGAAATGCCTGCGAATGTAGTAAAAAAGATATTAAAAAATGCTACAGAAACAGAAAGAAAATTAATTAATCAATTTTTAAATTATCCAGAACGTTCGGCAGGAAGTTTAATGACCATTGAATTTGTAGATTTAAAAAAAGAAATGACAGTACAAGAGGCCTTAGATCGAATTCGAAATCTAGGTTTTAATAAAGAAACTATTTATACTTGTTATGCCATCAACGGAAAAAGAATTTTAGAAGGAATTGTAGAATTAAAAGATTTAGTATTGTCACCAAAAGATGAAAAAATTGAAAATTTAATGCAAAGGGATATTATTTTTGTAGGTACTAACGATGATCAGGAAGAAGTAGCCGATTTATTTAAAAAGTATGACTTATTGTCCGTTCCTGTTGTAGACCAAGAAAAGAGACTGGTTGGCATCATTACCATTGATGACATTGTGGATGTTATTGAACAAGAAAATACAGAAGACTTCCATCGTATGGCAGCTCTTGAACCTTCTGACGAGGCGTATTTAAGTGCCAATATTTTTACATTAGCTCGAAAAAGAATTGTTTGGTTATTAGTTTTGATGATTTCAGCTACCTTTACAGGACTTATTTTAAGTAAATATGAAGATGCCCTTCAGTCTGTTGTTGCATTAACATTTTTCATTCCTATGTTAATGGATACAGGAGGAAATGCAGGTTCACAAGCCTCTACCTTGGTGATTCGTAGTCTTACATTAGGAGAAATTGAGTTTAAAGACTTATGGAAAGTAATTTGTAAAGAAGTAGGTGTCAGTATTTTAGTAGGATTTACCCTATCGGTTTTAAATTTTATTCGAATCTATTTTTTACAAGGTTATTCTTTAGGGATTGCATTGACTGTAACCATTACTTTGTTTTGTACGGTGATGTTAGCAAAAATATCAGGAGGAATATTGCCTATTGTTGCTAAAAAATTAAAGTTAGATCCAGCCATTATGGCTAGTCCTTTAATTACTACTATTGTAGATACCTTTGCTCTTATGATTTATTTTGGAGTTGCTTCATGGATTTTAGGTTTATAAAAAGAGCTTATAATTTCATTTATTGCAGTGAAGGATGAAGAGAGCTGATTGATATGATCGCTCTCTTCATTTTTTCCTTTTTAAAGAAAGAAAAGATGGTTAAAATTGATTTTCTTAAATAAACGAGAGAATATTGACAAAGAATAAAAAAAAGAATATAATCTATACACACCCCCCATGAGGTGGGGTTACGGAGGTGAAGAAATGAAAAATCAAGAATTTAAAATTTCAGGAATGACTTGTGCTGCTTGCTCAAGAGCTGTTGAGAAAAGTGTAAGTAAATTAGGAGGAGTATCAAAAGCCAACGTTAATCTCATGACAGAAAAACTACAGGTTGAGTACGAAGCAAACCAACTAAGTGAAGCGGAAATTATACAAGCTATTGAAAAAGCTGGATATCAAGGAGAAAAGGTAGTATCTTATGATTCTTTAGAGGAAAAACAAAGGCCGATAGATACGAAGGAATATAAAAAAGAGGAAGAAAGAAAAAGGTTATGGCTCCAATTTATTATTTCAGCAATTTTTACAGTTCCTTTACTTTATATATCGATGGGACCTATGATTGGTTTACCGCTTCCAGGTTTTTTAGTAGGTGTTGATAATGCAATGAATATGGCTATTACTCAGCTTTTACTGACTTTGCCTGTAATAATAGCAGGACACCGTTTTTATAAGGTAGGATACAAAACTTTATTCCATGGATCACCCAATATGGATTCACTGATTGCATTAGGAACCAGTGCAGCTCTTTTATATGGATTATTTGCCATTTATCAAATTAACACAGGATTACAAACAGGAAATTTAGAAGTAGTAAAAATGTATGCTCATGATTTATACTTTGAATCGGCTGCTGTAATTATTACTCTTATTTTACTAGGTAAGTATTTAGAAACTATAGCCAAGGGTAAAACATCAGAAGCCATAAAGAAACTTATAGGATTAGCTCCCAAAACAGCTATTGTAATTCGACAAGATCAGGAAGTAGAAATTCCCATTCATGAAGTTAGGGTAGGAGATGTTCTTCTTGTAAGACCAGGACAAAAAATTCCAGTGGATGGAGTGATTGTAAGGGGACATACAACCGTGGATGAATCCATGTTAACAGGGGAAAGTATTCCAGTAGATAAAGAAGAAGGGGATTTTGTAACAGGTGCTAGTATGAATAAAACAGGAGCCATTTATCTAGAAGCAAAAAAAGTAGGAAAAGATACGGCTCTTGCTCAAATTATTCGACTGGTAGAGGAAGCCCAAGGTTCTAAAGCACCCATTGCTAAAATGGCAGATGTAATTAGTGGTTATTTTGTTCCCATTGTTCTTGGAGTTGGCATCCTATCAGGAGGATTATGGTTTTTCTTTAGTCACTCTATTATTATTGCATTAACGATGAGTATTTCTGTTTTAGTTATTGCTTGTCCTTGTGCTTTGGGATTGGCTACACCTACTGCTATTATGGTAGGAACAGGAAAAGGAGCAGAACATGGGGTATTAATAAAAAGTGGAACAGCTTTGGAAACTTCTCATAAAGTCCAGACCATTGTTTTTGATAAGACAGGAACATTAACAAAAGGAGTTCCAGAGGTAACAGATATTATTTCTACCAGTGAATTCTCAGAGCCTGAATTATTACGTTTAGCGGCTTCCGCTGAAAAAGGATCTGAACACCCCCTAGGACAAGCCATTGTAAAATGTGGAGAAGAAAAAGAAATTTTATTTATACCCTTAGAATTTTTTAAAGCTATTCCTGGATATGGAATTGAAGTGGTAATGGAAGGAAAACGATTGTGGATTGGAAATGAAAAGTTAATGCATAATCAAGGGTTAGGGATTCAGAATGTAACAGAAAAGGCGGAGCAATTGGCCACTCAGGGAAAAACACCGATGTATATAACAGATGGAGAAAAAGTATTGGGAATCATTGCAGTAGCCGATGTTCTAAAAGAAAATAGCATTCAAGTGATTGAAAAATTAGAAGCAATGAAAATTGAAGTAGTTATGATGACGGGAGACAATCAAAAAACAGCAGAAGCTATTGCAAAAAACGTGGGAATTCATCGAGTCCTTGCTGAAGTATTACCAGAAGATAAGGCATCTGAAATTAAAAAACTACAACAAGAACAAAAAATTGTAGCCATGGTGGGTGATGGGATTAATGATGCTCCAGCCTTAGCCCAAGCGGATGTAGGTATTGCTATTGGAACAGGAACGGATGTAGCTATGGAATCAGCAGATATCGTTTTAATGAAAAGTGATTTATTTGATGTAGTTACCGCTTTAGAATTAAGTCAGAGTACCATTCGTAATATTAAACAAAATTTATTCTGGGCTTTTTTCTATAATGCAGTAGGTATTCCTATTGCAGCCGGTGTTTTATATGCTTTTGGGGGACCACGACTAAATCCTATGATTGCAGCAGCTGCTATGAGTTTTAGTTCTATTTCTGTATTATTAAACGCATTACGTTTAAAAACATTTAAACCAAAACATAAGGAGGAAAAAAGAATGAAAAAGAAACTATGGATTGAAGGTATGAGTTGCCAACATTGTGTAAAACATGTTCAACAAGCATTAGAGGAAATAGAAGGAGTTCAGGTACTATCGATTAATTTAGAACAGAAATATGCCATCATTGAAGGGACAAAAGAGGTAGATGAAACATTATTATATCATGCAGTGGAAGAGGAAGCAGGCTATCAGTTACTAAAGATTGAGTAGAAATATAAGGGGAGAATTTTATGCAAAACAAAGAGAAAAAAGAAGTATTAAATTTATTAAAAACAGCCAAGGGACAAGTAGAAGGGATCATACGCATGACCGAAGAAGATCGGTATTGTATTGATATTTCAAAACAAATTTTAGCAGTGCAGGCTCTTCTAAAAAAAAGCAATCTTCTTGTTTTAAGGCAACACATTCAACATTGTGTAAAGCAGGCTTTTTTAGAAGATTCTGAAGAAGAAAAAATAGAAGAAATTATAATGATTTTAGACAAATATATGAAATAAAATATTTTGTTCATACTTTCTTCATATTCTTCTGTTATAATAAAAATACTACAATAGGGTAAAGGAGGAAAAGAAATGGAAACACTTATGAATTTTTTAGGCGTATTTATTACAGGAATCGTTCTTACCCGAATTGTAATTACGATTCAAATGATGAAACAATACCAAAAGGCACAAAAACATCAGATGTCATCCACGAATATGGAAAATGAAATAGAGCCATCCAAAGAGACGATGGTATATAGACCTGTTGATATAGAAGTTGTTCAAGATCATATGACGGGTGAATCCATCCCAAAATTACAAGCATATCAATTGGTTCGAGAGGAGAAAACCTATTATTTTTCGTCTTGGGAAGATCGAGAAAGATTTATAGAGTCAACGAAAAATGATCAGATAAAAGATATAAAAGAAGAACCTTCTTTGACAGAAGAATCCATTTAATAAAAAGTCCTTTTTAAAAAGGGACTTTTTTATTTGGGAATTAGTTATCAATTGAGAAATGAAATCATAAAAATATGTTTACAAAATCCTGTTAGTAGCATATAATATAGCAAACATGTTTTATCAATTGAAACTGGAGGGGTTTGTGTGAAAAAAGAAATGACAAGATCAGAAATAGGACATAGCATAGGAAGAAACACATTGATTGTAAATGTAATTTTAACTGTTGTAAAAGTAATTATTGGAATTGTAGCGAAAAGCCAAGGAATGATTGCAGATGGTATTCATTCTTTATCAGACGTTATTAGCACCATTGTGGTTATGTTAGGACTGCGATTTTCAGATGTGCCTGAAGATACAGACCATCCTTATGGACATGAAAAAATTGAACCGATTGTAGCAAAATTACTTGCCGTTATTTTATTTGTTACAGCCATAGGGATAGGGTATTCAGGAATTCGTACTATTATGAAAGGGGAATTTACTGTACCAGGAAGAGCAGCCATTGGTGCCGCTTTATTATCAATTCTAGTCAAGGAATGGATGTATCAATATACAAAAAAGGGAGCCAAAAAAATAGAAAGTTCTGCCTTATTAGCAGATGCATGGCATCATCGTTCAGATGCATTTTCTTCCATCGGCACTTTGATCGGGGTATTAGGAGCAAGAATGGGGATACTTGTTTTAGATCCAATTGCCGCCTTAGTCATTTGTGTTTTGATTGGGAAAGTTGCCTTTGATATTTATTTACAATCAATCCATGAGTTGATTGATCATGCAGCAGAACCTCATATTGTAGAAAAATTACATCAAGAAATTTCAAGTATTGATGGAGTTAAGGGGATCGATACCTTAAAGACAAGGGTTCATGCAAGTAAGTTATATGTAGATGTAGATATTCAAGTAAGTGGGAGTTTATCAGTTAGGCAAGGGCATGCCATTGCACAAAAGGTTCATGATCATATTGAACAAAGTGACATGAAGGTAAAACATTGTATGGTTCATGTAAATCCCATAGAATAAAGTAATTTTGATTTTAGCATTGCATCTAAGGATTAAAGTATGTTAAAATGTAGTAAAACAGTAATACTTTTTTACTGACAATATTTTACAAGCTAATTTTTAAACTCATATAGATAAGAGGATGAGTTTTAAGAATCAGAGGAGGAAACTTTATGTTAGTATCTGGAAAAGAAATTTTGCAAAAGGCTCATAAAGAAGGTTATGCAGTAGGAGCTTTTAACACCAACAATTTAGAAAGTACCAAAGCCATGATCCAAGCAGCAGAGGAAGAACGCTCTCCTATTATTATTCAAACGAGCCAAAGTGCTATTAGCTATGCAGGATTAGAAGAAATTGCTATGATTGTTCGAATGTTAGCAGAAAAAGCATCTGTGCCTGTAGCTTTGCATTTAGATCATGGAACAGATTGGGACGTTGTGATGCAATGTTTACGTTATGGTTGGACTTCTGTTATGTTTGATGGTTCTAAATATGCGTTTGAAGAAAATATTGCTATTACAAAACAAATTGTAGATATGGCTCATCCTATGGGTGTTTCAGTAGAAGCTGAATTAGGAAAAATTGGTGGAGTGGAAGATCACGTTGTTGTAGATGAAAAAGATGCTACCATGACAGATCCGGATGAAGCAGTTGAATTTGTAGAAAAGACAGGGGTAGATTATTTAGCTATTGCTGTAGGTACTGCTCATGGTGTTTATAAAGGAACACCTGAATTGGATTTTGATCGAATTCAAACCATTAAAAATCGAATTCAAATCCCTGTTGTATTACATGGGGCTTCAGGGGTACCTGTTGAAGATATTCAAAAAGCAGTTTCATTAGGAGTTAATAAAATTAATATTGATACAGAGTTACGACAAGCTTTTCAACAAGCTATTCATAAAGTAGTAAAAGAAACTCCAGATTTATATGATCCTAGAAAAATGTTGGCACCTACTACAGAAGCGATGAAACAGGTTGTAAAAGGTAAAATGAGAACCTTTGGAAGTAGCGGTAGAGCATAAGAGAATCAAATGATCAGATCATAGAAACCCTCATTTTAGGATGAGGGTTTTTAGCTAAAAAAGGGAGGATTGTACCATGGATCCCATCTTACAGGAGCAGGACTTAAAGGATCAAGAACACGAAGAACAACAAGAACAAAGTATAGACGTAGAACAACCATTAGAACAAGAGAAATTACAAGAAGACCAAACAACA
>FZPS01000049.1_pt137 | contig 11014 bp, 10 predicted proteins | sample 1817821 | NCBI WGS metagenome assembly FZPS01 (sample SAMEA104158645, study PRJEB21678) | metagenome | place: Germany | collected 2015-04-21 | reverse complement strand
AAAGGTAATATTCCAACAATTATGGCAGTACAAGGATTAGAAAAGGTTACTCTACAAAAGATAGGAAGTTTTCGTGGCTATTTACTCAAGGGAGAAGAAAGGTTCATAGAGGATTTTGATCGATATAAAAATCTGTCGGATGAGTTATTAAATGAGACCATAGAAAGATTAAAAGAGGATGAGGAACAAAAAGCTTTGTGTGAAAAGCTCAAGGATCTATCAGAGAATTATGATGAAATGGTAGAAAAAATAGTCCTTACGAGTAAAAAGAATCCTTCTCAAAATATAGGTACCCTTTTGACAGGAGAAGGAGAGGCCATGATAAGGGAAATGGAAGAAATTTTAGTTGCTTTAGATATTATGGCACAAGAAAGAAATCAAAGTTTACAAGGAGAAGTGGAAACTTTTCATAAAAGAATTAAAATAATCGTTTTAGTTATGTGTATCACCGTTTTATTATTAGGGATGGTGATTACTTGGTTATTTTTACGAAGTATGAAAGAACCTGTAGTGCAGTTTGTTAAGGCAACTCATGAAATGGCTCAAGGAGATTTAACCCAAAGAGTCCAATTAAAAAATAAAGATGAATTAGGAATTTTAGCAAAGAATTTTAATCAAATGGCGGATCATTTACAAGGAGTTATTGAACATATAACAGAAATTTCAGGTCAAGTAACTTCTTTTAGTGAAAATTTAGCAGTTTCCTCAGAAGAAATGACAGCTTCTAGTCAGGATATTAGTAGAACCATGGATGAAATGGCTAACGCTGTTAATGATCAAGCCAGTTCGATTGTGGATGCCAATACAACCGTAGGAGAAATGGCTGATGGTATGACTCATTTATCTCAAAAGATTCAAAATGTATCCCTCTCATCGGAACAAATGCTAGCTACAGCAGGTACAGGAATGGAAGAAGTCAAAGAAGTTGTAAACAAGATGAATGGGATTAAACAAGCTACGGAGGAAACATCCTTTAGCATCCAAAGATTGCATGAAACTTCTGCCCATATTGAAGATGTAATTACTGTAATTGGTGGGATTGCTGAACAGACTAATTTATTAGCTCTAAATGCAGCCATTGAAGCAGCACGAGCAGGAGAGGCAGGTAAAGGTTTTGCTGTAGTTGCTGAAGAAGTTCGTAAATTAGCCGAACAATCCGCTCGTTCTACAGAACAGATTGGTACTATGATTGTTGAAATTCAAAATGAAGTACAAAAGGCAGTACAGCTAATGGATGCCAATAAAGAAGAAGTGGATCAAGGTGTAATTTTTGTTAATCAAACCGAAGAAAACTTATCCCAGATCTTTAAAAATATGAACGACATTGTAGGAGAAGTAGTGGAAGCAGATCAAATAGCAGAAAATATTGTACAAGGTATTCAAAGAGTAGTAGAGCATCTTGAATACTTATCTAGTATTTCTGAAGAAGCAGCCGCTTCTACAGAAGAAGTAGCAGCTAGCTCTCAGCAACAAGTAACAGCCATGTCTCAAATATCGGAAGGAGCCAATCATTTGGCTATGATGTTGGAAAAATTACAAGAAGCCATTTCTTTATTTCAATAAATGGAATAATAAATGAGATTGACAATCTCCTGGTTTCTTCTTAAAATAAGAGGATATCAGGAGATTTTAGTACGCAAGAAGTTTTCTTAGATTGTCATAGTAGAAAGAGGTTTTATACGATGAGTCGGATGGAAAGACGACAAAAAAGAAAGAGAAAAAGAGGAGGCTTATTTCTCGGTGCTTTTTTGTGTATTATTTGTATTGGGGGTTTGGCATTCATTAGTACAAAAGAGAAAAAGATGGCAGAAAATTTAGATAACATTCTCGAAGAGGGTTCTCATATGCCATTAATGCCTAAGAAGTTGGAACCTACAAAAGAAGTAGAAACCTTTACAGAAGCAGATCTTCCAAAAGAAGTAGAACGACCCAAAGAACAAGAACCGATAATGGTTATGATTAGTGCTACAGGAGATTTTACATTAGGCAATTATTTACCTACGGATGAAACCAATACTTTTGATGATGTATTTCGTAAGCAAGGTAGAGATTATGGATATTTTCTTTCCAATGTAAAAGATATTTTTCAATCTGATGATCTGACTTTAGTGAATCTAGAAGGTCCGTTGACCCATGCAACGAAAAAAATGGATAAGCCATTTCCATTTAAGGGAGATCCTTCGTATGTTCGTATTTTAACAGAAGGAGGAGTTGAGGCGGTCAATGTAGCAAATAACCATAGTCATGATTATTTTGAGCAAGGGCATCAGGATACATTGAAAATATTAGAACAAACCAATATTGGATATTATGGATATGGAAAGTCATATATTACAGAGCAAAAAGGAATAAAGATAGGTGTACTAGGTTATAAAACTTGGGCAAAAACAGATGCATTTACACAAATATTAGAAAAAGAAATAACTCATATAAAAGAACAAACAGATTTATTAATTGTGAGTTTCCATTGGGGAGATGAACGAACCTATTATCCTAATGACATTCAGAAATACTATGGACATTTAGCCATTGATGTAGGTGCAGATTTAGTGATTGGGCATCATCCTCATGTAATACAAGGAATTGAGCAGTATAAAGATCGATATATTGTTTATAGTTTAGGGAATTTTTGTTATGGAGGACATCGCAATCCACCAGACAAAGATACGTTTATTTTTCAACAAACTTTTGTTTTCGATGAGCAAAAACAATGTTTACTTCATGAGTCATTTATTAATTTAATTCCATGTCGCATTTCTTCTGTACCGGATCGAAATGATTATCGACCTACTCCTTTAGAAGGAGATGAAAAAGAAAGAGTAAGGAAACGTATTGAGGAACTCAGCTCTCATTTTTAAGGGCTGAGTTGTTTTTTGTACTTTTTTTGTAGAATATGTAGATGTGTGAACTTTTTTTAATAGTTTTGTTGCTGTTTTGTAACCCTTTTTATCGAGTTTTGATATAATATATAATATAAGAAGGCACAAAAAATCCATTATCAGACAAAGAAAAGGTGATAGTCATGCAACAACTAGCGTACACACAAAATTCATCTCAAACCCTTCGGTATCGTAAGTTACATCGTAAGATGAAGACAGGATTTTGGCTTGTTTTATTTTTAGGCTTAGGGATGATCGCTCTTATTTTTACTACTTATTATTTAACAAAACAAGTGAAAGCGGCAGAGAATAAAATAAATACAACATTAAACCAGTATGATGAATTATTACAGGAGCATAATACTCTCCTTCAGGAATATAAAGAAATACAAGAACAACAAGAAACATTAAATCAAAAGTTTCAACTAGAGAAAGAGACATTATTACAAGAGAAAGAGGAATTATTGAAAGAGGTTGAAAATTTAAAGAAACAAAGTCTTCAAGGAGGAAAAAAAGGTAAAAAAATAGCCTATCTTACTTTTGATGATGGACCTAGTGCGAATACGAAAAAAATTTTGGATACATTGCAGGCAGAAGACGTAAAGGCTACTTTTTTTGTCATTGGACAAGGATTAAAGAATGAAGACAAGCAAGCTCTTATTAAGAGAATTACAGAAGAAGGGCATCAATTGGGAAATCATACTTATACTCATAACTATTCCTATATATACTCCTCTAAGGATGCATTTTTAAAAGAATTGAATCAATTGGAAGAAGAAATTAAAAAATTAACGGGTACAAAAATGACGATGGTTCGTTTTCCCGGAGGATCGAATAATAAGCTATATAAAAAATATAATAAAAGCGGAGAAAATGTGATGGTGCAAATAAAAGAGGAGCTTAAGCAAAAAGGGTATGTATATGTAGATTGGAATGTAGATAGTATGGATGCCAAGACCAAGGAGTTAAAATCCAAAGAAGCCATTACGAAAGCAGTAGTCAGCCAAGCAGTGAAACAAGATCAGGCGGTCATTCTTATGCATGATGCTCAAGCAAAAACTACAACAGCAGAAGCATTGCCTGAAATCATTCGACAATTAAAAGAAAAAGGATATGAGTTTGATATCTTAACTCCCAACTCTACTCAAGTTCAATTTTAAGGAGGAGAACATTTGGAAAAAAAGATATTGGTTTTAGAAGATGAGGAAGATATTCGAGGGTTCATTGTTATTAACTTAAAACGAAAAGGATATCAAGTGTTAGAAGCTGGTACAGGAGAAGAGGCATTAAAAATAATAGAGGCAGAACCTAATTTGTATGTAGCTATTTTAGATATTATGTTGCCAGGGATCAGTGGATTAGAAGTCTGTGAATATTTTCGTAAAAAAGATGAAGAAATAGGCATTATCATGTTGACAGCCAAAACTCAAGAAATGGATAAGGTTACGGGGCTATATACAGGGGCTGATGATTATATTACAAAGCCTTTTAGCCCAGCAGAATTAGTGGCTAGAGTCGATGGTTTATGTCGTAGGGTTGATTTAGTAAAAGGAAAAAGCCAAGAAAATATTTATTCAGGCCCTTTTTGCCTTAATCGTGAGAGTCGAGGTTTATTTAAAAATGAGAAAAAAATTGAATTAACTCAACTAGAATATGTCATTATTCAATATTTCTTAGAAAATCCTGGTGTAGCTCTAAGTCGGGATCAAATTTTAAATGAGGCCTGGGGAGAAAATTTTTTTGGAGATGCAAAAATAGTGGATGTTAATATTCGGAGATTGCGAAAAAAAATTGAGGAAGATGCTTCCAATCCTCAATACATTCTAACAGTATGGGGTTACGGATACCAATGGGGTATGGAGCCTTCCTCTTAGATCAATATGTTTTAATAATATTTAGGACTAGCCAGATGGAATTGTACATCGTTTAGGGCTTCGCCAAAACGTTGAAAATGAATGACTTCCCGTTGTCTTAAAAATCGTAAAGGATCAATAACATCAGGGTCATCTGTAAGATGAATTAAACGTTCATAAGTTGCCCTAGCTTTTTGTTCGGCAGCTAGATCCTCATGAAGATCGGCCACAGGATCCCCTTGGGATTGAACATAAGCGGCAGTCCAAGGAACTCCATTAGCATCGTTCCAATATAAAGCATTATCGTGTTGGGCGTAGTAACCTCCAAGACCCGCTTCTTTTAATTCTTCAGGGGTAGCATCACGAATGAGTTGGTATACCATTGTGGCAATAATTTCCACGTGAGCTAGTTCTTCTGTACCTATATCCGTAAGTAAAGCTTTGGATTTGCCTGTAGGCATGGTATAGCGTTGGGTTAAGTAACGGAGGGCAGCACTGAGCTCGCCATCAGGTCCACCGTATTGTGTTAACATAAACTTTGCCATTTGTAGATCTTTCTTTTTAATATTTACAGGATATTGTAATTTTTTTTCATAAATCCACATAAAAAAATTCCCCCTTTTTCATTATTCCCATGGCCAAGGTTCAGTGACCCATTGCCATGGATATTGGCTTGGTGCATATCCAAAATTAGAAAGGGGCCCGTACTTCATTTCGTACATTCGACGAAGTTGTAAAAGTTCTTGAGTGTATCGATTATACTGCATTAAAGCTTGTTGGCACATAGGATGGGTATCTAAATATAAATTCAAGTCAACAGTAGCAAAATGCAATTGTTGGATTTGTCTTAATAATTTTTCTCTCTCATTCATTGGCATGGGGTTCCCTCCTTATACTCTTTTCCTTCTCTGTGATAGGGTTGGTATAGATTTGGAAACATACTTCCTCTTCTAAATCCTACTTCTAAAGGGACCAATCCTACGTAAGGTTGATTAGGAATATAAGCTTGTGCTAAAGGAAGAGGTGGGTTACAAATAGGTTCCATAGGCATAGGGATGTTTTTATGATCCTTCATAGATCATCCTCCTTTCTACTTATGATTAGAATATGCAGAGAAAAATTTTATGTGAATAGCAAGTTGTGTTATAATGAAATTGTTTTTTAAATAAATGCTTGTTTTGCATGAAAGCAGTACATAAAAAAATTACCTTCAAGTAAAGAGGAAACTTTTTGAGAAAAAATACGTTTAATGAATAAGGGGAATATAAACATGAATAAGTAAAAGAGAGGGCAGCATGTTATTATTTTAACAGTATAGAAAGGAGGGGAATGATTGAGTAAACCAATTATAGAAATAAAAAATTTGCGGAAAGTATATCGTATGGGAGACGAAAAAATAATAGCTCTAGATAACATGGATTTAACCATAGAAAAAGGAGAAGTTTGTTGTCTGCTAGGAACTTCAGGCTCAGGGAAATCAACGCTTTTAAATATGATGGCTGGCCTGGAAAAACCGACAAAAGGGCAAGTCATCATTAAAAGTCAACATGTGGAAAAAATGAATGAAAACCAATTAGCTAAGTTTCGACAAACTAATATCGGTTTTGTCTTTCAATCCTATAATCTGTTACCTACATTAACAGCCTTAGAAAATGTTAGTTTACCACTGATTTTCAAACGAATACCTAAAAATGCAAGAGATAAAAAAGCAAAAGAGATGCTTGAAGCAGTAGGATTAGGAGAGCGTCTTTCTCATAAACCTTCTCAGATGAGTGGTGGACAACAACAGCGAGTCAGTATTGCAAGAGCCTTTGTCAGCAATCCAGAGATTGTGTTTGCCGATGAGCCTACAGGAAACTTAGATACGAAGACCACGTTAGAGATCATGGACCTTATGACTTCCATGGCAAAAGAACATCATCAAACATTGATTATTGTTACTCACGATACGGAGATTTCTGTTTATGCAGATAAGATCGTACATATTCGTGATGGTAATATACAAGAAATAAAAATCAATCAGCAACCAAAAAAAGCAAATGAAATAGAAATTTTGAGGGGAGAGTAGAGTATGTTAAAAAAGATAGAAAAGAAATTAGGTAGCATGATACTCATTTTGATGATTGCTTTACAAATGATATTGGGAAGTAGTTGGATGGTTTTGGGAAATCAGGAAGAGGAAATCACTGTTATTGGGTATAAAATAACAGATTCAGATAAAACTGTGATTACTGAGGTTGAAATCGATGACAACTTTTATCTAAAAGAGTTAAAATTGTTTAATGGAGTGCCAAGTAAGATTAATATTAAACAAGTTGCCATTGGAACTAGTTCAGCTTTTGTATCTTATAGTGGAGCTGTAGAAGTAGAAGAAGAAAAACAAATAGATACAAATGAAACAGCTACAATATCTCTTAAAGGTAATGGTATTGCTATATCCTATAAAGAGAAAGATAATAAGTTGCCTTTAATTATTATGTATGAAGAAGAAGGAAAAGCAGGAACGAAAAGCGTAACAACTTCCTTTTATATAAATACAAAAGACACGGATTCCAGTGGAGGAAGTGTTGGAGCGCCCATTACACCTAAAGCAAATCCTCAATTAAAAACCACTAAGATCCCAGAGGGAAATGCAGGTGATGTAGTCCAACTTCAATTTCAAGTAGAAAACTATGGAAACACAACAGCACATAATCTCCAAATTACACCCATATTAGAAGGAGATAATCTAAAGAATTTTGAGTTGATGGATTCGGTTATGACAAAAACAATTGATCGACTTTCTGTTAAAGGATCTAGTACTCTTTCCTACAAAGTAAAAGTATTAGAAACAGCAAAAGCAGGAACATATCCCATAACTTTTCGAGTTCAATATGCAGAAAATGCGTATTCAAATAAATTAGAAACAAAAGATGAAATCATTTATATTCGAGTACGAAATGATAATGCACCTGCACGATTACAATTGTTAGATATTTTATCAACGCCTCAAGTGATTAAGCCAGGGGAAAAGGTAGAAGTAGGGCTTAATCTTGAAAACATTGGAGGTTTGGCAGCAAAACAATTAAAGGTAGCAGTAGAAGGATTAAAACCTGATGGGTTTATTTTACAAGACAATTCACCGATTCGTTATCTTAAAGATTTAGAAAAAGGTAAAAAGTTATATATGACCTATGTACTAAAAGCTTCCGATCAAATGGTTGGAGGAACCCAAGAATTGACCATCAAAATATCGTATCATAATGGAATGGAAGCCATTGAAGAAGAACATAAAGTTTTTATTCCTGTATTAAAACAAAATCAATACCAAGCCTTATTAAATGTAGAAAATATGTCTGCTCCAAAAGGAATTGTTCGAGCGGGTCAAGATTTTTCCTTTGGTTTTGATGTGCGTAATTTAGGTAGTAAAGAGGCTCATAATGTAAAGGTATCTGTAGCCCAAGGAGATGGGGGAAAAGAAATTTTGCCCAAAAGCGCAAGTGTTCGTATGCTTCCTAAAATGCAAGGAGCATCAAAACAAAGTTTAAACTTTGTAATGACAACTTCTTCCCAAGCGGCGAGCCAAAATTATCCTATTGAGATTACCGTTGAGTATGAAGAAGAAGTAGGTGGCGAGAGACAACAAAGAAGTTTTAAACAATATATAGGAGTTTATGTAAATAATCCGAAAAAAGATGAAGAAGAAGATGGACATAAAACAGTGCCTAAGATTATTATTGATGAATATTCTCTTGATCCTGGGATTGTAAAAGCGGGTCAAAACTTTAATTTAACCACTACATTTTTAAATACAAATGCAGAAAAAGCAGTGAAAAACATTAAAATTTCTTTAATTGTTACAGAAACATCAGAAAAAACAGGAACTGTTTTTACACCCGTACAAAGCAGTAATACTTTTTATATTGATCAAATTGCACCTAAACAAAGAGAAACAAAAGAGATTACTTTATATACCATTCCTGATGCCAAAGCAAAAACGTATACCATTACAGTTAAGTTTGAATATGAGGATGATAAAGGAGAAGCACTAGTAGCAGAAGATCTTATTGGAATTCCAGTGGTACAGCCTTCTCGATTGGAATTAGGAGAAATTCAATTTCAAGGAGAACCTACCGTAGGAGAACCTTTAGGGTTATATCTAGAGCTTTACAATACAGGGAAAGTAACTTTAAATAATTTAATGGTACGCTTAGAATCGGATGATTTTGAAGTAAAAGACCCTAATTTATTTATTGGAAATTTCCAAGAAGGAGCAACGGAATATTATGATCGAGCTATGATTATTCCAAGGCAAGCAGGCCAAGGAAGAGGAAAATTAATCTTTACCTATGAAGATCCTACAGGCGAGCAATTAGTTAAGGAAGAAGAATTTACCATTGAAGCTATGGAAATGTTTGTTCCTCCTATGGATGACATGGATTTACCACCACAAGAAATGGAAAAACCTAGCTTGATGAAGCGAATCTTTACCAATAAGTATTTATGGATGGGATTGATTTTAGCTGGATTTATTACAGCTGGATTAATCGTTCGTAAAAGACGGAAGGTACAGAAAGGTTTGGATTTAGATGAGTAGTCTAGATTTAATTCGAATGGGAGTCAAAAACCTTTGGAGGCGGAAACTGCGTACATTTTTGACTGTACTAGGAGTCATCATTGGAACAGCTTCCATTATGGTTATGGTATCTTTAGGACTTGGAATGAATTCTATTTTCGAACAACAGTTAGAACGTATGGGAAGTTTGACAGTGGTTCAAGTGCATCCAGGTTGGGGTGGTGGAAGTGGAAGAGGAGAGAGTGGAGAAAAGAAAATTACAGATTCTGCTGTCTCTGAGTTTTCTCGCATTCCTAATGTAGTGGCTGTTTCCCCTTTTTTACAAGAACATGTAAAAGTAATTTCAGGCAAATATGAATCCTATCTATCCATTGTTGGAATTCGACCTGACGCTCTAAAAGCCTTTGATTTTGAAGTTCAAGAAGGTGAATTATTAAAGGAAGGTAGCCCAGGATCAACCAATAAAGTAGAGGTTTTATTTGGATCCTCTGTAAAAGAACAATTTTGGGATCCTAACTCTAGACATGATTGGAGGCAAGGCCCTCCGCCAGAACCAGACATTAATTTATTTGAAGATCGGATTGAGATGAGTTTTGATCATTCTTTTGGTGATCGTAGAAGTAGAGGTTCAGGAGGAAGTCGACCAAAGATCTATCGTTTGCAGGGAGTAGGAATTTTAAAGCAATCCAGCTACGAGGTTGATTATAGTGCATTTATGGATATGGATACATTTAAAAAGTTAAAAAAAGAGTATGAAAAAGAACAGCAACGTCGCCAACAACAATTTCAAGATCCTAATCAAACATCCACTTCCCGTAGAGGTGGACGAAAAGAAGAAGATTCTTATTCTCGAGCCAATATCAAAGTGGATGATGTTAAAAATGTAGAAGCCGTACAAAAAGCAGTTGAAGAAATGGGTTTTTCTGCTTATAGTTTAACACGAGAATTGGAAAGCATGAAGAAAACATCCATGGGAATCCAAGCCGTATTAGGCGGGATTGGAGCAATTTCTCTCTTGGTAGCAGCATTAGGGATTACCAATACCATGATTATGTCTATTTATGAGCGGACAAGAGAAATTGGTGTTATGAAAGTAATTGGAGCTGCTCTTAGGGACATTCGAAGAATCTTTCTATTTGAAGCGGGTATGATTGGATTTTTAGGAGGTTTAGCAGGGCTAGCCATTAGTTATCTTATTTCTTTTATTATGAATAAGTTTGGAGGTAACATTGGCATGGCTATGGGTGGTGGAGAAAGTGCTAGTATTTCCATTATTCCCATATGGTTGTCTTTGGCTTCCTTAGTATTTACAACTTTTGTAGGTTTGGTATCTGGTTTTTACCCTGCACGACGAGCTATGAAATTAAGTGCTTTAGAAGCCATTAAGACAGAATAATCCTAGATTAGAGTTGAAAAAGCTTTCTTTCTATCTTGTTTTCATGTATAATCCAATGGGAGAAACAAAAATAAAACAAAACAAGGTAGGAGAGATGAAAATGAGCATTTTTGAAGTGATTATGTTGTTATGTTTTGGAGCAGCGTGGCCTTTTTCAATTTATAAGTCCTATACTTCTAAATCCACTGCCGGAAAGAGTTTGGTTTTTCTACTGATTTTATTAACAGGTTATGTAGCTGGTGTTTTGCACAAAGCATTTTATAGTTATGACAAAGTAATTTTTCTGTATATTATTAACTTTTGTATGGTCTCTGTAGATACTATCTTATAC
>FZPS01000060.1_pt486 | contig 11016 bp, 9 predicted proteins | sample 1817821 | NCBI WGS metagenome assembly FZPS01 (sample SAMEA104158645, study PRJEB21678) | metagenome | place: Germany | collected 2015-04-21 | reverse complement strand
AACCTGGTCATTCACCAGACTATATACATCCAGGTCAAGTCCCACTTCTCCTTGCCCCGATAAGTCCTCCATATCACGGCATTTAAGTATAAACTGATTGTTGGACATCGTATATAATCTCTTGTTGGCCTCATGAAGGATCATGTTAAAATATCTTCTCTGAATGTATGTCTGGAAATTAAGATGTCTGCCGCTAAGCTTGCCATTGGCCGTATCTGCCAATCTGCTTATGGCACTAAAGATCTTCATGATTTTTTCTCTGTCATTTGTAAGCCTGCTTACCTTAATATAGACTTCCTCATTTCTTGTACGGATTCCGTATATGTTCTTGCTTTCCTCCTCTAGCTGCTTTCTAAGCTCATTGAGTTCATTTTGCTTCAGCACCAATTCATCTGTCTGTATTCTGAACTTATCCTTGGTCTGCTCCCTATAGTTCTCGATACTTGTATTATTTCTTATGACCTCTTCCCTATATTCCTGATCTAAATTATGCAATTCTTCAATCTGCTGAGGGCTTAATATAGCCTCCCTATATTCATTAATATCCGAAAAGCCTTGCCTTGAAAGCTCGTTGTTTAGCTCTGTCTCTGATTCTTTGGTTTCCTTTAATAATCTACTGTAGCTTTCCTCCTCAGTCTTAAGGTTTCCTTTTTTCTTATTTATTTCATTTGTTATAGCTTGATAAGCTTCTGCTGCGGCCTCCTTTGCCTCAGACAATTCCTTCAGCTGTGACTCGGCTACTAATAACTCTTTCTCAGCATGGGCCTTACTTTCATATATCAAATCCTTTTTAAGACTGTCTATCTTGGTATCAAGCTTTATGAGACTTGCAGCCACTTCCTGCCTCGCCTTATCGGCTTCCTCCTTATTCTTCTCATAGGACTCCAATAATTTCTCCAGTTCCTTAATTCGAATTTCGTTGGAGGAGAATAACATCTTCGCCTCCTCTGCCTTAGCTTTATTGTCCGTTTTTTGCTTAAGCTCAATAATACACTGATCTAACAGACTCTTTATATTGTATTCAGATATATTATCAGAGTTAATTGTGTCATCGACAAGCCTTCTTCCCTCAAAGACTGTAACCTCAACCTTCTTTTCATAGTTTTGCTTTGCCTTCTGAAGCGCTTCATATTTTTGTTGCATTGCACCGAACGACTCATCCATTTTGTCCTTAGCAGCCCGCAGCTCGCCTTCATCAATAACTCGATCATGATATTCTGCTTTTTGAGGATGAGATGTAGAACCGCAAACAGGGCAGGCTTCACCTTCCTTTAGGTTTGCCGCCAGAATTCCCGCCTGTTCTTCTATGAAGCTATGGTATAACTTCTCGTACTGATTTTTTTTATGCTCATAAGAATCGTGTTCTTTCTTATGTTCTATATCTGCATTTTCATAGGCGGTTCGTAACTGATTAACAGAAGCAATGGATTTAATAAGCTCTTCCAATGCTTCCTTTCTTTCTGTTAATCTGTCCACATCATGCTTAAGCTGTGTGTACTTATCCGCGACACTCTTAAGCTCCTCCTGTTGTCCTGATAATTTAGCCCTGCTTGTCCTCACTTCATCTATAAGCCTGATAACCTTGTTATATTCTTCAACCGCTCTAGTATTACTTTCCTTCAGAGCAGTCATTTCATCGTTATATCTATCAAGCTCCTCATATTTAGGAAGCAGATTCTTAATGGAGCTGATTCCTGAGATAAGTCCCGGACTCTTCTTCCTGTGCACATCTTCCTTCTGCTCCTTATCCTTCTTTAGACTCTCCAATCTCTCCCGATTTTCATCAAGCCAGTTCTTAATATCCGAGATTCTACTCTTACATTCACTTAAGTCCCTTTTCTTACTAAGGAAAGCTTCCTCCTTGGACACTACCGCCTGAGCTTTTCTGGCCTTATCGGCTCTTAGCCTGATTTGGTTCATTTCGCTCTTTCTCTGCTCCAACTCTTGCTTTTTTATAATAGCTGCCTCTAGGGCGTCGAAAAGTCTGTTGTTATCCTCGGCCTGTTGAATCTTAGTGTTAATATTCCCCAACTTTATATTGTTATCATCTAAAGCTTTCTTTACCTCATCTTCCTTTTCCTTTGCTTCATCTATAATCATATTTATAAGCTCTAACTGCTTATCCGAATCGGTCTCCGTAAACCGCGGCATATCCTCCCACAGCGAATGTAATTTACTGTCCTTTATGCACCTGATATCCTCTGTCTCACGGATAATATCCTTCTTGTTATCCTCCAGCTGTCCATATATGGACTTGGCTCTTAATTTTAACTCCTCCTCGATCTGCCAATAGATTCTGGTGTTAAATATCTTGGTAAATATTTCTTTTCTTTCCCTGGAGGATGCGTGAAGCAGTTTAAGAAAGTCACCCTGGGCAATCATTGCAATCTGTGTAAACTGATTCACATCCAGACCTATTATACTGATTATTTTTTGATTGGTTTCCTTTATCTTACCGTCATATTCCTTGCCGTCAGGCATAATAAGAGTGACCGTCGGCTGATCTGTGGTCATCGTGTAATCTCCGTCCTTATTTCTTCTCTTACTTCTGCGTACCTGTCTGGGACTTCTGATTATCGTATATGTATTTCCACGGTATGAAAAACTATACTCCACATATGTTCTCGTATCATCGTCGGCATATTGACTGCGCATCATCTCACCGTTACGCTTGCCTCCGCTGGTTTCATCATATAGAGCATAGGTTATGGCATCGAATATAGTGGTTTTTCCTGCTCCGGTATCACCTGTTATAAGAAATATTCCGTTATTTACTTCTTTAAAATCAATAACTTCTTCGCCGGCGTAGGAACCGAAGGCTGACATCTTAATATATAACGGTTTCATCTATTCCTCTCTCCTGTAGCTTATTTATAACATCAATCATAATGCTCTCTTCTTCACTGCTCATTGGAACTCCCTGCATTTCCTGATAGAATTGCTTAAATGCCTCAAGGGGATCAAGTACTGCGGCTTCAAGGTCTTCCGCCTCAAGCCGTGCTCTGGTTCTGCTGTTGTCGATCTTAACCTCAAGGATATGGTCGTAATGCTCTTCTAATTGATCCTTAGGTCTATATATCTCATCCTCATCGGTTATGGTTATACTTATATAATCATGTCTGTTGGTATCGGTAGCCCTACTGATAATATCACTTATAAGGCCCTTCTCGCTTCTGACATCCCTGATTGGATAAAGGGGAATTCTATCTATAACCGGCTCCGAGCCTTTGTCATTAAGAGTTACCATTGTAATGGCCTTAACATGCTTTTCCTCACTAACAGAATATTTTAATGGGGTTCCGCTGTATCTGATATGTTTCATCCCTATGCTTTGTGCTCCGTGAAGATGTCCCAATGCCACATAATCAAAGTCCTTTACCGCTTCTATATCCACGCTGTCTATGCCTCCGACGGTTATATATACCTGCTCAGAGTCACAGGTCTCGGGAGATACATCCCCTGATATATAAAACTGATGGGATATCAGCACATTTCTTTTACTGTAGTCAATATTCTCTCTTTTAATAAGCGCCTTAACAGCACTGTCATAGCTTGTTACAATGCCCTCATCAAACAAATGTCGGACATGACCGGGTTTTGTAAAGGGAAGCATATAGAAATTTACATCACCATACTCATCCTTAAGCACAATCTTTTTCAGGTATTCATCTTCATTACCGGGGGACTGTACCGAAATAAATATATTCTCCTTCTCTAGGAAGGCACTGGCATAATTCAGTCTTTCCGCAGAATCGTGATTACCCGCTATAATCAGAACCGGAATATCAGGCTTTAGTTCAGACATATCATTAAGAAAACGGTTAAATATCGTATAGGCTTCAGCCGAAGGAACCGTTTTATCATAGATATCGCCTGCAATTATCAGAGCATCTGGCCTTAGCTCCCTGGCTCTGTCGACTATCTGCGCCAGTATGGCTATCTGGTCATCCTTCATATTATAGAAATGGAGTTGCTTGCCTATATGTAAATCAGAGATATGGAATATTTTCATAATACCCTCCCTAAAGTATAGGTATTTAATATATAATCAGCATTAATCATCGCTCTTATGATATTTTATCATATTAGTCCGTGAAAATCAGCATAATTTATATGGTATGTCTCTGTAATGGCAAAATCTAAAAATGCTCCGTAGATGACTACAACTTCTGTAATTCGTCTATGGAGCACATTTATATTTGTGTGTTTTATAATGATGTTTATTTTATAATCTGTCCAGGAACTTCATATCCTCATCGTCAAAAACAAAGTCCACATCTGCATTGGATATGATACGTTCCTTCTTAGTCGATTTTGGAATGACAACCATATCCTTCTGTAGACAATATCTGATACATAGCTGGGCTGTGGTCACGTTATATTTGGAAGCCATCTCCACAATAGCCTTATCATTCAAAATTCTGCCGGTTGCCAAAGGAGAATAAGCTGTAATCAGTATTTCATTTTTATTGCAGTAATCTACCACTTCCTCCTGCCTGTCGCCGATATGAAAGCGTATCTGATTCACCATAGGAACATACTTACACATGGCAAGAATCGGCTCCGTATGCTTAGGCTCGAAATTAGATATGCCGATCGCCTTCACCTTGCCGCTGTCATAGATTTCTTCGAATGCCCTCCAGCAGTCTATATTGCCCACGGTGCAGTCCCGACCGATATCACTCCATGGCCAGGGAGCATGAATAAGGTAGAGATCAATATAGTCCATATCAAGACTCTTTAGTGACTTTTGGAAGCATTCGTGAGCTATATCATAGCCCTTCATCTGAGCAGGAAGCTTTGTTGTCACAAATATATCCTCTCTGGGTATGCCGGAATCCTTAATGGCTCTTCCGACACTGGCTTCATTACCATATGCCATGGCTGTATCAATATGCCTGTAGCCTGCCTCTAAAGCCCATTTGGTAGAATTATAGGCCTCCTCGCCCTCGGGAATCTGCCAGGTTCCAAGCCCAAGCTTAGGCACTCTTATACCGTTCTTTAATGTAAATGTATCTTTTAAAATCATATGAATCAGCCTCCTTCGATATTTGGTACCAGGTACCGTACCAGGTACGGTACCTGGTACCGATTTAACCGTCCCGATTTAACCCAGTACAATTCCGGTTATAATGAAATAGAATATCAGCGATATGGCATCGACTATGGTGGTAATAAAAGGACTAGCCATTACGGCAGGATCAAAACCAATCTTCTTTGCCAACATCGGAAGAGAAGACCCAACCGTTTTCGCAATTATTACAGTTATCAACAATGTGCTGCTTACTATAAGTGATATATTGAATCCTACTTTATCTAATAACATTAGCTTAGAAAAATTAACGATAGCCAGAGTTAAACCGCTTAGTATTGCTACCTTGGACTCCTTCCAGAGAACCTTGAAAATATCATTAAACTCCAGCTCATGTAACGACAGTCCACGGATAATGGTTACTGATGATTGACTTCCCGAGTTTCCTCCGGTATCCATGAGCATAGGAATATATGCGGTAAGAATTACATATGTCTGAAGAGCATTTTCAAAGCGTGTTATTATCATGCCGGTAAACGTAGCAGATATCATAAGTATAAGCAACCAAGGCATCCTGCTCTTCCATATATCAAAGGTTGTCTTTTTGAGATATGGCGTATCTGAAGGTGTTATAGCTGCCATCAATTCGATATCCTCCGTGGTCTCCCTCTCTAATACGTCCCAGGCATCGTCAATGGTGACAATACCTACCAGCCTGTTATCATTATCTACTACCGGTATAACAGTCAGGTCATATCTACCGAACATATTGGCTACTTCCTCCTGGTCCTCGAATGTATTTACCGAAATTACATTCCTGTCCATTAATTCTTCAATAGTATTACTGTCCTCGGATAAAACGATAGTCCTAAGGGTGATATAGCCAATCAGGGTATTCTTGTTATCGGTGACATAGCAGGTATCAATTGTCTCACTATCAAGACCAATCCTTCGTAACTTAGCAATAGCCTCAGCGATTGTCATATTGGAACGCAGGCTGACAAACTCGGTCGTCATTATGCTTCCGGCCGAATCCTGAGGATATTTCAGAATCTGATTTATGGTTTTACGGGTATTTTCTGTCGAATGTTTAAGAATTCTCTTTACAACATTGGCAGGCATCTCTTCGACAATATCCACCATGTCGTCAATATAGAGCTCGTCTATGACTTCCCTAAGCTCTTTATCCGAGAAGCTATCGATAAGGGCTCTCTGCCTATCCTTATCCATCTCGACGAATGTATCTGCCGCCAGGTCCTTTGGTAAAAGCCTAAACAATAACAGAATGTTTCTGTCATGAAAGTTATCCAGAAGCATGGCCAAGTCATAAGGATTAATATCCGAGATTTTTTCCTTAAGAGCTTTGTAGCTTTTTTGCTCGATCATATCTATTATGTCTTGTTCAAAATCAGTTATTTTAGCCATAATCCACTCCTTCCCAGCATAACTAAAGTATCATGATTGATACTCGCCACCATGCCCGGCAGGAGTTAGGCATCATATAAATGAAGCGTCTATATCAATGAACACATCTTTAGTTATGCTTATATTTTTAGTTTTTAATACTTTAAGTGCTATTATGCTGCTACAACTACCGTCAGCATCCATTACTATATTCGCTCCTTTCATCTTATTTGCATATTTTGCCTACCATTAATAGTCTATCTTCTTAATAAAAACATGTCAAGCTATTACATAAGCAAAAAAAGAATAAGGCCCTATATTAATAGTGACCTTATTCTTCTCGGTATTTTTCTGTCAGACATGTAAGTCAATTTGTATTATAGTCCGTGGGGAGAGGTATTGAGCTATAATTTATTTGAGTATCCTGTCAAACAATTGGCCCGAGGGATATACTCCCTCTTTATCCAGGAGCTGTTCCATCCGTATAGCCTCATTCCATTTAACTGCCCTTTCGCTTCTTGCCACAGAACCAACCTTTAATTGTCCTGCATTAGATGCGATAGCCAGATGAACTATTGTTGAGTCCTCGGTCTCACCTGAACGAGCAGAGATAACCGGCAGATAGCCGTTATTCTTAGTGAACTCAATCGCGTCCAGTGTTTCTGTTATGGTACCGATTTGATTCATCTTAATTAGAACAGCATTACCAACGCCTCTGGTCAGGCCTTCCTTTATTCTTTCTATATTGGTCGTAAAAATATCATCACCAATAATCTGAACCTTATGTCCAAGCTTTTGGGTTAGAATCTCCCATCCTTTCCAATCCAGTTCGGAGCAACCGTCTTCAATCGAAATGATGGCATACTTATCTACCCAATCGCATAACAGTTCAACGAATTCCTCTCTGGTAAATTCCTTATTCTCAAGAGTAAATCTATATACCTCTTTTTCTTTATCGTAAAACTCACTGGATGCTATATCAAGTGCAATACAGATATCTCTGCCCGGTTCATATCCTGCTTCCTTTATTCCTTCTGTCAGGAGAATTAATCCTTCTTCATTGGACTTAAAATCTGTCGGCCAAAAGCCACCCTCGTCGGCAACGGAAAGAGGTTTGCCATGACGTTGAAATACCTTCTTTGTAGCATTATAGATATTGACCACCATTTCATGGGCTTCGGTAAAATTTTTTGCACTCATGGGAATAACAAGGTAGTCCTGTATATCAATTGAATCCACGGCATGGGCGCCTCCTCCGAGTATCTGTATCATAGGTACCGGAAGGGTTTTTGCATTGGCACCGCCAAGATAGCGAAACAGAGGTTCACCCTTGGCATTTGCAGCCGCATGAGCGATAGCCATAGAGCATCCCAGTATGGCATTTGCACCAAGCTTGCTTTTGTTTGGAGTATTGTCCAGTGCAATCATCAAATTATCAATTTCTACCTGATGAGTTGCATCCATACCCAATAAAGCGGGAGCCAAAACCTGATTAATATTTTCTATTGCCTTTTTAACGCTTTTACCGCCAAGGTATTCCGGGTCCTTATCCCTAAGCTCGAGAGCTTCATACATACCCGTGGATGCACCGGAGGGTACTGTGCCTCTTCCCACAGCACCTCCTTTTAGAATAACATCCACCTCTACTGTAGGGTTAGCCCTGGAATCAAATACCTGTCTGGCAATTACTTTTTGAATTTCATATTGAGACATATTTACCTCCTGGTTTAGCCTAGTCAAAATTATTTGCATTCAGTTCGTAATCAGCTTAGGTTATCTAAAACAAGCTTAATAACCTTCTTATAATCAACGATTTTCTCATTAATTATGGTAAAGCCTAACTTTCTTATTAAATCCTTATCGGAATCATCTGTTATATACTCAGCCGGTGACTTACCGTCAACACGGGCAATCATCAACAAGGAGAGAGTTCTTACATAGCTGTTTTCCAACTGCTTTTTATCCATATAGTCCATTTTGTCAAAATATATTTCCAGCATATAGCCAAGCATGTTTAAATACGAAGGAGCATATTTTTTATTCTTAACAGCCTTTAGAATAAAATGATTTGAGAAGAATGCCACATCAAAGGCAGGATGGCCGTAATGAGCCACTTCAAAATCCAGAATCCAGATTTTACGGTTACCGTTCATTATATTCTTTGGACTAAAGTCACCATGCACCAGTGATATTTTATTATCCATCATATCACTTATTACTTCCTTCGCAAACTGATCCAACTGCGGATATTTACCTACTATGAATTCAATATATGGAGATATTCTCAAATTATAGAATACCTCTTTGCTGTCGAAGTCTTTGGCGACCTTACTGTCTCTTGAGCAGACGTTATGAACCGTCACCAAGGATTCAATAGACTTTCTAGCCACTTCAAAATCTAATAAGCCTCCCAGAAGATCCGCTTTCCACATGGTGCAGTCCTCCGGAGCTGCTTCTCTGCCGTATATATAGTTCTCGTCATCATAAAAATACACTTGAGGAGCATTTTCCGGCATCAATTGGTGGTATATAGCATTACTATCATACTCAACCTTCATACGGTTCGGGTCACAAAGCCAGGTTTCCTTAACCTTAAGCTGCGCCAAAGCCTGTTTAATAATCATAGGCTTATCCTTGGCATATACGAAGGCCACTGTTCCGGAAACGCCACCCTTACAGTAATTGATTGAGTAACCGTCTTCCTACGCTTATGCTTTGACAGCAGTTCCTTCTTTTTGTATTCATACTTATTGACGGCTACGGAAGCCCATGAGGTGGCGGCAATATTGATTATAATGGCAAGTAGTATAAACGGACTCGCCAGTCCAATAAATACCGAAAGCAATAAAATCATAAGAACAAGCTGAGGAATCTGAAACATCCTATGATAGATTAATTCCACTCCGCTGTTATTATCGTTCGTGGCATCGAATGCCATGGCACGTTCTTCAAAAAATGCAGCCGATTCCATATATTTATAATCCAGATTCAGAAGCTTGACTATCATTTCCCTGACGTAATCAATTCTGAGTGCGGTCATCTTAGGATGCGAAATATAACTTAACCATTCCTGAAGAAAGTTAAAAATCGCACCCGCTGCAAAGAATGCCAATACAATCCATAGGATACCCCATCTATTTGGAGCAGGTCCTGTCAGATAATCGATTAAGACCTTCGGTAATGCGATTGACAGCAGAGGTACTATAAGTGCCGTTAATGTAAAGCATGCGCATACTACAAAGACACTCTTATCATTTACCCTGATATTATTAAGCAATCTTAATATAATCTTTTTATCGCTCTTTCTCATAAAGTCCTCCTCAACCCTTTTATATTGCCTCTCGTAATTATAGCATATAAATATAATTAACAAAAATAGGGTAACGGTACAACTTACCGCTACCCTTATTTTTTACTAATTGACCTTTTCTAAGGCAGCCCTGGCTTCCTCATCGCTGTATCCATATATAAACTTATATAGTTCTAATCGATTTGTCTCCCAGTCCAATACTATTGGATAACCGATACCATTATATTTTTTTGGAGCTTCAAAGGCTCCGTCGACCGGGATTCTAAAGGTCTCCATGGTTGATATCTTGTTTTCGATAACAACCTCCATTAATTTTTCGATTTGCTTTTGACTTAAATCCGTAGTCACATAGCTTAAAGCCTGAGTACTGATCGGTATTATCTTAAGAATGTTTCTTGATGACATTAGGGCATCAAGCATGGCATTTAAGGCTCTTTGTTGACGTACAACCCTACCATAATCATAGTTAGCTCCGCCAAGGGTTTTAACCTTTCTTACCCGAACGTAACCCATAACCTGATTACCATTCAGCTTATTCATACCTGCAACAACATTTCTGTTTGACTTCTTAGATATATAGTTGGTCTTATTCAGATATTTTGCCTCTTCCTTACCTAGCTCAATATTTACACCGCCAAGCAAATCTACTATTTTCTCAAATGCCTCGAAATCAACAGAAGCATATCCGTCAATATGAATTTTATAGTTTTTCTCTATGGTTTCGATTAATAGCTCAGCACCGCCCTTTGAGTAAGCGGAATTCAGCTTATTGGCCTTATATCCGGGTATATCAACGTAGCTGTCCCGAAGAAGCGAGGTAAGCTTAATCTTACCGTCCTCTGTATTTATAGAGGCAATAAGCATAGCGTCTGTATTCTTTGCTCCACCAATTTTTTCGATACCGAATATCAGGTAATTATATACATGTTCCTCATGTACAACTGCTTCGGAAGGTGGCTTTCTGTTACTGAAAACCTCCTTATCCTCTTCATCGGATGAGCCGTGCTGTACATTACTGTATACGAATCTGCTTGCCACCTTGTATATCAAGGTCCTTCCGGGCTTGGTTCCCACAACAAACAGAAGTAATAGTATTATAGAAAGAAGTACGAAGCCAATAGCCTTAAGAGACTTATGCTTTTTCTTCTTAATCTTCTTATTATTTTTATCCTCATCCATTATTTCAAGGACCTGTTGCTTTAACAGTTCCTCTGTCTTCTTATCCTGCATTTTATCCCCTCTTTTTCTAAATCTGTCAGTTATCCAAGAT
>FZPS01000049.1_pt176 | contig 11020 bp, 8 predicted proteins | sample 1817821 | NCBI WGS metagenome assembly FZPS01 (sample SAMEA104158645, study PRJEB21678) | metagenome | place: Germany | collected 2015-04-21 | reverse complement strand
CTTGTACTTCTTCACTTTGATACATCCCCCTTATTTTATTATTTTTTTATAATATGCAAAACCCTCCTAATACCTTTGTATGAGAATGGTTTTTACCATGCAGAACGATGTTTGATTGAATTATCAGAAAATAATATGTAAAAAAATAATATTGTTGTTTATCCTCTATGCGGTTGTTATTGATTTTTTAAAAACAACCGCAGCAGGACAACAGAATCATGATAAGGTTTCTGTTTCAGCACTGGCTTGTATAAAAGCTCCAATGCCTTTTAGATCATTACAAATAATGGGTTCACTAATATAATAGACAAAAGTACCATCCCGCTTCTCTTTATTTCCAAGGCCTGCCACTTGACATGTTTTATTTAGATTCACAAGTCCATCCTCTCTCACTTCAATAAACTGAGTAATAATTCCTTTATAGATATCCTTTGCCGTTTCTATTTTTTCTTCGCTAATGTAGCCCTTTTTGATCCCTTTCGTAATGGCATATAAAAACATACAAGAACAAGAAGCTTCTAGATAATTACCTGGACGATGCCCTTGGTCTAACACTTGGTACCAAACTCCTGACTCAGGATCTCGTACCCTTAATAAAGCCTCTATACAATCTTGAAAAACTTCAATGATTTCAGGATGATCCTTATGATCTTCAGGCATGTAATCCAAAATATCAACAATAGCTGCAACAAACCATCCCATAGCACGTCCCCAAAAATTCTTTGAACATCCGGTTTCCTTATTGCACCAAAATTCTTCATGTTTTTCGTCCCAAGCATGATAATGCAATCCTGTTTTGGGATCTTTTGTATGATTTGCACAAAGAATCACTTGTTTCGCTACGTCATCAAAAACTTTCGGATGGTTAAATTTCTTCCCATATTCTGCATAAAAGGGAGACCCCATATAAATCCCATCCAACCACATTTGGTCAGGATAAATCTTTTTATGCCAGAAACCACCTTCTTTTGTACGTGGATGGGTTTTAAGCTGGCTTATGAGTAATTCAATGGCTTTTTTATATTTTTCTTCTCCTGTTTGTTCATATAATAAGAATAAAAGTTTACCATTATTAATATGATCAATATTATATTCTTCAAGATGATAATCTCTTATTTCACCTTTTTCGTTAATAAACTGATCCATACTTTGTTTTATATAATCATAGTATTTATGATCTCCAGTTATTTTCCAGACCAGTTCCATGCCCTTAAAAACAACGCCGTAATCATACGTCCATTTTTCATCTAAAATAGGAAATCGTTTCATAACACTATCTGAAACTTTTTGATACCATTGATTCTCAATGATTTTCACAAAAAGGCCCTCCTATAGCTTTTAATTATTTCTTACTCTTTCACTGCTCCCATTGTAATTCCTGTTACAAAATATTTTTGACAAAAAGGATAAATAAACATAAAAGGAAGGACAGCAACAATAATAGCTGCATTTTGTACTGTTTTTGCATAAATACCTTCACTTGAAGCTGCTGCTAGTGATTGATCATCTAAAATTAAAGATCTTAATTTTACTTGGAAGTTAAATAGTTTAGGATTTGATATATAAATTGTAAAGTTTGTATATTCATTCCAAAAAGCTACCGCAAAAAACAAACCTATAGAAGCTAATGCAGGCTTGGATAAAGGCAATACAATACGAGTAAAAATACCAAAGGGTGTACAACCATCAATTTCCGCAGATTCAAATAAACTTCCTGGAATGGCTTCAAAAAAGTTTCTCATTAAAATTAAGTTATATACATTTAAACTAGCAGGTAGGACAATGGCCCATAATGTATTTAACAAGTGCAAATCTTTCATAACAAGATAGGTTGGTACTAAACCACCGCTAAAAATCATCGTAAACAAAAGTAAATAACTAAATAGAGTTCGTCCTGGCATTTCAAACTGAATAAGTACATAAGCACCAATGGTACACATAAATAATCCTAAAAAAGTACCTAATGCCGTAACGTATAAAGAAATCAGAAAAGGTTGATACAAAGCTGTTGTTGAAAAAATAATTTTATATGCAGAAAAGGAAGGATTTTGTGGCCATAAACGAATACCATAACTTCCTGATGCATCAAGGGAGTCTACAAATACTTTTATAAGAGGTATAAGCACTGCAACGAGTACAAGGGTAAAGAATAGAAAATTAAAAATATTAAAAATAGTTCTTGCTCTGTATTGTTTTTTAAAACTAAATTTTTCTTTCATTCTTCTTCCTCCTTTCTTATAAAATTCCTCGTCCTCTTACTTTTTTACTAGCCCAGTTAGAAAAAAGAACCAACATGCATGATACTACGGACTTAAATAAACCAACTGCCGTTGAAAAACCATAATCTGGAGCATTGGCATTTAGTGCCAAACGATATACATAAGTTTGAATAACATCAGATACATGATAAACTAAAGGATTGTAAAGTACGAATACAGACTCAAATAAATTCAATACTTTTGCAAGGTTTAAGATTAAAACAATAATTACCGTATTCATAATGCTTGGAATGGTTATATATAACGTTTGTTTGAATCTTCCTGCACCATCAATACTGGCTGCTTCATAAAGCTCAGGACTAATACTAGTTAATGTGGCTAAATAAATAATCGTTCCCCAACCTGTTTCTTTCCATCGACTAATAAAGAAATAAACAGGTCTCCACCATTTTTCTTCTGCTAAAAAATAAATAGGTTCCTTGATGATTCCTAAACTTAATAAAACTTGATTTACAAAGCCACCTTGGGGTGATAAAACAATCATAAAAATAGAAGCCACCACAACCCATGATAAAAAGTGGGGTAAATAAATAATGGTTTGAACCGTCTTCTTTAATCTTAAATGGCCAATCTCGTTAATTAATAATGCTACAATAATAGAAATAATCATACTTAAGAAGAGATTGACCAAACTAATTTCTAATGTGTTACGAAATGCTGTCCAAAAACTAGGGGTACTCCATAACCTTTTAAAATTGGCCATTCCTACAAAAGTAGGTGGTGCAAAGGGAGTATACTTATAAAAAGCGAATCGTATTCCTACCATTGGTAAATAATAGAATAAAATAAGTGCTACAAGTACAGGTAAAAACATAATATAAAAATATCGATATTTCCATATTCTTGTTCTCAAATCAGATTTTCCGCCTAAGGGCTTTTTTTTCATCGTCACTGTTGAATTTATATTTGCCATGTTTCACCATCCTCCTTTTAATGATTAACACCTGTGAATCTACACATGAATAATCATAGGGGATTTACTTTTAAATCCCCTATGGTAGAAAACAACTGGTAAAAATATTATTTATTTAAATCTGCAAGAATAGCTTCAATTTGAGCTTTTCCTTGAGATTCATATTGAGCAATCCCTTCCTCAACAGTTAATTCACCAATTACAATTTTGGCTACAATTTGATTTTTAAGGGTGTTAAGCTCAGGTAAGTTAGCTGAAATCACTTCAGATGATCTTGGTATAGGATAGATAAAGGAGTTTTCTTCAAACATTTTTAAAGAATTTGTAACTCTTTCATCAAAAGCAATAGGATCATCAAAGTCAGTAATGGATAACTCTGGAGAATAAAGGGCTTTTTCAAAAAGTTTTTCAGGTGTTGCAATATAAGGTAATGCTACTGTTTTTCCATCTTTTGTTTCGTAATGTACGCCTTCTACACCACGAGTAAATAACATTTGCCCTTCTCCACCGTCATGAGAATACTCAATGAAATATTTGAAAATACCTTCAGGATTTTTAGCTTTATTAGTAATAACTAAAGCTGTTGGTGGTCTTTCGATATATTTTGTCTCTGCAATTGGTGGAATAGGCATAACGCTTCCTTCTGGATTTGCAGCTTGTAAACTTGTTTCAAGATTTACATTCCAATAGCCAGCCCAATAGTTAAAGGCACCTACTTGGTTTGCATAAAATTTGTCTCGACAAGTTGAAGTTTTGTTGGTGATAATTTCTTTGTCAATTAAACCTTCTGCATAAGCATCTCTCATTCTTTGAAGAGCTTCCTTCATAGCTGGTTCAGACATACCATCAACATATTTTCCATCTTTTTGATAAAAATCTGGTTTTGCATCTTGATAAAATTCTCTTAAATAAATATCATAAGGAGTTTCGCTATTGATTAAACCAGCTGCTGTAATCCCATACGTATCATTTTTGCCGTTACCATCTGGATCTTCATTGGTAAAAGCTCGTAACATATCTAAAAATTCAGCATAATTAGTAGGTGCTTTTAGACCTAATTTATCCATCCAATCTTTTCTTACGTAAGTAATGGTACCATTTCCTTTTGCCATTGGGAAACCATATAATTTTCCATCTAATTTAAGAGCATCTACGTATTGTTCTTTTACAATCCCAGAAGCTTTTAAATCTGAACTTTCCCAAGCATCTGTCATATCCCATAAAGCACCATTCACTGCATAGGTCGTATAGTTTGTACCGCCTAATTCGATTACATCTGGAATATCTCCAGAAGCAAAAGCTAAGTTTACTTTTTCATAATATTGATTATGATCTGGTTTTGTAATTTCAAGTTGGATTCCACTTAATTCTTTATACTTATCAATTAATTGTTTATGACCATTTTCTTCTGTTAAAATTGTGGTCATCATAATATGGATCTTTTCAGGCTTTTCAATTTCCTTTACAACTTCTTTAGAATCTGTATCATCTGCTTTTGTTGTTGTTTCTTCTTTTTTTGATGGCTGTTCAGAATCGTTAGATGTTGAATCTTTACCACCACATGCCGCTAAGGTTGTTACTAATAAAATAACCATAAGAATACTTGCAGCTTTGGATAAAAACTTTCTTTTCATTTTTTCTTCCTCCCTTAATGATATTGTAATATAATTAAAATAATAGTGAAATAGCAACAAGCAAAAATTTGCCCAATTACAACTGACTTATTGTATTTTTTTTGTGCAAATATTTCTTGTTCGTTAACAGAATAACAACTTTCTGCACAACTGTCAAGAAACACTTTTGTATAAAATGATACCTTCTTTTAGTTGCATAAAAATTGTTGCTTCTATGACTTTTTTAAAGTAATGTACCCTCCATTTCCCTCATAAATCTATAAAATTGTATGATTTATTCCTTTTTCTTTAAAAATGAATCATCTGATTTTTAGACACAAAAAGAGGATCTCCTCATCTATAGTAAGATCCTCAGTGAATTTTTTTATTCTTAATTCCATTCCTTTATTCCGCTCGCTGATTATTTCTTATGGCAGTAGGACTTAAACCACAAACTCTTTTAAAAGCACGCCGAAAAGATTGTGCACTATTATACCCTACCTTTTCTGAAATACTATTAATACTTAGTTTTTCATCTTTTAAAAGTTCTAAGGCTTTATCAATACGTACTTTTTCAAGATAATCTACAAAATTGATGTTGGTCTGCTCTTTAAACAAATGAGAAAAATATCCCTCTGAAATATTAAACTCATTTGATATTTTATTTAAACCAAGGCTTGGATCCATATAGTTCTCATCAATATACTCTTGTATATTACTAATAAGCTGATTCGTTTGATTGGTCGTACTAGAATGAATTCGATCACACAATTGTATACACATTTCCTCGATAATATCAAAATTTTCTTTAATAGAATTGTTTTTATCAATTCTTGTAACATCAACGATTGTACTAGCATGAGGTACTACGTAAGCAATCTTAACCATGGTGCTTTTCAAATCTGATATTAAATACTTCGTCATGTTAAGGGATAAGTTTCTTTGTTTGAAATTTTCTTCGTAAATACGTTGAAGAATACCTTTGATCTGTTTAATGTCTCCCAACTTAACAAAATTTATAAAATGCTGCTCAAGATCTAAAGGATAATAGTACATATCGCTATCTTTGGGTATGGTCGTATACCAAATCAAGAAGTTTTCTTTACTAATATTATAATTAAGGGATTCATAAGCCTGTTCATAAGCTTGCCAAGTATACATTAAATCATGGAAAACTTCTCCTCCTCCGGCAATCACTTTAAAGGAATAGTCTTGAATCAATTCATCATTAATCTTTTCAATTTTTTGTTCTACCTGCTCCATAAATGTATCTATCTCATCATCTGAACTTGCAATAACACTAAGGGCTTCATGATCTGATTCATGGATCAGTATAGCATCACCAAAATACTTATAAAGCATATTTTTAACAATGGCTTTATACATGGCCATTTCATGAATACCATTCTTGTCAATATCAAAGATTGTATCATCTTTATTAATTTGTACGTAAAGAACTACAAAATTTTTATAAGCTAGATTTACATTTAAATAATTGGCAATGGCATTTAGTTCTGAACGATTATAAACAAAGCCTTTTAATAATTTATCCAGGTACGCTGCATATAAAAAAGGTTTCTGCTTTTTAATGTCTTTTTGCAAACTTGTATTTTGTGTAATTAATTGATTGATACTGCTTCCAATTAAATTGACAGCATCTGTTTTATCCTCTACCCTACAACCTTCACTTTCTTTCACAAAATCTTTCAATTGTTTCGCTATGTTTAATAAAGGTTTGGAATTTTTGTATGCCAACAAGGTTGCTATGATAACACCAATAAAAATAAAGATACCCATAATAAGAATATATATGTTTTGATAATAATCCAATTTTGTTAAAACAACCTTCGATGGTAAAACAATATAATAATTCCAACCATTAAACTCCGATGTAACGGATGTAATAATCATCTTTTGGTTATTAATATCAATAGAATAATAATCTTCATAGGTTGTTAAATAAGGTTTAAAATCAGTATTAAAAACATCATCGTTTTGTGCAATTGAAATAACTTGTTCCCCTAATTCATTTTCAATATAAATAAATCCACCTTCACGTAAATCAATGTTCGAAAATGTTTCTATCAGATTGGATTTATTAAATTGGATACAGATAGCTCCCATAAATTGTTGATTATAGGATAGAGGAATGGATTGTACATAAGTCATACTCTTATTTTTTTCAAGAGTAAAATCGTCCAAGGATAAAAAAACACCTTGAAAAGAATGATTCGATAATAGATTATGCCAAATCGGATATTTGTTTTTATCATATTTTAATACTTGATCGTAAAAAAGCTGGGTAGAATACAAACTATCACATGTAATAATATAATCTGAATTTTTTAAATATACATAATAACCATCAATAAAATTTAAATTTGTTGTATAAGAAGAAAGTTGGTGAATAATATCCTTTGCCTCTAAATAAAATTTACCCGTTGTATGATTCACTTTTAAAAGCTGATTTAATTTTGGATTGGTAGCTACTTGATATGATAATGACTGGATTGTTTTTAATTTATGATCAATGGCATCCTTTGCTTCGTTAAGCATAAAAAGGTTTGATTGTTTTATTTCTTCTTTAACAACACTAACTCCTATTGTATACATATTAAGTCCCATAATTAAGGAGATTAAAACCAAAAACATATAGGATAAAATAAGCCTTTTTACAAGTTTATCATTATAAGTACTAAATTTATTAACCAACTATATCCCCCCTATAAATAACGATGGGTTGTTCTGGCTCTAGCCTTTCTATACAACAAATGAATCTGATTTTCTTCATATTATTTCAAAAAAACAAACGTGTGCATTTTGATTATATCATACTCCTATAAGAATGTCGAATGGTTCTTTTTTATAATAATAAGCCCCCTCGCTCATCATTTTGACGAAGGGGTGCTTTACTATACACGGATTTAAATGAAGTTCAAACCGCCTGCCCAAGGAACAGGCACTGGAAAAACAGCAGTACAAAATTTACGAAGCAAGGGTTTATCTTCCATGTCCCAGGAATAGGATGCATTTTCATGGTCAATACCAAAAATAAATTGGTTTACTTCATTTAATGTAGCAAATTCAATTTTTTCTTCTCCTATGGCTAATCCATAAATTCTATCTTTTTCATAATATTCTAATTGGTTTAACAAATCTTCTGGAACGTACCTAGAGAAATAAGATTGTAATTGATCCATTAATTTTGTAAATTGTAAAATCTTCATGGTACCCAGTTGATTTTCTCTTTGAATTTCTATTCCTTTCCTCATCATAGGAAACTTAATAGGATCTTGGGAAGGAAAATAGATGTCTATATGGGATAAATGATGTCGATCAAGGGCTGCCAAAGCTCCTTCTAAAATCATACTTCGATCCCCTGCATACTCTCGAATATAACCATAAGTCTTTTCACCTTCTTGAATCAGGCGAAGCACAAAATAGCCACATATTTCTTCCTGTTGTTGGATCATGTACACTTCATATTGATAATTTCCCCAAGGAGTGATGCTCCCCTCTAAAAGTCCAACAAATTCTTCATATGTTCGTTCATATCGAAGGCTTTCTAAGTGATATAATTGCCTCATAAGATCCATATGTTGTAATTCATAAGGAATTAAGGTTACTTCTTTTTCTTCCTTGGAAGGCAATAAGGATACTTTATAAAAATCCCCTGCTACAGAACAAGCTCGTCTTCGGTATACATTTAATCGTCCTGATACTAACATGATCAAAATACCCTCTTGCCTCATTTGCTCTTCTACATCATCCAGTAAAATGGTAGCTAAGCCTTGTCCTTGGTACTCTGGATGTGTACAAACAGCACCTACAGATCCTACTGAAATCGGTGTTCCTTGAATCAAAAAATTACTTTTATAATAGTTTACTACTGCAACGGGTTGATCGTCTTCTAGCATAATTCGCATACGTTCCTTATTCTTTTCTGTCAGCAATAAAGGAAATTCTTGCCCCATAGTAGGAGCTAGACCTGCATCAATACGAAATACTTGATTAATTAGATCGATTACTTTTTGTATTTCCAACGTTTTAGTTCCTCGTGGTCCTTCCATCTTTACCCTCCTTGGTCTTCTATGATTTTAGCAAGATAGTACTTTCTTACTTATAAATCTTACTTAGCATGGCTGCTCCAATAATTCCAGCATCATTCCCTAATTCTGCTGTTACTAGCTTTGTCTGTAATTGATCTTCTCCATAAATTTGACGTTGTATTTCTTCTCGTAGAGGAACTAATAGATTTTCACCTTGGGCTGAAACTCCTCCCCCAATTACAATGGCTTCTGGTTGGAAAATATTAATAATATTTACCATTCCTACTGCCAAATATCGAATGTATTGAGCAACTACTTCTTGAGCAATTTCATCTCCTTGGGCTGCTGCATCAAAAGGAATTTTAGCATTCATTTTTTGAATATCTCCGTCAACTAAAGTAAGAAGTAATGATTTAGGATTTTTAGCAGCCGCAACACGAGCATCTCGAATTAGCGCTGTAGCAGAAGCGTATACTTCCCAACATCCTAGACGACCACAATTACATCGATCTCCATCCATTTTAATCACATGATGTCCTAGTTCTCCTCCCCCATGAAAACTACCTGTAATAATTTTCCCATCAACAATGATACCACCACCAACCCCCGTTCCTAAGGTTACTGTTACTGAGTCACCATAATGTCTAGCTGCACCACTAACACTTTCTCCCAAAGCAGCACAATTGGCATCATTGTCTAAATAAACAGGTACCGAAATATATTTTTGCATTTCTGTTCGCATGGGAACATTTTTAAATTTTAGATTATTGGCATATAACAATATTCCATTTTGTGGATCTGCTGTTCCAGGACTTCCAATACCGATGGAATGAATATCTTTTGTTTCTAACCCCTCTTCTTCCATGAGTCGTAAACAAAGGTTAGCCATGTCTTTTAAAATTTCTGAATACTCCCTTTCACGTAAGGTGGGAATACTATCCTTCCGAATAATCTTACCTTCTTCTGTTACAATAGCAGCTGCTATATTTGTTCCTCCCAAATCAATCCCAATATAGTACATGCGATTTCCTCCATTCCCTTTTAATTTTTTCGTTGATTACGCTTTTTTTGAATATTACCCATGACTCGATCATTGAGCTCTTGAGCAGCATTATAACCCATTTGTTTTTGCCTATGATTAATGGCTGCTGATTCAGCAATAATGGCCAAGTTACGGCCTGGTCGGATGGGAAGAGAATGACACACCACTCGGTTTCCTAAAATCTCCATGTATTCTTCGTTTAAACCAAGACGATCATACTCCTTACTTGGATCCCATAATTCTAATTTAATAACCAAATCAATAGTTTGTTGGTCTTTCACTGACTCTACTCCAAATAATTCTTTGACATCAATAATGCCAATACCTCTAAGCTCAATAAAATGACGTATCACTTCTGGAGAAGAACCAAGGAGAGTTTGGGCTGATACTCGTTTAATCTCTACTACATCATCGGCTACTAATCGATGCCCTCTTTTGATTAATTCTAATGCGGTTTCACTTTTCCCAATTCCACTTTCACCCATGATTAAAATTCCTTCCCCATAAATATCCACCAGTACACCATGGACAGATATACGGGGTGCTAACTCTACACGAAGCCAACGAATCAACTCTGCCATAAAGCTAGAAGTCGTTTCTGCTGATTGTAAAATAGGTACCCCATTTTTTCGAGCATAAAAAAGCATTTCTGGAAAAGGATCCAATTCACGACATAAAATTAAACAGGGAATTTTAAAACAAAAAAGAGCTTCTAACACTTGATTTCGAAAAGATACCTCCATTTTACTTAAATAGGTATGTTCTACTTTACCGATAACTTGCACCCTTTCCGAATCAAAGTAATCATAAAAACCAGCCAATTGTAAAGCAGGACGATTGATATCAGAATGAGTAATTTTAATATGCTCAAAACTAATTTCAGGAGTTAAATTTATTAATTGAAATTTTTCAATAATATCTCTTAGTTCTACAGAAAACACACCAATCCCTCCTCCATTTTCTTCGACCTTATTGTACCATATCAACGGAAAAAATGATAGACAGATTCAGCTGCTTTCTCATTCATCCGATCCACTTTTTTAAGTTCTTCCATGGTTGCTTCTCGAATTTTATTCACAGAACCAAAATGTTGTAACAAGGCTTTTCTACGTACAGGTCCAATG
>FZPS01000175.1_pt67 | contig 11021 bp, 11 predicted proteins | sample 1817821 | NCBI WGS metagenome assembly FZPS01 (sample SAMEA104158645, study PRJEB21678) | metagenome | place: Germany | collected 2015-04-21 | reverse complement strand
GCCTCGTAATAACTGCGAGAAATGCCTTGGAGAGCGGCTAAATAGATAATCATATTGCTGCCCACCGAAAGCCAAATCCCCATCACCACCAAGCTGCCTAGGGCGGTATCGGGGTTGTTGAGCCAATTGCGGGGCGGCATTCCCAAAAGACGGACGATATAATTCAAGATGCCAGTGCGCCGGTCGTAGATCCACATCCAGATCACAGAAGCTACGGCAATGGGAGTCACCATGGGTAGGTAGTAGACGGTGCGGAAAAACGTGATTCCCCGGACCTTGGTGTTGAGTAGCAGGGCCAAAAGCAACGAACAGATGACGACTCCCGGGATAAGCCAAAGGGCATAGCGAAACGTGTTGCTTAAGGATGTCTGAAACAAGGTGTCGGTCAAAAGCCTTTCGTAGTTGCGCAGACCAACCCAGTCAAACTTGGGAGTAATAATGGACCAGTTGGTAAAGGAAAGACCGATACCAATGGCCGCGGGAATAAAGGTGACCATCAGGTAAAACAGTACACCGGGCAGGATAAAGACATAGGGTGCAATCTTGCGTTGAAATCTATACCACATTTTCTCCCCACCTTCACCATGGTAGAAAAAAGGGAGGGCCCCTCCATCGGAGAGACTCCCCCCTGATAGGTTCTACAGTTCGTCCAGAATGACTTCCCGATACACTTTTTCCGTTTCCTGGACAAACCACTCAAATGCCTCATCAACACTTTCCCCAGCAATGGTTACTCGGTTGATGGCATCGCGGATGGCCTTATCCATCTGGGAAAGGGCCTCAAATGGGTAGGGAACCGCCGATTCCAGCGAAGCTAGAGGTGCCGCCAAAAGCGGTTCATATTCCAAAAGCTCCGGGTCATTGATCAGAGCCGCTCTGCTGGGCAATTCACCTGTTTCGATGGTCCATTTCCGCTGCGCTTCAGCGGAGGTCAGAAACTCGATCCAGCGGCTGGCCAAATCCAGATCATCCGTGCCTGCGCTGGCCACATAGGCCCAGTTGGTCATGACACTGGTCCTTGGCTCTCCTGCTTTGTAAGACGCCACCTCCGCGATTCCGATGGGCAAATCGGGATGCGTGTTTCTGAAGCTTCCCAGCATGGCTGGATGGGCATAGACCATCCCCAATTCCTGTTCTCTAAAGGCTGTCCAGCGGGAACCAAAATCAGGGTCTTCCACACCGTACTTGGCAATCCAATCTACCGCGAACTCGAAACCTTCGCGCCCTTGGGGGTTGTCAAAGAGGACTTTACCATCTTCATCCTGGAACTCCGTGCCAGTCTGTGCCATCAGGGTGTAAATCACAGGGCCGTAACTGCCATGGGCCAGACCCATGCGATACATCACGCCGTCCTCGATATCCGTGATCAAAAGGGCGGTTTCGATCAGCTCCTCCCAGGTGGAAGGAACTTCGGTGATGCCGAGTTCGGCGAAGATCTCGGTGTTGTAAAACAGGACGATAGTCTGCACGTCTGTGGGCAGGCCATAGAAGGTACCATCTTCCACGAGAAAGCCATAGGAACCGGGCACAAACTCTTCTAGGGCCAGGGCATGGTCAATGTTGAGCGCCTGGATCACTTCATATTCCTTATAGCGAGGTACATCGCCGGCCCGTAATTGGAACACGTCGGGGCCCGATCCAGCGGCCAGTGCAGGTAACAGTTTGGTGTAGTAGTCTGCCAAGGGAATGCTCTCGAACTCAATGGTAACCCCTGGGTTCTGTGCTTCAAACTCACGGGCAAAAAACTCAATCATCTCGTTACGGGCGGGAGAATGATGCTGCCAGTGCACAATGGTCTGAGCAAAAACCGCAGAACCTGAAGCCAAGACAAGGACAAGAACCAACCAAAGACAATGTTTAGTCAACTTCATTTCATTGGACCTCCTCTTTTTTCCATCAGAAATGTTCGACAAAAAACTTACCTGGACTGGCCTCCCTTCTGGGGTCAGACCCCACTTTCTTTTACTGTGGTAGAAAGTAGACATTGATTTAACATAAAGGGTCATTTCGGTATAATTCTAGCACAGATGATGGAAGTACGCAAGCCCTTGACTCTGACGTCATTAAGGGTCAGAAAGTATTGACAGATGCCTCTTGTAGAGGTAAACTCTAAGTGATCTTCTTAACATAATTTGCTCCAGACTTTATCCGGGTACAAAATAAACTATTGGGAGGGTTTAGTATGATCAGAGTAGGCCTGATTGGTGCGGGAACCATGGGCCGGGTACATGCTGCAGCCTACAGACAACTGGAAGCGGCACATTTAGCCATGATTTGCGATCGAGTTGTTGAAAAAGGGCACCAATTGGCAGGCACAGGGGTAAGGGCAGTTCAGGATTACCGCGAGGTCCTGGAGAATCCAAATATCGATTTGGTGGATGTCTGCCTCCCCACCTACCTCCATAGGGAAGTGGTGACAGCAGCCGCGGCAGCCGGTAAGCATGTCTTTTGCGAAAAGCCTATCGCACTGAGCGTGGAAGATGCCCAGGAAATGATGCAAATCTGCCAAAAAGCCGGCGTAAAACTGGGGATAGGCCACGTTGTCCGCTTTTTCCCCGATTACTCTAAAGCAAAGGTTCTAGTAGAAAGCGGTCGCGTGGGTGATCCCAAGGTGGTCAGAACCAGCCGTGGTGGTTCCTTTCCCCGCTGGTCCCAGGACAATTGGTTCGCCGACTATGCCAAGAGCGGTGGACCCATCGTTGATTTGATCATTCATGACATCGACTGGCTGCTCTGGATGTTTGGCCCGGTCAAAAGGGTTTTTGCCAAGAGCGTCCGTAAGGAAGAATCGAAAGAGCAGCTCCTGGACCACGCTCTTGTCACCTTGCGCTTCGAGAACGGAATCATTGCCCACCTCGAGGGAAGTTGGGCTCAACCGGAAGGTACTCCCTTCGCCACATCCTTTGAGATCGCAGGCACGAAGGGATTGTATCAGTATTCCAAAAAGCGATCCACACCCCTGCTGGTTCGAACGGCCAAAGGAGAGAACCAGGCCCAAAGTGTGCCGGAGAGCCCCTTAGCCCTAGACCCTTACACCGCGCAGCTTGAGGCTTTTCTTGAGGCCATTATGGAAGACTCTGAGGTGCCTGTTTCAGGCCTGGAGGCCGCACGTGCCCTGGAGGTTGCTTTAGCAGCACGCCGCTCCGCTGATACAGGTGAAGTAGTTCATTTGGGAGGTGACCACAATGCTTAGAATTGGATTGATTAGCCTCGCCCACATGCATGGGCTAAGTTACTGCAGAGCGGTTCAATCGTTGTCCGATGCTCAACTGGTTGGCATCTATGACCGGGACAGCGAACGCCGCCAAAAATATGCGCAGGAGTTCAACGTGACCGGCTTTGAGACCCTTGATGAGCTCTTAGGGCAAGTGGATGCAGTCATGATCTGTTCCGAAAACGCATTGCACGCAGAGTATACATTGGCTGCAGCGCAAGCCGGAAAGCATGTACTCTGCGAGAAGCCCTTAGCGACCAACCTCGATGATGCCTGGGAGATGGTTCGCGTTTGCCAAGAGCAGGGAGTTCTTTTGCAGACGGCCTTTCCGATCCGTTTTTCCACCCCGGTTGTACGGGCTAAAGAGGTGATTGAAAGCGGCGCCATTGGCAAGGTGGTGGCGATCAATGGTACTAACCATGGCCGCATGCCTCCGGGCTGGTTCCTGGATCCAGAATTGTCCGGGGGCGGAGCCGTGTTCGATCATACCGTGCATGTCACCGATATTATGCGTTGGTATTTGAACAGCGAAGTGAAGGAAGTCTATGCGGAAGTGGATAGCGCTTTGCACGAAGATATCACAATTGACGATATTGGCATGATCACCATGGAATTTGAGGACGGAACCATCGCCACCTTGGATCCCAGTTGGTCCAGGCCCAAGACCTTTCCCACCTGGGGTGATGTGACTTTGCAGGTGGTTGGCACCTTGGGTACTTTAGATGTCGATGCCTTTGCCCAAGCGGGCGAACTCTTTTCCGATGAAGTGGGTCACAGTCAATACTACTTCTGGGGCGATGATGCGGATCAGGCCATGGTGCAGGATTTTGTGGATTGTATTCGCCAGCAGAAAGAGCCGCGAGCCAGTGGTCTAGATGGACTGCGGGCAACGGAGGTGGCCTTAGGGGCCTACCAGGCTGCCCGTGAGCTGAGGCCCATCAAACTGCGATAGTTGAAACTGAACGCGCTCTCAAACTCTGGGAGCGCGTTAGATCCGAACTTTTTCAGGCGCCAGGAAATTGACATAATCGAGAAACTCAGAAAAGACCAAGGTGCTGGCGCCTACGATTTTCACTCGATCTTTGAGCTGACTGGGCACAATGGTATAGGATCGCTGTGCACCATGGATCACCCGTTGGCTCACGGTGTGGCGCACCCGTTCAATTCCCATGGGGTGCAGGGCCTCCATGGTAGAACCCCCCAAAATGATGGCCGCTGGAGAAAAGAGATTAATCAGATTGGCGATGCCGATGGCCAAATAGTCCAAGCAGTCATTCATGATGGAAAGGGCTACGGGGTCGTGATCACGGGCCGCAAGGACCAGGGATTCTAAACTGATCTCTGCGGGGGCGCCTTGATGATAGTCCCGAATCTTGGTCTGCGCTCCAATGGTTAGCATCTGAATCGCTCGGCTGATCATGGCAGGTTCTGCTGCCATTACTCCCAGGCAACCTCGATTCCCACACTTACAGGGAGCTCCAGCGGGTTCCACCGTGGTGTGGCCGAACTCCCCGGCACCACCTGTGGCCCCATCATAGATGCGGTCGTCGATAACAATTCCTGCACCAATGCCTGTTTCCACCGATACATAGATGAGGTGACTGATGTTGCGTCCTGCACCCATCACCTTTTCTCCCAGGGCAGCCGCGTTCATATCATTATCGATGCGGATCGGCAGGGAAAAATGCTGTTCCAAGGCTTCATAGAGGGGAACATCGGTAAAGCCAAGGCTGGACGAGTAGACAATATTCTTCTTCTCCCGATCCAAGAGTCCTGGGGTAGCCACGCCAATGCCCAAAATGTCCTGTTCCAGGCTTTTTCTGGCTTGGAGAATCTCCGAAATGTGATGGATGATGTCCTGAACAAAGAGCTGTTTGTTCTGGAGGTTGGGGATATAGCTCTGGGAGAGCAAGGTGTTGCCAAGCAGATCAAGGATGGCCACCGTGCTCTTGCGCACCCCAATATCCACTCCCACCGCCAGGCGTGCTTTAGGCTGAAACTCCAGGAGAATAGGGCGTCTCCCTCCACTGGATTCCCCCATGCCCACCTCAGTCACCAGACCCTCCTGCAGCAGCTCTTCCACTATAACAGACACGGTGGTGGGACTGAGCTTGGTGGTCTTAACTAGTTCCGCCCGGGAAATGGGGCCCTGGTCTCGAATATGTTTCAGCAGGGTTCCCGAATTTACTTGTTTAATCAGCCTAGCATGGGCGTTTTGCCGCATGGGCTCCATCCTCCTTGTGCTGCCTTTCCTATAAGCCGAGCAGTCTTCGCCAGCCTGGAGGCAGCTGGATAGCATCTGGCAAGACTTCCCCATCCATATGTTGAGGGATCTCCAAACCCAAGAGATGCAAAACGGTGGGGGCGATATCAACTGTCCTGCCCCGCCCTTGGACCAATCCTTTCTGGACGCCTGCACCACTCAGCAGCAGCGTGGTATGCTCCGTCTCGGGAACACCATGCATACCGCCTCCGCCCCCTTTGGTCAGGACATAACCAGGTCGAGGTGCCACCACAATGTCACCAACGGCATAGGGGTCTGCATGTCTGGCCCGTAAGTCTGCTTCGGTGAAGACATCGGTGTTCGAAATCGCCTTGAGCCAGGCCACTAACTGATCAAAACGCTCCTGATCAAAGCGGCCATCTCGGCAGTAGAGGAAGATGCTTCCAGCTGTGATCGCCACCAAATCCGTATCGGGACGGATCTCCTGGTTGGTGGTGGCCACAGAAAAGCCTGCTTCTCTCAGGTCAGCAAGGAGCCTAGGGGCCGTCTCTGGCAAGGAATTCTCGATCATGCTGTGATCGGAGGCCACAATAAAAGCGGTAGACTCCAGCTTTCCTTGCCGCTCCAGATAGTCGATGATCTCGCCGATGTCCCTATCCGTCTTGCTTAACACATCGAGCATTTTATAGGGTCCTAGGCGATGACCTTGGGTATCCACATCCATATCGAGGTAAATCAGCAAATCCGGATCATGGGTCTCCACAGCTTCGATAAAACTGGCCGGGCCGTGGGTCTTGTACGAGATGGCATTCCGACCCTCCAAGAGGAAGTGAGCTAATTCTACCGTGACCAGAGCATGCTCCGCAAGTATTTCTGGAAGTGTGGGCACCCTGATATCCCTTAAGGGGCTGCGCAATCGATCCAGGGCTCGATCATAGCGACTGTTGTTCGGGATTCCCGTTTTGTCGGGATAGGCTCCAGTCAGGATGGAGGTATGATTGGCTGTAGTATTGGAAGGAAATACGCCTTGAGCCCTGGCATACCAAACCCCTTCATTGGCCAGTTTGCGTAAGTTGGGCAAATCGTACATGGCCATGTAATGGGGGCTGAAGCTATCAAGTAAAACCAACACCACCCGCTGGGCATAGCGGGTTTTTGCCTTGGCCTGCGCTGCGCAGGGACCAAGAGCGGTCAGCAACAAGAGGCAGACAGTTAAACCTAGTATGCTTATGCCGATTCTCATAACAAACACCTTTTCATCTTGTCGTTTATTTGTGTTCCAAAGAATGCCTAGTAAGGATTGACAGTTTTCGCCGCTGTTGCTACGCTATAGTTGCGTTTATTGACTCTGGAACGGTTAACTTAATTTTGATCACGTATGAAGTACTCTATTCTTCTTGGGGGAAACAACTCCTTCAGGTGGAACCGGAAGTTTTCTACACAAAGGAGAGATACCATGGTTGGGCGATTTGATCTGCATCTGCACACCCGCTTTAGCGATGGCCAAGGAGAGGTGGAGGACAAGGTAGAAAAGGCTTTGGAGATGGGTTTGGATTTGATGGCCATTACGGACCATTTCGGAGAGCCCCTGGATTATCGTATGAACCTGGAGCAGCTTCAGGAACTGCATGCGATCATTAAGGGTCAGAACTATCCAATCCCCGTGCTTCTTGGCATAGAGACGGGAATTGAAGGTACTGTTCCCCCGGAGCTTTGGGGCAAGGTGGATCTGATCATCCGCAGCATACACTATCTTCGGCAGCCTGTGCAGGCTAAGTCCCCTTTCGATCCGCTCTACTGGGAAGCGTATAAAGAGGAGGTCCTGGCCCTGCTGCGTGCCGGGGGTGATGTCTTAGGTCATGTGGAAGGGTATATGCCTTTACCCCTAGGTGATCGGAAGACAACGTTTGAGGAACGCAGAGCCATGGAGCGTGAGGTGGCTAAAAGATTCTTTGCCAAGGACTGGCAAGAACAGGTGGCCCGTTTGGCTGCGGCCCGGCAGGTGGCCATTGAACTGCACGCTGCCACCAAGACACCTCGCCTAGATTTCATCCGTCTCTGCCAAAAGGAAGGCTGCATCTTTTCGGTGGGGTCCGATGCCCATGGAACGGAAAGCGTAGGCCAGATCGATTGGGCCCTTGAAGTGATTGAGGAGCTTGGGATACCCCAAAGCCAACTGCTCCCTTACGTGAAGGGTTGGTTAAAGTGATGTCGGTCCGAGGACCGCGGGGTCAGACCCCATGACCGGGCAGTCACGGGGTCAGACCCCCACTCTCTATTGCCCCAATGACATTGGCGCGGACCCTCGAGAAACAGGTCTTCAAAACATAGGTTGGGTAAAACTCTCTGCAACCTCGCGCCTTGGTTCATTAGCGATTCCGAGACCTGGATCGGGAGGAGCGTGACGTGTCCTTGTTGAAGTCAGCGTTGATTGCGGAAACGCGTTCTTCTGCACTAGGGTCCGCGACGTTTGATGAAAAAGCTGTAGGAGGTCCTCGTAATGATTCGATGGCTAAAGCGAGTTGACAGAACTGCGAGAGAAGTTTATGCCATGTTCCGACACGAAATGGCTAACCCGAGTATGATCGGCCCTCATTCCCCGAGGCTGTGGCGAAGGGGGTTTTATTCTGTGTCGCATTACATCTACGATCTCGCTCGTAACCCCGTGGATGACTACGTTCCTGATCGGGTACGAGCTCGTTACGGAACACGAATCAACGGGTCCTTCTGCGACTTAACAAGAAACAAACTTGCATTCCAACTGTTGTTTGAAGACCAGTTTAGAGAGTATTTCCCGCGTATCTTCGGGACGGTCCTCAAAGGACGCTTCTTGCCATGGGGTTCCCCATCCACATTCCGAGATACCTTGCTTAGTCAAGACAAGGTCATTCTAAAGCCTGTTGGAGGATCTGGAGGATTGGGAGTATACGTCCTAAGAAGTAACGGAAACGGGATCGTCCTGAATGATCGCGTGGTGTCCACGGAAGACGTAGAGTCGCTGCTTAGCAAACTAGACGGGTACATTGTCACCGAGTTCATTGATCAGGCATCGTACGCGTCCGAAATATTCCCCGACTCCACAAATACTGTGCGGGTGTTAACAATGTGGGATTCCTGCCACGAGCCATTCATCGCGGTTGCTGTTCATCGATTTGGAACCAAGAATACCGCCCCAGTGGACAACTGGTGCAGAGGTGGGTTGAGCAGCTTGATTGACTTGGCATCTGGAACTCTGGGAGCGGGCGTCACATATCCCACAACAAGAACGCTTTCTTGGTACCAGGACCATCCGGATACAGGCAAGCCAATTGCAGGAACCACCGTTCCTAACTGGGACATCATCTCAAGTCAAATAATACGTATGGCACGCTCAGTCGACTTCCTTCCGTACATTGGATGGGATGTGGTGGCAACTGCAGATGGCTTCGCAGTCTTGGAGGGGAACTCAAACTCCGATGTAGACTTGCTGCAGATTCATACGCCTCTTCTTGCTGACTCTAGAGTACGGACATTCTACAAAACTCACGGTATGAAAGGGATAAAATAGTCTCCGCTGAAACTAAGTTGTTCATCCGATTGTCATGGTTCAGCAGAAATCGCTCCTAAATCTGCAGAGACATTATTTAGGAGCCCTCGCTACCAACGCTCGGCAAACACCTGTTGGGCTTCTTCGTAACTCTCGATGGTCCCAATGTCATGCCATTGACCCTCAAACTGAAAGGCAAAGACCGGTTTATGTCTGATCAACCATGGAATGAAGTGTCCGGGTGCGTCTGGATTGTTGCCTTCATCCAGATACTGTTTGACTAAAGGTAGTGTTTCTTGTTTGTAGATGTAGAGAGCCGGGACCCCCCAGGACGACTTCGGTTCTTGGGGTTTTTCCTCAAAGGACAAAATTCGTGCTGCAGAGTCGAGTTCAACGATGCCTATCCGTCTAGCCAGATCAATATCGGATACTTCATAGGCTGTGATGACGTCAGCGTCTTTTTTTTGGAAGAACTCCTCGAAATCCCTCAGATCAAAGTCAAAGAGGTTGTCGCCAGCTAAGACCATTAGGTCATCTTCTAGGTTGACTTGATCGATCACAAATCCAATGTCGCCAATCGCGCCAAGCCGGTTGTCATTTGACGTAGTACCGTCATCTATGACAGTGATCGGCTTACGGTAACTGCTACTGTATTGCCCCACCCAATCTTGAAAAGCCTGGGCAAACCTAGAATTCGTGACCACATAAACGTGGTCGATTTTGTCTATGACGCTAATCTTGTCCAAAAGGCGTTCGAGAATGGACTTTCCTGCAACCTCTAATAGGGGTTTTGGTGTGTTCTTGGTCAAAGGATAAAGGCGTGTGGCATAACCTGCTGCTAGAATAAGGCATTTCATGTGTTGTCCTCCGTCGTTAATTTTCTCCGCCCCATCACATGTCGGCACAAGATCATTGAGCCTGGAATACCAGCACCATGAGCTACCTGTCAATGTATCCAAGAGTATTGACTCAACACCAAAAACTCTACGACTTCGGCCGCTCACGAACAATCTGGATTCACGTTGACAAGTGATCACACTAGCTGATCTCGTCTGAATCAAAAGAGTTTCCTCCCGCGCAGACAGATTCTGAATGCTTCAAGCCAGGAGTATTCTCTTGAGAACCGATCATGTCTTCTTACACAAAACTGCAGACACAGAAGCTTCGCCAATCTCGGGGCCATGCATTGAAAGAGTGCACCCTTGTCGAGGAAAAATTTCTCATTGTAGCCGGTAAACCATGTCGATTCACGTTCGTTAGTCATTCTTGCTATATAGTCTGGCACCGCGATAATCTTCAATCCTTTGCGCAGGCAGTCATTCAAGAACAATATGTCTTCTCCTGCGCTATATTCCGCACCCCCACCAAAGTGAAGGTTGAAACTAATACCGTTCTTGGTCACACTCCTTCGCCTAAAGGCTATGCGGGGGCCTCCGAATCGCATAAAGTTGTGGAATCTCACTCTGAACGGCTTTTGAATGATAAAACTGTAATCTCTAACACTCTTTGACCGTTTCTCTCTTAGATTGCGTGACCGTTTTTTCGGGGAAGATGAGGCCTAGCCTAGAAAGACTAGGCGCATCACTCGTCCTAAGACTTCACACTAGCCCAGGAATTCGTTTTCGAGAACGACTCGAATCATGCGGTCGTCAACTAGGCTCTTAGACTTGGCAAAAGCGTGTAATAGGCAGCTAGTACAGAGATTGTTAATCTTCCTTGCGATTCCACCGCTGTACTCATGAATCAAATACAATGCATCGTCTGTGAACACAGCACGATCCACGCCAACTACCTTTAGGTGATGCTGTACATAACCTGCCGTCTCGCTCTGGCTCATGGCAGGCAGATGGAACCGAATATTCACTCTTTGTGCTATCGCTTCATAAGTCTGAGTCTGCAGAGTTGCCCGTAGCTCAGGTTGACCCATCAGAATTAAGCTTAGAGGCGAGAAACTATCCATCTTGAAGTTCATGAGGAAGCGAATTTCCTCTAACATTTCACGGCCCAAGAGGTGTCCTTCGTCAATAATGATTACCGGAATCCGGTTGCTTTCATGC
>FZPS01000016.1_pt200 | contig 11023 bp, 7 predicted proteins | sample 1817821 | NCBI WGS metagenome assembly FZPS01 (sample SAMEA104158645, study PRJEB21678) | metagenome | place: Germany | collected 2015-04-21 | reverse complement strand
CCGTGGGGGTGACCAATCTGCAAGCGGAAGAAGTGACGCTGGAGCTGGGGTTGCGTCGGCGGGCCGTGGAGCGCGAAGGATGGCCGGCGGCGCGCGCGATTGATTCGCTGTATCACCTGAGTTTGATTTTGCTCGGCACGGCGTTCGCGGTTTGTGTGGGGCTGGTGGTTTGGGTGGTGCGGCGCGAGGAGCACCGCGCGCGGGCGCGGCGGCGCGAGGAGCATTTGGCTTTTTCAGGGATGCTGGCGAATGGAATTGTTCATGACTTTCGCAATCCGATGAGCAGCCTGCGCCTGGACGCGCAGATGCTGGAAAAAGAAACCGCGCGCGGGCCGGAGGCCCGGCCGGAGCGGATGGCGTCGCTGGCCAGTCGGATGCGGAATACGCTGGACCGCATGGAAAAGGTGTTTCAGGAATTTCTGACGCTGGCGCGGCCAGATTCCGCGACGCCGGAAAAATTGGATTTGGGGGCGGTGGCGAGGGAATGCGTGGAGATGCTGACGCCGCGCCTGGAGGCTTCGGGTATCCGCGCGGAGATTCAGGCCGGAGATGCGCCCGCGTGGGTGCGGGTTTCGTCGGCGGCGCTGAAGCGGTCGGTATTGAACGTGCTGCTCAATGCGATTCAACATGCCGGCGCGGATGGGCGGGTGTGGATTCAGGTTAGCGAGACGCCGACCCGCATGCGGCTGGATATTGCCGATTCCGGCGCGGGGATTCCGCGGGCGGACCGCGAACGGGTTTTCGAGATGTTTTACACGACGCGTCCCAAGGGGACGGGCCTGGGGTTGTTTTTGGCGCGGACGGCGATTGAGCAAAACGGCGGCACGGTGAGCGTGGTGGAATCGGGGGAGGAGACCGGGGCGCGGGTGCGTTTTGAATTTCCGCGCGTGACGTGAAGGAGTCCAGATGAGTTCGGTGCGAATTTTAATTGTGGAAGATGATGCCGACCACGGCCGCTCGTTGCAGGAGGCTATCAGCGATTTGGGCTACGAGGTGGAAGTGGCGGCGACGGGCGAGGCCGGCATTGAGGCGTTTCGCGCGCGCGGCGCGGATGTCGTGCTGACGGATTTGGTGCTGCCGGATGTGGACGGGATTGCCGTGATGCAGCGCATTCGCGCGTTGGGCGCGGCCCCGGTGATTTTGATGACGGCGTATGCATCCATTGATACGAGCGTGCGCGCCATCCGGGAGGGGGCTTACGATTATCTGCAAAAGCCGTTGGATATTGACGAGCTGCAAACGAAGTTGGAGCGAGCGCTGGAGGCGGCGCGGCTGCGGCGGCAGGTCGAGCAGTTGAGCGCGGAAGTCCGCGGCAAATGGTCGGCGCATGGCTGGGTGGCGGAATCGCCCGTGATGCGCGAGGTGGTGCGGCAGACGCTGGCTTTGGCCGACACCAACGCGACGGTGTTGATTCGCGGCGCCAGCGGCACCGGCAAAGAGCTGGTGGCGCGTGCGTTGCATGCCGATGGGCCGCGCGCCAACGGCCCGTTTGTGGCGGTGAATTGTGCCGCTTTTGCCGAAAGCCTGTTGGAGAGTGAGTTGTTCGGCCATGAAAAAGGCTCGTTCACCGGCGCCGTGACGCGCCGGGCGGGGGCCTTTGAGCGGGCGGAGGGCGGCACGCTGTTTTTGGATGAGATTGGCGACGCGCCGCCTGCCGTGCAGGTGAAACTTTTGCGCGTGCTGGAGGACCGCGAAATCATGCGGGTGGGCGGGCAGAAAAGTTTTCGCGTGGATGTTCGATTGGTGTCGGCGACCAACCGCGATTTGGATGAGCGGGTGGCTTCCGGGAAGTTCCGGCAGGATTTGTTGTACCGGCTGGCGGTGGTGAGTATTGTTTTGCCGCCCTTGCGCGAGCGGCGGGAGGACATTCGTCCGTTGGCGGAACGGTTTATCGCACAGGCGCAAAAGGAGCATGGGCGGCGGATTCGCGCGGTGGAGCCGGAGTGGTTTGCGCGTCTGGAGGCTTATGACTGGCCCGGCAACATTCGCGAATTGCGCAACACGATTGAGGCGGCGGTGGTCACCGCGCCGGATGAAGTTTTGCAGGCGGAGCGGCTGGCGTTGGGCGGGGTGGCGCCTGCGGCGGCGCCGGGTGCGCCCAAGGGCGCGCTGACGATTCCAGCGGGGGCGACTTTCGCGGAAATTGAGAAGAAAGTTCTGGGTGACGTTCTTCGGCGGCACGAGGGGAACCGGAGCCTGACCGCCGCCGAATTGGGGCTTTCGCGGCGGACCATCCAGCGCAAAATTCAAGAATACGACTTGCCCTATTAAAGGGGCGGTCGCCGCTTGAGCGGCGCAAGGGGGGCGGCCGTTTAATCAGTCTAATTCTTCAAAAATATCCGGCGCGGAAGCGACGGGCTGCAGGCCGTTGTCTTCCGTGCGGAGGATGAAAAGCGCGTCTGCTTCGGGGAAATGTTTTTTCAGAAGCGGCAAACCTTCGTCGTGGCCAAGCACGAATAGGGCCGTTGCGAGGGCGTCGGCGGTCATGCAATCGGGGGCGAGAATCGTCACGCTGGCCGTGTTGTGTTGGACGGGCGCGGCGGTTCGCGGGTCCACGATGTGGGCGATGTCCTTGCCGCTTTCGTCGCGATAATGATTGCGGTAATCGCCGGAGGTGGCGAGGGCCGGGCGATCCGTCATGTGAACGACCCGATAGGTTTTGTTGGGGACATTCGGGTGCAGAACGCCCATTCGCCAGGGTTCGCGGCGGGCGTTCAGGCCGACGACGCGAGTTTCGCCGCCGATATCCACCAGAAAGTGGTGGAAGCCGGCATCACGGACGAGCTGTGTGATTTTGTCCACGCCATATCCTTTGGCGATGGCGTTGAGGTCGAGGCGTAATTCGGGGATTTTCTTGGAGAGTTTTCCGTTGCGGCGGAGGGTGAGATGCTGCCAGCCGGTGTGCGCCCGCGCGGCGGCGATTTGTTCGGCGTTCGGGGCGGCGGCTTGCCGGCCGTCGAGGCCAAAGCCCCACAGATTGACCAGCGCGCCAACGGTTGGATCAAACGCGCCGCCGGTCAGTTCGGCAATGAACAGGGCCTGACGCATGACTTCCTGAAAATCCTCCGAGATGGTGATGGGCTGATTGGCGCCGGCCTGATTGAACGCCGTGATTTCGCTGTCTTCGCGCCAGGGCGACATTTGGCGGCTGAGTTCATCCAGCGTGGCCTTGATATCGGCATCCAAGCGGCGCAATAGCTGCCGGTCGGGGGCGGTGTCGGCAATGCGCACGGACCAGGTGGTGCCCATGGTTGTGCCCGACAGCGTCGCGTCGCGGGTGCCGGCGTAGCGGGCCATCAGCGGCGTGGTGACAATCAGCGCGCCCCAAGCCACGGCGGCGGAAACCACCGCGCTCAACGCGCCCACCTTGAACCACTGCCAAAACGTGATGTGGACGTGGCTATGCCGCTCCAGCAGGCCGAGGGCCACGATGTTGGCGGTGCTGCCAATCAGCGTGATGTTGCCGCCGAAGCAAGCGCCAAACAGCAGGGCCCACCACAGGGGCATGCCAAAAATGCTGTCTGAAAGGGAGCGGATAACCGGCGAGAACGCGGCCACAAACACCACATTGTCCACAAATGCCGAGCCGAGGCTCGTGGTGGAGATAATCAGCGGAATCAAGGTGTTGAGCTTGCCTCCGAAAATAGAGGTGAAGCCCCGCGCCATCATTTGGGTCAGGCCGACATGCTCCAGCGTGCCGGCGACGGCAAACAGGAGCATAAAGAAAAGAAGCGTCCACCAATCCACTTCGCGCTCAATGTAGAAGCGCGCGCGCCGGTGCCGCCAAATCATCACGCCGCCAGCGACGGCCAGTGGCGTAATCAGGAGCACGCTGTTGGTGGCGAGGCCCAGCCAGTGTTCGAGCTGGTGGTGCGAGGCAATCATCAAAAAGGTCACGGTGAGCAGGGCGACCCCTTGGCGGTGGGGCACATCCACGATTGGCGCGAGGCTGAGGTCGCGGCTGAGCCGGTCGGCGAGGCGTTCGTCAAACAAGTCCAGTTCGTGGCGGTACCAGTGGAGCGTCACCGCGAGTGTCGCGGCCAAGGCCAGCAGCATGACGGGGAATGCCCAGACGATGAAATCCATGAAGGTCAGCCCGGCTTGTGCGCCGATATAGATGCCGACCGGGTTGCCCATCATGGTGCCGGCGCTTCCCACGTTGGTGCACAGCACGCAGGTAATCAGGTATGGCGCCGGGTTGAGTTTCAGGCGGTCGCACACCTGAAAGACCAGCGCGCTGATGAAAATGATGGAGGTGACTTCGTCCACCAGACAGGCCAGGAGCGCCGAGGCTACGGCGGTGACGGCGATAAACTTTCGCGCGGTGATGCGCGGCATGGCGACAATGGATTGCACCACCCACGTAAAAAAGCCCGTATCGCGCAGGGCGCCCACAATGACCATCATGCCGGCCAAAAACAGAATGACCGGCAGGGACGTGGCCTTGACCAGACCGGGCAGGTCGAGCGAGTGAGTCAGCACCAGCACCGCGACTCCGATAAACGCGACCGCCAGACGCAGATTCCAGAACAGCAGGGTGCCCATAATGGTGGCGAAGAAAACACTGGCTGCCACCGCCTGGTTCATGGTGAAGCCAAAGAAGTAGCCGGTCAGGCCGAGGCCCACGGCCAGAAGCAGGAGCAATATCGCCCGGCGGATTAACGCGGGGGTGGTTAATACATTTGTTGCAGTCGTGCCTTCATGCATGTTTCGTCGCTTTCGTCAGGGCGATTAAGCCCAGAAAAGTTTGGAAATAAAGCTATGGAGCTCCACGGTGCCCAATAGCCGTCGTTTATCGAGAACCAGAATGTGACGCGTACGCTCGATGATGAATGTTTTGGCGAGCTGTACGGCGGGGACCGTTGGTTCAACGGATACATATTTTTCGCGCATGCAATCTGCCAGGCGCACATCCCTTTGCTTCAGCAAGAGGTCCGCGAACGGCTCGAACTGGATAATCGGGGTCAAGTCATTCATCCACAGCAAATGTTCCGGCAGGCTCATGCGCAGCAGGTCTTCGAGGGAAATCACGCCCCGGAGGTCGCCTTGCTCATCCACAACGGGAATATCGCTGACTTTCTTTTCGCAGAAGACCTGAATGGCGGTGCCGAGAAAGTCGCTTTCCAGCAAGGTGACGGGGCGCGGGTCCATCACGTGCATGGCGCTCAAGAAAGGGGGAAACACGTCCGGGCCAGCCGTGAGCATGGAGCACAATTCGTCGGGCGATGTGCAACCGGCGAGCAGGCGGATTTCCTTGAACGCGATGATTTTCTTGGAAAGCCCGGCGAGAAACTGCAAGTAGGCGTCCGGAATGTGCGCGGGCGTCAAGACCAGGAAAATCATGTGGATGGACGGCTCTTCATCGCGCTCAAACTGCACACCGGCCACCGATGTGCCGATGGCCAGCAGCGGGTTCTTGATTCCGTTGATTCGCAGATGGGGCACGGCCACGCCCGGATAGGCCACGCTGGAAGAAATGGCCTCGCGAGCATTCAGCGCCTGCCACAAAGCCTCCGAATCCTGCCCGGTCAAATCTTCCAGCAGAATCTCCAGCAGTTCCCGGTAGGCGTCTTCGCGGGCCTGGGATTTCAGATTGCAAATGATGCGGTCCGATTGAAAAATATTTGCGAAAGCGGAATTATTGCGGTTGTTCATGAAAACGATTTTAGCCAAAGCTGGCGGGGCTTGTCAAACTTATGCGGAAGGCCGTCGTTCGCTTGCTCTTGCCCCGTGAATTCGCTACCGTTTCGCCCATGAACAACACGCCTCATATTCTCGTCACGGGTGGCGCCGGTTATCTGGGCGCCATTCTCGTTCCCACCCTGCTTGCGCGCGGGTATCGCGTCACGGTGGTGGATAATTTCATGTATGGCCAAACGTCCCTGCTGGATTGCTGCGCCCATGAGCATTTCACGGTCATCCGCGGTGATGTGCGCGATGAGCGCCTGATGCTGCCGTTGCTGAAGAAAGCGGACGTCATCATGCCGTTGGCCTGTCTGGTGGGTGCGCCGCTTTGCGCGCAAAAGCCCATCGAGGCGCGTTCCATCAATCTGGATGCCATTCTCATGCTGCTGGAGCATGCGTCACCGGCGCAGCGGTTTATTTCGCCGACTTCCAACAGCGGCTATGGGATTGGGCAGGAGGGGGTTTACTGCACCGAGGAAACGCCGATGAATCCCGTTTCCCTCTACGGCCAGCTCAAGGTGGAGCTGGAGAAGCGTCTGCTGGACGCGGGCGCGGTGTCCTTGCGTCTGGCGACTGTCTGTGGAATCAGCCCGCGCATGCGGCTGGACCTGCTGGTCAACGATTTCACTTATCGCGCCGTGACGGATCGCTTCGTGGTGCTTTTTGAGGCGCACTTCAAGCGCAATTATATTCACGTCCGCGATGTGGCGCGGGCGTTTCTGCACTCGCTGGACAACTTTGACGCGATGCGCGGGCAGCCGTACAACGTCGGCCTTTCCGACGCGAATCTCTCCAAGATGGAGTTGTGTCTGGAAATCAAGAAGCAGGCGCCGGACTTCACGATTATGGAAGCGCCCATCGGCAAGGACCCGGACCAGCGCAATTACATTGTCAGCAACGCCAAAATTGAGGCCACGGGCTACCAGCCGCAGGTGTCCATCCAGCGCGCCATTGCGGAGTTAATCCGGGGCTATCAAATCATCCGCCGCAACCAGCACGCGAATGTTTGAGTTTTCCACCGTGTGGAAAAAAGTTTTCCATACCGTGGAAAAACCGCGAAAAAGTTTTCCATACCGTGGAAAAATGGTTTGGGGCGCGTTGGCGGCCATTTTTCTGGCCCTTCCCGCCGGGGCGACGGTGACGCGACTGGTGGAGGGCTTTGCGCCGAATAGCGCGGCTGCGTGGCGTCCGTTTCAAAAAGCTCCGGCGGTGGTGGCCGCCGCGCCGGGCGGGCTGGTTTTCCCGCTGCCCTTTTCGCGGAAAGTGGATCGCGCGGCGTGGGACAAGACGATTGGCTATAACTTATCCAGCGCCATCGCCTTTGAGCTGGAGGTGGCCTGCCCGCAGCCCGATGCGATTCGCACGCTGGGGTTGTATTTCAAGAGCGGCAACGGCTGGTTTGTGGCGAATAAGCCGCTGACGAGCCCGGCGCAGCACACGCTGGTTTTCGCCAAAAGTGATTTTGGCGCGGAGGGCAACCCGACGGGCTGGGAGCGCATTGACGGCATTCGCATTTCGCCGTGGAAGGGCAACAACGCGCGCGATACGGCGCTGACGCTTACGCGGCTGGCGAGCATGGAGGGCGCGGGGCTGGTGGTTGTCAGCGGGACATCCTCGTGCGCGGATGCCGGGACGCGCGCGGTGGCCCAGAAAACGGCCGCGCGGGTCAGCGGGCTTCTCATCGAAGCGGGCTTGGGCCACCAGCTCATCACGGATGACGATGTTGCCAAGGGCGCGCTGGCCAATGCCAAGTTTGCTCTCCTGCCGTACAATCCCAATCCCCCGGCGGCGGAACTCAAGGCGCTGAAGGCGTTTCTGGCGCGCGGCGGCAAGCTGGGGGTGTTCTATGGCGCGTCCGCCGATTTGGCCGCCGTCATGGGTTTCAAGCTGGGGCCTTACCAGAAAGCGGACCGCCCCGACCGCTGGCGCTCCATTGTTTTCGCGGACCCCAGCGCGTGGCTGGCGCCGCCGCGCATCTGGCAAAACTCCACCAGCCTGATGGCGGCAAGCCCGGCGCGCGCGGATGCGCGCGTGGCGGCCTTTTGGCATAACGCGCGCGACGCCCGGCAGCCGGAGCCGGCGATTGTCACGTCCGCCAACGGGTTTTGGATGTCGCACGTTCTGTTAAGCGACGATATCACCGCGAAAAAAGAAATGCTCGTGGCTTTGTGCGGCCAGTGGGATGCCAGCGTTTGGGCGCCGGCGGCGACTCGCGCGGTGCGCGACGCGAACCGGGTCAACGCGTTCGTCAGCGTGAATCACGCTGTCACGGAAATCAACCGGCTGTTGTCCATTGCCACGCGCCCGGCGGAGGTTCGCACCTGGCTGGATGAGATTCTGCTGCTTTCCGCGCAGATTAACGACGCGCTCGTCCATGGCCGCGCGAAGGAGGCGCTTGTGCTGGCGCGGCGTCAGCGGCAGCTTATTCTGCGCGCCGATGCCGCCGTGCAGCCGCCGCGTCCGGGCGAGCTGGTTGGCGTGTGGGATCACGACGGCGTCGGGTTTGTGCCCGGGGATTGGCCTTACACCGCCAAACTGCTGGCGGCGTCGGGCGTCAATGCCATCTTTGCCAATGTGGTGTGGGGCGGCTGCGCGCATTATCCCTCCAAATTGCTACCGGCTTCGAATACCCTGCGCCTCTACGGCGACCAAATCGCCGCCGGGCTGGCGGCGGCCAAGGCCCGCAACATGCAGTATCACGTCTGGATGGTTCTGGGCAAACTGGATGGCGCGCCGTCTGATTTTGTCGAGCGCATGAAAAAAGAAGGCCGCCTGCAAGTGACGGATACCGGCGCGACCCGCTCCTGGCTCAGCCCGCATCATCCGGCGAATCGCGCGCTGATTGTCGCGGTTGTGGAGGAGCTTGCCCGGCAATATCCCGCCTTGGATGGCATTCACCTTGATTACGTTCGGTTGCCGGATTCGCTGAGCTGTTACTCCGCGGCCACCCGCAAGCGTTTTGAGGCCGAAACCCGCCGCGCCTGCGCCGTCTGGCCGGGCGAGGTTAAAACCGGCGGCAAACGGAATGCTGAGTTTCGCCTGTGGCGAACGGCGGACATCACGCGGCTGGTGGCGGAGATTCGCGCGGCTTTGCGCAAGACTCATCCCAAGATGCAACTTTCCGCCGCCGTGTACGGCAGCGCTGCCGCCCACGGCGGCAACATTGCTCAGTATTGGCCCGACTGGCTGCGCGCCGGCACCGTGGATTTTCTTGTGCCGATGAACTACACCGAATCGTCCGCGGAATTCGCGAATCTGGTGCGCACGCAGGTTGCGTATCCCGGCGCGAAAGGCCGCATTTTTCCCGGCATTGGCGTTGCGGCGGACGAATCGCGGCTAGACCCGTCCCAGGTGGCGCGTCAAATTGTGCTGGCGCGTCAGGCCGGCTGCCCGGGCTATGTGCTTTTTGCCCTCTCCGGCACGTTGCGCGATGAAACGCTTCCTGCCTTGCGCCAAGGGCTTACCCGGCCCATCAGCCCATAAAAAGGGGTTCGCCGGGCGTGGGGCGGCAACGGCGGCGGGTTACTCCATGGGGGAGTCGCTCATGGCGTAGAGGTAGCGTTTGATTTTGCCGGTGGAGGTTTTGTTGAATTCCTCCCAGCGGATTTGGATGCGGCGGGGGTGTTTATAGGCGGCGAGGGCGGCGGCTTGCTTTTTGACTTCCTCGCGCAGGCGGTCTTCGATTTCTTTTTCGGAGAGCTTGCGTTTTTCGCTGGCTTCGAGGGCGGCGAGGCCTTCTTCGTCGGGGACGACGATGATGCCGACTTGTTCGCCGACGTTTTCGCCGTGGGGGCGATAGCCGAGGACGACGGATTCGAGGATGAGGGGCGATTGGTTGATTTGCAGCTCGACTTCCTCGGGGTAGATGTTTTTGCCTTCACGGTTGACGATGAGGGCTTTTTTGCGGCCGGTGATGAAGACGTAGTTGTCGCTGTCAATGTAGCCGAGGTCGCCGGTGAGGAACCAGCCGTCGTGGAAGACTTCTTCGGTGGCGGCCGGGTTGTTGTAGTAGCCCTTCATGATGTTTTCGCCTTTGGCGGCGAGCTCGCCGACGCCTTCTTCGTTGGGGTTGAAGACGCGCATTTCCACGCCGGGGAGGATTCTGCCGCAGGAGCCGGGGCGGAGGGGTTCTTCGAAGGGGGAGAGGGTGAGGACGGGGGCGGCTTCGGTCAGGCCATAGCCTTCGCGGGTTTTCAGGCCCAGGGCTTCCAGATTGCTCAGAAGCTGGGAGTCGGCGGGGGCGCCGCCGGTAATCAGCAGACGGATTTTGCCGCCGAGTTTTTCGCGGATGCCTTTGCGGACGGGTTCGCGGATGCCGAGTTTCCAGAGCATGTTGCCGGCTTTGCTGGCTTTGAGGCCGGCGCGGAGGCGGTTATAGACTTTTTCGAAGAGGAGAGGGACGGCGAGGATTACGGTGGGGGAGGTTTCGCGGATGTTTTCGCCGACGGTGCGCAGGCTTTCGACAAAGCTCATGCGGGTGCCGGAGGCGATGGGGGTGACGAGACAGGTGGTGAAGGCGAAGGAGTGGTGCAGGGGCAAAATGACCATGAAGTTGTCTTCGCGCAGAATTTCGATGGCGTTGTCAAGTTGCTCGAAGTTGGCGGTGAAGTTGCGATGGGTGAGCATGGCGCCTTTGGGGCGGCCGGTGGTGCCGGAGGTGTAGATGAACGAGGCGACATCGCCGGGTTTGGGGTGATAGCGGTCGTAGGCGGCGCTGTGGCCGGCGGACTGTTCTTTGTAAGTGGCGAGCAGTTGGTCGAAGTCGTGCAACTGAATGCCGCGGGCCTTGCCGTTGTCGAGTTCGGGCTTTCGGGAGCCGTAGAGGACCATGTGGCGGAGGCTGGGGCAGCGGTTGGCGACGTCGAGGACGCGGGCTTCGGCGGCGAAGTCCATGAAGAGGACGGATGCGCCGGAGTCGGCGAGGATATAGGAAATTTCCTGTTCCTGTAGTTTGACGTCAATGGGCACGGCGGTTGCGCCGAGGCCGGTGATGGCGTAGTAGATGGCGCACCATTCGGGGGAGTTGGCGCCGATGAGGGCCACGCGGGTTTCGGGGCGAACATGGCACGCGCGAGCCATCGCCTCGGCGATGTTGCGCACGTTGGCGAGAAATTCACGATAGGTCAGGTTTTGCCAGGCGTCGTCGCGTTTGAAGGTCATCAATACGCGCTCGCCGTGTTTTTGCACAGACCGGTCAAGCGTTTCTTTCAGGGTCATGGGGATACTCCTTGGGGACAAAACAATAACCATAACCGAGGCGGGGGTGGGGGGCAAGGCTGGGAATAAATTATTTTTCGGGGCTTCCGCCGGCGGCTGGCGGGGGGCGGGGGTGTTCTTT
>FZPS01000010.1_pt386 | contig 11023 bp, 9 predicted proteins | sample 1817821 | NCBI WGS metagenome assembly FZPS01 (sample SAMEA104158645, study PRJEB21678) | metagenome | place: Germany | collected 2015-04-21 | reverse complement strand
GGATTGTCAATGCAAATCAATGACTACATTCATATATAGGACGGCAAAGAATGGCTTTTCCAATCTTTGGAGAAAATATTTTGAAAAACTGGCGGGGAAAGGGTATTGGGGCAGCGGACGAATCGGGCGAATCGGGCTTTGGACACTAAAACACACGAAGGCAAAAAAGAGCTTTTTAGACGCAGCCTATTTGCACTTAAAAGAAATCACAGAACAAATTGAGTATTGTACTTGCAAAATGTTCTGGCAATCAAGTTTAGCCTGCCTTCTTGGCCGGCTCATTGCCTATTGTTGCCAAACCAAGCCACGTTTATACACGAAGACACACGAAGGCGCAATGTAGAAATAACAGAGTAATACTGAAAGCTCTGCAAAAAATAGTGTTGTGCCTTGGTGTGCCTTCGTGCCCCTTTGTGTCCCTTCGTGTCCTCCCCTCTTCGTGTGCCTTTAATTAGCAGGTGGCTCGAAGCTGAATATTTTTCCGGGGTTCATAATATTGTTTGGGTCCAGCGCTTTTTTGATGGCTCTCAGCACCTGCAGATAGGTCTCGGAGACCACGCTTTGCATATAGGGCAGGCGCTTGCAGCCTATGCCGTGCTCGCCGGAAATCCTGCCGCCCTGCTCGGCCACAATGGCGTAGAGTTCTTCCAGGATTTTGGGCAGAGTCTGTCGCCAACGCTGATCGCTCCAGCTCTCCGGCGCGCTGATGCGGCTGTGCAGATTGCCGTCGCCGGCGTGTCCGTAGCATGGTATGGCCACGCCGTATTTGTCGGCCAGCTGCGCGAATTTCTCGGCCACCACGGCGATACTGGCTGGCGGCACCACGACGTCCTCGCCGGACTGCCGCGGAAAATAGAGGCTGAAGGCCTCGGCCACATTGCGGCGTATTTTCCAGAGGCGCTCGGAATTTGCCGCCGTGTCGGCCACGTATACCAGGCTGGCCCCGTTTTTCTCCAGAAAGGTGCCCAGCTGCTCGCAGTCGTCCATCATCTGCTCGCTGTCATTGCCGTCCACGGAGAGCAGCAGCATGGCGCCGGCCCCCTCACAGGGCAGGCTTTCGTTCAGATACTTGCAGGCCGACTCGAAGGAGTCCTGGTCCATATACTCGATTGACACCGGCGTTACTCCGGATTCGAGCATGGTGGCCGGCACTGCGGCTATGGCGCTGCGGCTGTCGGGGAACAGCGCGAGCAAGTCAAACTGGTACTTGGGCAGAGGGATCACCTTCAGGATGATCTTGGTAAACACGCCCAAAGTGCCCTCCGAACCGGTGAAGAGCTGCAGCAGATTGTAGCCGGTGACATCCTTCAGCAGCTTGCCGCCCAGCTCCATCAGCTCGCCGTTGGGCAACACCACCTCGAGCCCCAGCACATACCTCGAGGTCACCCCGTACTTGATGGCCTTGCCGCCGCCGGCATTCTCGGCCACATTGCCGCCTATGTAACAGGTCTCAACGCTCATGGGATAGCCAGCGTAAAAAAGATTGTGGGGACGCAGAAACTCATTGATGTCATTGGCCACCACGCCGGGTTCGACCACGATCATCATGTTTTCCTTGTCCAGCTCCAGAATGCGGTTCATGCGGTCGGTAGCCAGCACGATGCCGCCGTGCAGCGGCACCGCGCCGCCGGAAAGGCCGGAGCCAGCACCGCGCGGAGTGACCGCAATGCGCTCGGCATTGGCCAGGCGCATGATTGCAGACACTTCCTCGGCGCTGCTCGGTCGCAGCACCGCCTCGGGCATGCTGCGGTAGTCAGTGCCAGGTATCTCGTCGCGCGAATAAGGCTCCAAAAGCTCCTCATCGCCGTAAATAACGTTGTTTTTGCCGCAGATATCAATCAGTTTAGCGACAATTTCCGCATTAAGTCTGCGATATTGACTCATATTTGCCCTCCCCTCTTCAGTTCACTAATCAAGACGGGCAGCACTTCCTGCATATTGCCCACCAGGCTCAGGTCTGCCAGTGAAAACAGCTGCGCCTCCGGGTCGGAGTTAACCGCCACGATGCGCTTGGCGGTCTGCATGCCGGCCAGATGCTGTATGGCGCCGGAGACCCCCAGCCCCAGGTAAAGCTCCGGCGTGATAGTGCGTCCCGACAGGCCGATTTGGCAGGAGTAAGGCAGCCAGCCGCGGTCCACCACCTCGCGGGTGGCTCCCAGCGCGGCGCCCAGCAGCCCGGCCAGCTCCTCGACCATAGGCAGATTCTCCGGGCGTTTGAGCCCGCGGCCCACCACCACGACTTTGCGCGCCGCCGAAAGCTCGCGGCTCTCGTCTACTGCCTCGAAGCCCAGTTCCTGCAGCGAGGACTCCAGCCACGCCGGCGGCGGCTGGCGCAGCTCGATCTGCCCCCCCGACCAGCTCCCCGGCTCCGCCGCCGCTGTCGAGCGCGGTCTGATGGTGGCCATTTGCGGGCGATGCTTCGGGGTTTTGATTGTGGCCATGATATTGCCGCCGATTGCCGGGCGGGTTTGCAGCAGCAGGCCGGTTTTTTCCTCGATGCCCAGCTCAGTGCAGTCGGCAGTCAGGCCGGCATGCATTTTCATGGCGGCATAAGGCAACCAGCTGCGCCCGCAGCTGGTGGCTCCGCCCAGCACGATTTCCGGCTTGAACTCTGCCACACAGGCCTGCAGTATGGCGCTGTAGGGTTCGGCTCTGAAGCGCAGCAGTTGTTCGGACTCGTAGACAATCAGCCTGGCTACGCCCGCCGAGCTGAATTTTTCATATTCCTGCCTGGGCAGGCCGGCTCCGAGCAGCAAAGCCCCGATCTCTTCTTCGGGCACCAGGGCTTTGGCTCGGGTGAGCAATTCATAAGAGATGGGCAAGACCTTTTGTTGGTCGCATTCCGCCAGTATGAGGACTTTCATTTGTTTGCTGCCTCCCGCAGATATTTCGCCAAGATGCGGCTGTTTGCCAACAAACTGGCCTCGTCGCTGATCTTATATAGCTCGCCTTTGCGCGTCAGGCTGGGATAGAATATCTTCACCACCCGGGTAGGCGAGCCTTTCAGGCCTATGCTCTCCGGGTCCAGCCCCAGCTCGTCGGCCTTCAACAGCGGCACCTGCGCGCGTCTGGCCGCCATCTTGTTGGCCAGCGTGGGCAATGCGATCTCGCCTATGGCCTTGGTGACCGTGAGCAGGCCGGGCAGACGCAGGCGCCAGCTCTCGAAGCCGGACTCCGTCTTGCGCCTAAGGTCCAGCCAATCCTCCTGCAAGTCCAGGATTTGCTCGACGAAGGTGGCCATTCCCAGGTTCAGGCAGGCGGCAATCTCCGGCCCCACCTGTCCGGTGTCGCCGTCCGTGGCTCTTTCGCCGCAAACAACCAGGTCGAAGGGTCCTAGTTTTTGCAATGCAGCGGCCAGCACTTGTGCGGTGGCCCAGGTGTCACTACCCGCGCAAGCACGATCGCTAATCAGGCTGGCGCGGTCGGCGCCCAGGGCAAGAACCTCCTTCAGGGTCTGCTCGGCGGAGGGCGGCCCCATGCTGAATGCGTGAACCAAAGCGCCGCCGCGCAGTTGGCGCAGCTGCAATGCGGCCTGCAGGGCATAGGCATCCAAGGGGTTCAAGATCGCCTCGCTGCCCTTGCGGATAACCGTACCGGTCTCCTCGTCCATCTGCACCGAGCGCGTGTCAGGCACCTGTTTCACTAAAACCGCTATGCGCATAAGGCTCCCAATTTGACTTGCCAAGAATAATTACGAAACAGATAATATAGTACTTAACTTGCCAAAAGTACAACTGAGGCCCGCCGACGGCATTGGCTCTGCGGGGCAAAATGACAGGCCGCGCAAAAATACAAAAACCGGATAAGCGAGAATTTGGACACAAAGACACACGAAGGCAGAGTAAGCTTTTATTAAACGCCCTCTAAATCACAGGAGTTTTTATGCAGGTCTTTTTTTTCGAGGCATTTGCCGAGGAGGATGTCGCCTTGCGGCATTTTTGCCGGGGTCGTTTCGCGGCCGACTACAGCTGGTGCAGCATACAGGAATGGGGTTCGAGCCAGCGCCCGCCGGCGCCGATCATCTCGATACGCACACAGTCTGCCATCCCTGCCGCCTGGGCTGCTCATCTACAGGGCATTTTAAGCCGCAGCACCGGCTACGACCATCTCTTGCACTACCAGAAAGCACATAAGCCCTGTCCGGCTCTGGCCTATCTGCCACTATATTGCCATCGCGCCGTGGCCGAACAGGCTTTCTGCCTATGCATGGCACTGCTGCGCAAACTGCCTAAACAAATCAGGCAGTTCAAGCAGTTCCAACGGGATAACCTAAGCGGCATGGAGATACAGGGCAAAAACCTCCTGGTGCTAGGCGTGGGCAATATAGGCAGCGAGATCGTCAACATAGGCCGAGGCCTGGGAATGCAAGTGCGCGGAGTGGACCCGCTGCAAAAATGCCCCGGCCTCGAGTATGGCAGCTTCGAGGAAAACGCTGCCTGGGCGGATATAGTGATGCTGGCTATGAACCTGAACGAGGCAAACCAGGCGTACTTTAATCAGGAAAAAATAAATATGCTCAAACCCGGAGCCATGCTCATAAATGTGGCCAGGGGAGAATTCACCCCCCTCGATGTTATGGCCGAAGCCATCAACAACGGCCAACTAGGCGCCCTCGGACTAGACGTATACGAAGATGAAACCAGCCTGGGGCCGGCGCTAAGAAGTGAAACAACACTCAGCCTAAACACCCACCTGCAAGCTCTAATGAAAAGTGAACAAGTGATTATGACCCCGCACAATGCCTTTAACACCATCGAAGCGGTGCAACGCAAGGCCGAACAGTCCGTGCAGCAAATAGAGGCTTTCCTCAAAAACGGCAGATTCATCTGGCAACTGCCATAAAAATCAACCTGACTTAGAATGCAGGAATCAGCTTAGAGAAGCTCGAAAATGTAAATACACACCAAAAAACCATTGTCCTAGTTGTTTTTCAGAGAAATTGCTTCGTGATCCTTGATTTTTAAGAAAAACAATGCTATATTTCTTAAAAATGAGGTGAAAAATGAAATCATCAGTAAAGAGTAAAATATGGAAAAAAATACAGCGACACGGTCCAGGCTGGGCATTTTGCGCAAAAGATTTTTTGTCTGAACATCCCCGGAATTCTGTTGACACAGCTTTGTTTCATCTTGAAAAGTCTGGCCTAATCCGCAAGGTTTGCCGGGGCATTTATGACTATCCTATATTCAGTGTGATTCTTCAGGAGCTGACTCCTCCCAACATGGATCATGTTGCCGCCGCCATTGCAAGGAATTTGAATCTGGAAATACAAGCTAGCGGAAATGCCGCATTGAATTATCTGCGTTTGTCAACTCAGGTGCCTGCGCGCTATACATGGCTGTGGACTGCCGCCGGACGTAGTTTTCATATCGGAAAAAATCATTTGCATTTTCAAAAAGCCTCCCGAAAAGATTTTTCCCCGAAGCTTCCGCAAAGCCGGATGCTTGTTCAAGCTATCCGAGTGTTAGGCAGCGACGCATTGGCTACGGAAATGCGCAATAAGCTCAAAGCCAGCTTTTCGTCTGAGCAATGGGAGCAAATCAGGCAAGACACCACTCAGGTTCCAACAAGAATACACAAGCTTATTTGTGAATTGGCTCAGACATGAATACAGCAAACGACCTAAAAACTGTTTCCATCACGGAGAGACGAGCGGTTTTCACAAAAGTCGCCGACGATATAGGTATTCGTGTCGACATGATTGAAAAAGATTACTGGGTGTCATGGGTGCTGAACCAGCTGTTTTTTGACCCCAAAACAGCCTCCATCTTACTGTTCAAAGGCGGCACTTCTCTGTCTAAGGCTTACAATGTAATATATAGATTTTCGGAAGATATTGACTTGCTCCTTGATTTGCGGGAAGTGTCTGACGAGAATGAGTCCTTCGAAAAATCTCGTTCACGAAACGCAATCAATACCTTCAAAGCAAAAATCAGTAAAAACACGGCAGCATATGTGAACGACTTTTTGCGTCCTTGCATTCAAGATAGGCTTGGAAAATACTGCAACCTTGAAAGGGGTGAAACTCCAGGTGATCTGTTCATTTCTTATCCAGCCGTGTTTGCTTCCGACAGCTACATACGCCCAAATATTAAGCTGGAAATCGGCGCTGTTGCGGAGGGAACGCCGTTTGCTCCACAAAAAATCAGCTCTTATGTTGCCCAGAAACTTCCTCAACTGCCGGAAAAACTCTCAGATATTCCAACAGTATCCATTGAACGAACTTTCTGGGAAAAAATTAGTATTCTTCATTATCTGCATTTTCTGCCGGAAGAAAAACCAATGCCGTTACGTCACTCGCGTCACTTTTATGATGTCTATATGCTTGCTAATTCGCAGTACAAACAAGCGGTTTTCGCAGGAAAGCGCCTGTTGGATACGATAGTTTCTTTTGATAGTAAATTTTACCCTAAGCGTGGTGTGGATTACGAGGTCATGAACCTGAAAACACTTTGCCTGACTCCGCAATCTAGTCGGATCAAGGACTTGCAAAATGACTATGCCATGATGCAGGAGATGATTTACGAACCAGCTCCAAGCTGGAAAGAACTTTTAGATTTTATCGCTTGCCTTGAAGAGGAAATCCGGGCAATATGAGGGGGCTGCCCGTCAGTAAAGTAAAATTCACGTTGCTATTTTTACGGATTCAAGAACCCTGGTTTGGACACGAAGACACACAAAGCTACACTAAGGCACACCAAGTAGTCTTCGTCTAAAATTATACTTTTTGCCAAAAATGCGTTTTTCACGCGATTTCATCGAGTTTTTCTGCTTTGTCCGGCTCTCTTTTCCCAACAAACCAAAACGGGCAAGCGCCGCATAAGCCCTTCGTGTCTCTTCGTGTCTCTTAGTGTCTCTTAGTGCCTCTTAGTGTCTCTTCGTGTCCTCCCCCCTAGTGTGACTTAGTGTGCAAAAAAGCCTATGCCAGGCTTTGCAGACGGCACTGGCATTCATGCTCGAGCTTCTCGATCTTCTCGCTGGCCTGCGCCCAGCGGCTGTAGGCCTGCTCGACCAGTTGCTCGAGCCGCTTCAGACGCTGGTTCAAAGCCGCAAAATCGCTGTCAGGCCCAGGGTTGGCCAGGTGGGCATGAATCTGATTGCGCTCATCTTCCAAGGCGGTGATTTCGGCCTCGGCTAGCTCGACGATTTTCTGCTGCGGCCTCTTCAGCCTGCCGATTTCATCACGCAGCATGGCCTCTTCGCGCTTGCGTTGGCGCCGATTGACGCCGGTCGGTGCAGCCGCCGCGTTATTTTCAAGCGGTTTCTCCTGGCGCTGCACGACAGGCGCGCTTTTCGCCTGCTCCGCCTCGGCGAGCTTTTCGCGAAAATATTCGTAATTGCCATAATAGCGCGTAATGCCTTCGTCACTGAGATAAAATATAGTATTGGCCACCGCCTTCACGAACTCGATATCGTGACTGACTAGGCAGAGGCTGCCCTGGTAGCTCTGCAAGGCCTCCTCCAAAGCCTCGCGCGCCTGTATGTCCAGGTGTGTGGTAGGCTCGTCCAAAAGCAGGAAATTCAGCGGTCTGAGCAGCAGCCTGGCCAAACCCAGGCGCACCTTCTCGCCGCCGCTAAGCACCTGCACCGTCTTTTCTATGTCGCTGCCGTGAAAGCCGAAGCCGCCCAAAAGCCCCCTTATTTCAGCCTCGCTGCGCTCAGCGGCATAGCCCTTGACGATATCATAGACGCTGCTAGCAGGCTCCATGGTGTCGGCATAGTCCTGAGACTGATAGCCCAGCTCAACGCCATGCCCCAGGCTGAGCCTGCCTTCGCTGAGCTGCAAATGTCCGGCCAACAGCCGCAGCAGCGTGGTCTTGCCCATGCCGTTCAAACCCACCAGCGCGGCGCGCTCGCCGCGTTCGAGACGCAAGTCCAGTCCGCTGAAAACCCGATGCTTGCCGTCATAGGAAAATGCGGCATTCTCAAAGCAAAAAACCTCCTGTCCTGAACGCGGCGGCTTGGGCAGACGTATTTTCGGGCCGCGCAGGCTAATCGCAGTGACATCCACATCTTCGAGACGCTCAAGCTGCTTCTGCTTGCTCATCGCCTGGGAGGCCTTGCTGGACTTGCCGCGAAAACGCTCGACAAAGCGCTCGAGCTGTTCTTTTTTACGCTCGACATTGCGCTTTTGCGCCAAGAGCCGCTCGTGCCGTTCCTCACGCAGGTGCACATATTTGCTGTAGTTGCCCGGATAGCGTGTGGTTTGACCGCCTATTACCTCGATGGTCACCGAGGTAAGCGCATTGAGCAGAAAACGGTCATGCGAGATCAGCAGCAGGGTTCCGGCATAGCTGCGCAGGAATTCCCGCAACCACTCGACAGCGGGCAGGTCCAGGTAGTTGGTAGGCTCGTCCAAAAGCAGGATATCGGGCTGAGCCACCAGCACGCGGGCCAGCTCGGCGCGTATCTGCCAGCCGCCGCTGAAGCTGTTGAACTGATCCTGAAAACGAGAGCTGCGAAAACCCAGACCGCTCAAAATGGCCTCGGCGCGGTTCCTAAGGTCATAAGCGCCCAAATGCTCAAACTCGGTCTGCAAGATGCCGAGACGGCGCAGCGCCCTCTCTTGCTCATCACCGCTTAAAGACGAGAGCCGGCGCTCAATGGCGAGCATCTCCTCCTGTATCAACTTGATCTCAGGCAGGGCATTTTCGACATACTCCAGCAGGCCGCACTGCTGCGCAGCAGCATGCAGCTGCTGCCGCACATAGCCCAGACGCAGACCGGAGGCATAGCTGCATTCCCCCTGGTCAGCGCTGTAACGCCCAGTCAGAAGCTCGAACAGAGTACTCTTGCCCGCGCCGTTGGGACCGACTATGCCCACACGCTCACCGCTGTGAACCGTGAAACTGGCATCGCGGAGCACCTGCTGCCGGCCAAATGATTTGCTGATGTTGCTGAAATGAATCATGAAGTAAAATGACGATTGGACACGAAGACACACGAATACACACGAAGTCTTCAAAAACAGCTCTGTGGCCAATTCTTTGACCGCCTTGCTGCGTTATAAGGATATACCACAGCAAAAACACGAAAACAGCATAAGCCCTTAGTGTGCCTTCGTGTGCCTTCGTGTCTCTTCGTGTCCTTTCGTGTCCTCCCCCTTCGTGTGCCTTAGTGGCTCAAAGACTTTTTGGACAGGGCCATTTAGCAAAAACCAGGGATTTTCAAGGAGAATTTTGTGTCTACAAGCAAGAGTCGCAGTTTAGCCGACCGTATTGTCAGCGCCAGCCTTATCGTTGGCCTGGCGCATATATGCCTCAAGTTCGCTGGTCTTATCCAGGTTAAATTCGCCACCCATTACCTGGACTCATCGCTGTATGAGCCTATCATGGTGGTGGCCTTCACTGGGGTCATCAACAGCCTTTTTCTAATCGGCGAGGAGGTCATTGGCCCGGCCTTCCTTACCATTTTCATGCAAGAACGCGAGGACAAGGGCGAGCAGGGTGCCTGGGACTACGCCAACGTGGTGCTCAGCTTCCACAGCCTGCTGCTGCTCTGCGTGGTGGGCGCCGTATTCTGCTTCCCCGACTTCTTTATCAGGCTCTTCACCACCTGGAACCTGCAGGATAATCCGGAACGTTACAAGCTGCTACGCCTTAGCCTGCAAGTGCTCGCTCCGGGGCTTTTCTTCCTCTCGCTGGCCTCGACCACCTACAAGCTGCTCAACGGCTATAAAAAATTCTTTCTGGCCGCCTTTGGCGATGCCTCCACTAAAATCTGCGTAGTGCTCGGTCTAGTCATTGGCATGTGGGGTTTCGGTCTGGATCACCGCGCGCTATTCGCCGGCCTGCTGGCCGGCAGTGTTGCCAAGCTGGTCACCCATATTATCGGGCTTTGGCCCAAGCGGCAGTTCTTCCGCCTCTCCTGGCATTGGCGCAACCCCGCCTTTCAGAAGATGCTGCTTATCATGCTGCCTCTGTTGGCCGGCATTATCTTTGCCAAGGTGCGCGACAACTTCAACAATATCTATGTGCTTACCCACCTGAAGGAGGGCGGCGTGCTGATGGCCAACGACTTGGGGCGACGCCTCTACTCCTCCATACAATGGCTGGTACCCTACGCCTTGCAGATCGCCCTCTTCCCCTTTCTCTGTGAACTAGTGAGTCAAAAAGACAAGGAGCGTCTCGGGCTGGTGCTAGGCTCCTCCTGTCGCATGATGCTATCGCTCTTCGTGCCCATCACCGCCTGCCTCTGCCTGCTGGCCATGCCCATCACCATCCTGGTTTTCTGGAGCGGCAAGACCGGCCTCGAGCTGGCCGCCAGGGCCGGGTTGTCCACCGCCTGCTACACCCTGGTGTTGCCTGCCGCAGCAGTGGAGTGCGTGCTTATGCAGGGTTACTTCGCCGAGCAGAAAACCGTGGCAGTCACTGCCATAGGCCTGTTTGCCTCGATGCTCAGCGTTATTTTCAGCTATGTGGTAGTGGTGCATTTCCAGGTCGGCGCGGTCGCCTCCCTGCTGGCCGTGGCCCTGGGCTTCGTCATCTCGCGTTATCTGAAATCACTCATGCTCTCTTTGTATCTGCAAAAAAGCACGCCTATCTTCAAGGGCGCTGAAATGAGCCTGTTCTTCGCCAAGCTCATCATGCTCTCGGTATTGACCGCAGCGGCAACCTGGCTGGCCTCCTACGCCGCAAACCAGATGCTGCCAGACGGCGTGAACCAAGCGCTGGAAACCTTGCGCAACGGCGGCCAAGCCATAGGCGTCAGCCGACTCAAGCTGGTCTTCAGACTGGGCTTTGCCGGAATGGCCGCCGCAATGACCTTTGTCGCCGGAGCCTTCCTATTCAGAGTGCAAGAGGCCAAACAAATGCTCAACTGGGTATGGCAAAAAGCAGCAAAAAAGGCACACTAAATCCAAAACCGGGAACCCCTTAGTGTGCCTTAGACCGCGTCCAAAAAGGTCATAACGCCGAAAGGCCGTTAGTGGCGCCCCTACAGGGCGCCGGATTCGGGGGGGGGCTTTTACCCAGGGTGGCGCTCGGCTCCTACGGAGCCTCGCTTACCCTGGGCTATATTAGGT
>FZPS01000151.1_pt242 | contig 11024 bp, 10 predicted proteins | sample 1817821 | NCBI WGS metagenome assembly FZPS01 (sample SAMEA104158645, study PRJEB21678) | metagenome | place: Germany | collected 2015-04-21 | reverse complement strand
GGGCATGGTTTGCTGTTCCAGCGAAAACTCTTGCCCGCAATATTCACAGATGGTTGGTTCTGTCATTACGACTCACCGATGAAAGAAGAGGCGCGCTGGAAGATAAGCGTTTCCCCCCGGATTTATCCTGCGGGGGTGAAGGGGGCGGAGCGGGAAGACCCCACCCTTCAGGGTGGGGATGGAAGCGGAGCCGCCCTTTGTCACACAGGTTGCATCTCTCATGCAGCACATCCACGCTTGTCGGTTTGTGTATAACTTTTCTCTGGAGCAAAAGACCCGGGCATACGAGCAAGGAGGGTCGAAAACTCTCCTGTTATGACCTGAACAACCGCCTTCCCGCCCTCAAGGAAGAGCATCCGTGGCTCAAAGAAGGTAACTCTCAATCACTCCAGAGTGCCAACAAGAACCTCGACAACGCCTTCACCCGGTTCTTCCGCGAGAAGAAAGGATTTCCGAAGTTCAAGTCAAAGAAGAATCCGGTACAATCCTTTCAGGTGCCCCAGCATTACACCGTGGACTTCGAGCAGGGTCGGGTCAAACTCCCGAAAATCAGTACGATCAAGACAATTCTCCACCGGCCGTTCACCGGAACGATGAAGTATGCGACGGTCTCGGTGACTTCGACCGGAAAGTGGTTCATCAGTATCCTCGTTGATGATGGATCTCCCGAACCCGAACCCGCGCCATTCACGCTCGATACCACGCTTGGGATCGATGTCGGCCTGACCGATTTCGCCACCCTCTCGACCGGGGAGAAGGTCGAAAATCCTCGATTCCTGAAAAAATCTCTCCAGCGCCTGAAGGTACTGCAACGGCAAGTATCCCGGAAGAAAAGGGGATCGAAGAATCGGAAGAAGGCGATTCAGAGACTTGCCCGATGTCATGAGAAGATCGCAAACCAGCGCAACGATCTCCTGCACAAACTCTCGTATCGAGGTGTGAGCGAGAACCAAGCTATCGCAATTGAATCGTTGAACGTGTCTGGGATGCAGAAGAGTCACTGTCTTGCTCAGAGCATCTCCGATGTATCGTGGAGCACCTTCTTCACGATATTGGAGGACAAGTGCCAGAAGTACGGAAAGACGCTCCTGAAGATCGGGAGACTCGAACCATCATCGAAAATCTGTACCTGTTGTGGGTATATCAAGCAGGATCTCACTCTTAACGATAGAGAATGGATCTGTCCTGACTGCGGTACTCACCACGACCACGACATCAACGCGGCAATCAATATCAAGAAGTTCGCCCTGCAAGATCAAAATCTTGTCGGGGTAGCAGGCGCGGAACGCGCCATTTGAGCCTGTGGACTCGCTCCCGGTGGGGAGGAGAATGAAACAGGAAGCCCCGCCCGCGAGCGCGGGGTAGTTCACATATTCGTTTCTATTGAGTCCATCCATGAGTGCTTTCATCGATGGACCCGGCGGGAAGATCAGCGTGCCCGCCGGCAGGACAATCAGAAAGGCTGCCGGCACAACCACTCTTTCGCTCTTTCAATAGAGAGTAGAGCACCGGTCACCATGGTCTGGTGGTTGGTCCAACCGCCTCCGCCATACCAGGGCGGCGCCATAACCGGCTAGTGCGCTATGTCTCTTAATCCTCTAAGAGCACTAGGTAGTGCATCATGTCACCGTATCTTCAAAGATTTTGACGAGATAGAACACCACCAATCACACGAAATGAGGGTAGTAGCCTGGCTTTGTGAGATCTCCCTCACGCCTGCCTGGCTTCAGTATGCCGGCATCCCCCACCCCACCCGGCCTCCGGGAGGGGGATACCCGAGGAAAACCGTATCCGGGAGCGGAAACCCACGCGCCAGCTCGTTCTTCAGGCCCTCCCCATACCCTGGACCGTGGGAGGTATCGCCTCTGGGGGAGGGGCAGACGGAGAGGGGGCAAAAAGCCCCCTCCCCTGTCTACTTTCAGTATGACGGTAAAGGGCGCGAAGAGGGGCAAAAACACCTCTGAGGATCTCCGAATTTTAGGTGACAACGAGCACTAGTGCGTCATGTCTCTTAATCCTCTAAGAGCACTATGGCCTACCGGGCATGGTACAATGGCCCGCGTATCCGGCTGGGTGGTGACAGCGGTTACCGGCATGCGTAAATAGCTCCATGCCACAGCCTCTATGTAGAAGCCTCAAAGACTTATTCGATCTCTCTCGGGTTGGCATTGAGGGTAATCTGGATCTATACCGGGGCTACGTGGTGGAAGACGTGAAACTTGACACTATTGCCAGAGAAGAGTTGTGCCGTTCAGTTGCAACCTTTGGCGTCTCACTCATCGCCACCGCTTTCGTCATCACGGCAGGCTACCTCCCGATACCAGCATTCCTGATTCTTCCCCTACCATTGACGATCGCTGCAGTAGTCGCCTATGTTCTGGTGTGGTATAGACGAAAGGAAGGCCTGATCGACCCAAACCCCATACGTATCCTTCACCATGTCCTCCAGTCTGGGGAGCAACAGGAGGAGAGGGCGAAACGGAGAAGAACCCTTGCCGATAAGGTGACCGACGGTGTCCTTGCCGTCGCGATCTTTTTGATCTACCTCTATGCATCCCGTGCGTACTCCATCAACCAGATCCTCTGGCTCCCCGTCCTTCTCATCATCGGCATGTTTCTGGCGCGGATCGTCTTCACCGATGGCGGCGAGCACCGCATCACCCTCACACGTTCGGTTGTCTTCTACCTCCTGGCTGCCGGGATTGTCCTTCTGCGCCGTCTGGCACTGGGGTATCCGGTCATTCCCACTCTCCAGGGGGTCATACTCGTCGGCACCATCACGTTTCCCATCCTCTACATCTGGGAACGGCGGCGTGGACAGGAGGTAGTGGACTGATGACTGGTGAACGATTCGTCGAGGCCGAACCCTACCTCCGGGAGGAGATCCCTGGGAGCTGACGGCAAAATAGGGGTTTGCGATACCCCTGCGGTCTTCTCGAACCCCGGGCCCCACCCATTGCGTGGTCTCCACGGCATAGGCTGCACTACTTACCTCGCCGCAAGAACAGTCTCTCTCCTCTACCTGCGCCCTCCAGGACGGGCGGGGTCACCTCACTTTTATGAACAGTCGACGGACATGTAAAGGAATGTGAGAGTAAATGTTATATAGTTCCGGGTCTATTTCCTTGTGCGGATGCCCGGGAGGCGTTCGCAAAACCGCGGAGGTTCACCCCATCCGTCCAAGGTCGGGTGAACCCCCCACTGCCCGAAGGCAAAGAATAGGTTCACGTTCCGCGTACTTAAGGATTTTGCCTCTTCTGCCTCCGGGAATGTTACAGGAGGAAAGCAAATGAACGGAACCATTGGAATGCGGGCACTCTCCGCGCTCTTTGCTGTGCTGCTGGTGAGCGTGGGTGTTGTGCCGGTAGTAGCGTGCGAGCCGGGAATGCCTTGCGGCGATGCCAGACAAGACCTGCAAAAAACCGATCTGTCAGGTCTGGAGAAGTACGAAGCTGTTGCTTCCACTTTGAACCTGGACGATGTGCGAAAACTCTCGGAGATCCCACGTTCCGAAGATCTGAGTATGATCGTTGACAACGCTGAGACATTCTCTCTCGAAAAAAAACTTGAAGACGGATCCATCAATCACATAACAGCTGTAGTACTGCCCGTTGAATCTGTTATCGAAAAAGACGACTTCATCCAGACATCGAACATCGTTGCAGTCTGGGACGGTGACAATGCTCGGGTACTCAAGTACACAAGTACGTATCAGAATGGGTCCCTGTATAAAGTCACGTTCACCAGAATCAGTAGCAATGGAGATGTACTTGAAGAAGTTATCGTCGACGGAGGCTCATTCGTCGAGGGTATGCCGGAGCAGCTCTTTGCGGCTGAGGAAGATGATTATTGGGATTGCGTTAAAATGTGTATCATCGGGGATTGTCTCTGTGCGATTTTAGGAATTCCTTGCCCCCCCGGGATACCAATCTGCGATATCTGTGTAGCTCTGTTGACCCCGTGCTACTATGTGCCGAGCCTGTATACCTGTGCACCTGCTGCGGTTTGTCTGGGAGTGGAAGTAGCATGGTGTATGGGGTACTGCATGATCTAAAAAGCCCCATTATTCTTTTTTAAGGTGGATATGATGACGGTACAAAGGCACTCCCAATCCATATCGGTTATTGTGGTACTCGGACTCGTTTGTTCAGGTTGTGTAGATACAGGCACTGATTCGGGTACACCTCTGGAAAAAGCCATACAGAAACAACAAAACATCGAGAATTTAACGTATATTGAAACACTCACTTTGAACATAGGCAATGAAACAAGGGCGATTGAATATGACGTAATTTTACAGAAACCGAATAAATTTCGAAGGATTGAAAAGAGCGGTCCATATATATGCTCGGAAATCGTTTCGAATGGAGATGTTGTCTGGATCTATGATCCGGAGGAAAATACTGTGCTCATAAGAAATTTGACATCATCGGAGAAAACACCAGAGCCTGCGATCTATGCGTTGCTGGTTGACAACATTACTAAAAATTACATGGTAGAAGAGATGGAATCACTCAACTCAACTTCAGCCTATAAAGTAAAACTGACTCCTCACGAGTTGGACAGTGAGGATACGAGAGAGTATCTATTGTGGATCGATTCCATGAGTATGGTCCCATTGAAACTTCAAAGTTACGATAAGGGCAATCTGGTGCTAACCCTTGAATATCGAAATTACTCAATGAATTGCGTGATAAATGACGATGAGTTCACGTTCACGATTCCTGATGGCGCATCGGTGGTGTATGCATGAAGATTGATCCTATTGTCAAAGAGGAATTGTGGCGTTCAGTTGCGGTCTACTGGGGATCGTTTCTTATTATTGGGTTTCTGACCGTGGCGGGGAACTTACCGCTACCGCTATCATATATACTCCTCCTAGCATTGATTCCCACTGCAGTGCACTTCCTTGTTATGGTGCGATATAGACGAAAAGAAAACCTGACCGACCCCACCATCACGAACGTCTTTCGTCATGCGCTTCGACCAAGAGATCACGGAGAGAAGACTACAACACGGAGAAGAGTCATCGTCGAGAAGGTGACCGACGCCGTCCTTGCCGTCGTGATCTTCCTGATCTATCTCTACGCGTCCCATGCGTATTCCATCAACCAGGTCTTCTGGCTCCCCGTCCTTGTCATCATCGGTCTGCTCCTGACACGGATCATCTTCACCGATGGCGGCGAGCGCCGCATCACCCTTGCACGATCGGTTGTCTTCTACCTTCTGGCTGCCGGGATCGTCCTTCTGCGCCACCTGGCACTGGGGTATCCCATTCTTCCCCTCCTCCGGGGAATCGTGCTTGTTGGTATCGTTGCTTTTCCCATCCTCTACGTCTGGGAAAGGCGATCTGCCCCGAAAGGAAAGGACTGAGGGATGATGGCCTGCAGAGTGATCGATGTGTTCCGCACACCTCTGCGAATGATGAAGGGCTCATGACTGTAAAAGCGGTGCAGGCACGTACCATTCTGCTCATCGCATGCACTCTGTGCATTCCTGCAGCCGCAACCTCAACGATCTCCCTCGAATACTACCACATGGACCGGTGCCCGGACTGCAAGCTGACCGATCCGTTGATCGTGGACCTGGAAAGCGCCTATGGCGGCGCCCTCGCGATCGAATGGATCGATGTCAACACACTGGACGGATGGGAGCGATGGAACGCATACGAATTTCTCGAAGTCCCGGCCGTGGTCGTAAACGGCACCGTCAAGATCCCCAAAGAGGAGATCGCCGAGGAGAACATCAGGGCGGCGATCGAGCAGTCCCTTGCCGGCACTGAGCCGCAGGAAGACTCCACGCCGGTAAACTGGAATATCCTGTTTGCATACTCCCTGGGCCTCTTCTCCGGCTTCTCACCCTGCCTGATGGCGATACTCGGATTCATACTGGTGTACGTCACGGGGTCGGGCAAAGGGTTGAGAAGCAGCCTCCTGAACTCGGTCATATTCGGCCTGGGGCTGGTCGCTGCGTATATCGTCATGGGATGCTGTTTCCTGCTGGCGGGGATGTCGCTCGGCGGTTTCGGTCCTTACCTCGCCGTCGCGGCGGGACTGATCACGATACTCGCCGGGGTGAACCTGCTTGGGTTGATCAGGCTCCCGGTCTCCACTGACAACTATGTCCGGTCATCCATACGGAAGCGCGCGACCACCCTTGCCGGGCTGTTCGTTCTGGGCATGATATTTTCGATCGTCAAGGCCCCGTGCGCCGCACCGATGATCCTCGTCCTGCTGAGCAGAATCCTGATCGACGGCACCGTGCAGGATCTATCGCTCCTGCTGGTCTTTGGGGCCGGGGTGCTCACGCCGTTTCTTGGGGTCGGAGTCCTCGGGGGATATGCCTCTTCAAGCAGGATACGGGAATACAGAGATGTTATTCGAGCGGGAAGCGGGATTCTGTTGATAGGATTCGGGATCTGGATGCTCTTCTGGGGATAGATAGAATGCTGGACCCGGTGATACCCGTCCGTCTGGATTGGTCGGCACCCGGTTCTACATCTCTTTTCATCGCGCCCTAACGACGAATGAACGATCAGCGGGTATATCGTACGATTTTCGTCTTGGTACGGAGTGTCTGTAACTGTCGGTTGCTGGGGTTTCTGTGCCTTGCACGGCCTGCCTCGCCGCGAGAACGGCCTCTCTCCTCCGCCCTCGCCCACCAGTGAGGGACCGATCGCCCCACTTCTGCAAACAGCCAACGGACGTGTAGAGGAATGAGACAGAAAACATAAATGTCCAGACGTCCAGGTCATTGCGCGGAGGCTTAAAACAGCGTTTGCAAAACGGCGGAGGCTCACCCCATCCGTCCAAGGCCGGGCGAGCCCCCCACTACCCGAAGGCAATAATTGACTTTGCATTCTATATATTTAAAATTACGCTTCTCTTCGCTGTGTTGAATAACTCCGGTCACCCGACCGCAAAAGTGAAGATGCCGGACGTCCCTCCCGCCCCTTCATGCCACAGAAAGAACGCTGGGGACGCCCGTACCCTGACAATCGCGACTGGAGTATATATAATGAGCGGCTGGTCAAGCGCGGTGAGTTTTACCTGTCTTTGGACTTCATCGATCAGTGGGATGACCAGCTCGCCCAGATGAACGCCGGCAAGCGTGGTCGGCCGTTTCAGTATCCTGAGTCTTTGCGTGGATGGCCAGCATTCACACCTTCCTGCAGATGCCCTACCGTCAGATGGAGGGATTTGTTCGGAGACCCGCGGCATTCATTCCTGGCCTCAAAGCAGCCGATTATACCACGTTCTTCCGCCGGATCCAGCGTCTCGATCTCTCGTTGCCGGTTTTTCCCGAGTTCCTCGCTGAGGATATCGTCGTCGCCGCTGATAGCACCGGGATCAAGGTCACGAACCGGGGGGAGTGGATGCGCGAGAAGTGGAGGGTCAGCCGCGGTTGGATCAAGATGCACGCCATGATCGACGTCGAGACCAACCAGGTTCTCGGTCTGGAGGTCACTGATGAATCGGTACAAGACGACCAGATGTTCATCCCGCTCCTCGATCAAACCCAGCAGCACTGCGGCGAGGAGCACCCGGTGCACCGGGTACTCGCCGATGGTGCCTATGACCGGAACGAACTCTTCAACACCCTCGAACAACGGGAGATCGCCTCCGGCATCAAGACCCGAGCCGACGCCGCGACGCACTCGACCGGATCACCCTATCGGGCCGAATATGTCAGAGACCGAAATCGATGGGGCGGGTATCGGATGTGGGAGCGGGTAGTCACCTACGGGATGCGGTGGAAGGTTGAAGGGTTCTTCTCCAACTTTAACTTGTGGGGTTGAAGGGGCGAAGCGAGAAGTCCCCGGTCGCGAGACCGGGGATGAAAGCGGAGCCCCTTCGTCATTACGATAAGTATATCTACTTCTTGGGTGTAATAATATTATATACCCAACATGAAGTATAAACTTGACAGATCTGCGCATTCGGTCTTCGCACTTTATTATCACTTGGTGGTAGTAGTGAAGTATCGCCGGAAAGCGTTGTATTCCTATGATATTCGAGAACGTCTAAAAGAGATTGTATGGGATTTGTCAACCGAATTGGGTATTGATGTGGTTGCACAAGAACCCGCAGAAGATCATTACCATCTCCTCTTCAAAGCAACTCCAAAAACCAATCTCGTCAATGCGGTCAACGTCATAAAAGGAGTATCTTCACGGAGATTACGACAAGAGTTCCCGGAAACGAAGAATCTACTATGGGGAGATTCGTTCTGGTCTCCGTCGTATTTGCAACATCCGGGCAAGTCAGTCTTGATGCGCTGAAAGAGTATGTTGACTCTCAGATGGAGAAGTAAATGATTATTTCCTATACGTATCGGGCGTATCCAGACGCAACCACAGAGGGGCGGTTGAATACCGCGCTCGATACTTGTAGGTGGCTGTACAACAAACTCCTTGAAGAGTGCAACGCCGCTAAGGAAAACGGTTCTTCTCCGACGATGCGAGGAATGCAGGCGCGAATTGTCATGCTGAAAGAAGAGAATCCATTTCTGAAGGGCGTATACTCGAAAGTGCTCCAGATGGTCAACTATACCCTCTGGAGCAATATTCGTGCCCTCTCCCAGACAAAGAAGAACGGACGGAAGATCGGCAAACTCCGGTTCAAGAGCGCATCCCGATATCGGACGCTCAACTACAACCAATCCGGGTTCAAGATCGACCGCGAACAGAGCACGATCACGTTTTCGAAGATCGGAACGATTCCGTTTTTCATGCACCGACCATATGAGGGGACGGTGAAGGGTGTCCTGATCACCCGTTCAGGAGATACCTGGTATGTGATTATCCAGGCAGAACAGGAAGTCTCCGAACCAAAGAAGGAAGGTCGCTCGGTTGGAATTGATGTTGGATTGACCTCATTTGCGGTTGATAGTGATGGCACGGCAATCGAGAATCCCCGGTTCTTTGAGCAATCAAAAGAGAAGATCAAGAAATTGCAGAGAAGCCTGGCCCGGAAGAAACGATTCTCAAAGAACTGGATGAAGGGAAAGGCGAAACTGGAGAGGGTCTATAACCATATCACGAACCAGAGGAGAGATTTCCTTCACAAATTGTCTCGGTATTACGTGGATACGTATGCGACCATATGTGTTGAAGACTTAGACATCAAGGGTCTTCAGGAGAAAGGTAATTCCACAGGGTTACATCGAAGTATTCATGATGTTTCATGGGGTCGATTCCATTCTTATCTTGCGTACAAGGCTGAAAGTGCTGGTACGAATGTCATTGCAGTCGATCCCCGGAATACAACTCAAATGTGTTCAAATTGTGGAAGTATCGTAAAAAAGACACTTTCTGATCGAATCCACGAATGCCCATACTGTGGATTTGTTGCAGATCGTGATTACAATGCTGCGGTGAACATACATCGCATGGGGATGGAACAGCCCTTCGAGCCTGTGGAGATACTACCTCTACATCACATCGGTGTGATGCAAGTATTATCAATGAAGCAGGAAGCCCCGCCCTTTAGGGCGGGGTAGTTCACACGGATCTTTGGAGAAGGAGTACAGGCGACATCTCGGGAGGGGATGTTTCGTGAGATCCGGATGAAGGTGAACGGCTATAATATAGGAGTTACGCACTTCGCCAGAAATGGTGCCCAAATTTTATTGATACGCACGATTTGTTAACCATTCTTTGTTGATAAACATTTAAGTCACGATGCATTCTGCGTAACTCCTATAATAGAATGCTGGCTCTGGCAGGAAGGCAAGCATCATAGGGATTATGCAACACAGCGCGCCATGAGCCTTCGGCTCATAGATGAGCATGAAAAATGGCGATGGTCGATCCCTACCGGCAATAGCGGTCTGTTCGAGCGGACGCTCTCCAGACCCGGAGGGATTTTTTCATACCAGCAGCATTGCCACAACCCTCATGTGTGTGCATGAAGGTTCTCAGGTAGGGAATTTTATCCCGCCGAAAGTGGGGAATTTTATCCCACCGTTGACACCGGGTCTCAAAGGCGTTGTCGTCGCGGAGGGGGAGACCTACGAAGAAGCACTTGCTGAGGTGAAATCTGCCATCCAGTTCCATATCGAGACCTTCGGGAACGATGCGTTCGAGAACGACGACATCATGGAGACCTTCGTTGCCGAAGTCGCCGTCTAGATGAAGTTTCCGCACGATGTGCCCCAGCGGAAGGTGCTGAAGGCGCCGGGAGCGCTCAGGTTTGAGGTCGTCAGGACGGGCAACCATATCGCTCCGCAGCAACCCGGACGGCACAACGACGCCGCTCACAATGCCGAATCATCTGCACGCAGGCAGGAATTTCACGGCAGGAGTTCCTGCGAGCGTATGAGCAGAGTTGAAACCCAATCCTCTCACCCTCACCCGGGAAAGATCCTCTAATTAGCATAAACCACAAACCTACTATTATTATGATCACCGACCGCGAGAAGGCCGCGTTTGAAGCAGGCATCAAACTCGGCGCCATCTACCACCAGTTCGTCGGGACGCCCATCGCCCGCGAGACCGCAGCGTCCGTTGAGGCCGCAATCGAGCAGGCTGTCAGCCTCCAGCCCTACGTGACCAACATCCGTGTCAGGCTGAACCGCGATCTCATGGTCTCAAACCGGTTCGGCTACTCGGAACTCACCGGGAAGATGTTTGATGTCGAGATCACGACCCGGGTCGGGGAGGCCGCCTGCCGGGCCCGGCTGCGCCTCGAAGACGACTACCCCATGATGGAGATCATCGACGTCCATGAAGATGCCTGCAATACCGATCACTGACGACCACATCCACATCGACCCGGTAAACGGCCGGGGGATCGAGGCCGCGAAGGACTTTCAGCGTAGCGGCGGGACGCATATCTTCCTCGTCACAAAACCCTCCTGGTCGTACGGTATCACGCCCTCCTCGGGCGACGACTACCGGGAGGTCTTTGATACAGCCCTCCAGGTGGCCGGGATGGTCAGGGAGACCGGGCTTGTGGTCTATCCGGTCCTCGGCGTCCACCCGGCAGAGATGAGCCGCCTTGCGGAGCGGATGAGCCTGGATG